>Ga0114925_10001170_pt1 | contig 12645 bp, 31 predicted proteins | sample SumtaG_2_FD_87287 | JGI IMG/M metagenome (GOLD analysis project Ga0114925, IMG submission 87287) | Deep subsurface microbial communities from Indian Ocean to uncover new lineages of life (NeLLi) - Sumatra_00607 metaG | ecosystem: Environmental > Aquatic > Marine > Oceanic > Sediment | place... | reverse complement strand
GCTTGATTCAGGTCTTCGTGTTTGCCTTCGCTTTTGTCCCAACGGATTGCCTTAAGCTCATTAGCACGTCATCCAAGCCGTGCTGCCCACTCCTTGATTGTTAACAGTGGAGCCGGGGGGAATTGAACCCCCGTCCGAGATGCCATCCAACCACAGCTTTCGGTGTCTTTGCCAGGGCATTCTCACCTACTGGCTATCCCGGGATCTCGTCGAACCCTGTCGGCCCCAGTTATCATAAGCCTTTTCATTTTGGAACCACTGGGCTTCCAATGCTCACAAGCCTTGTCTTGGAGACTCACCAGTAGCCTCATCATCATGGGAGCAGGTCTGTGGCTACAGGTATGCAAGTCTTCATCTGTGTCTCCGTCCACCTCTTCGCCTGGATACCAATACTGGTACCATCCCCTGCTCGCGGCCTTGGGGCCCAGGTCTGTACAGGTTGCACAGGTTTTTACGCTCATAGTTCCCCACGCTTCTCACGGTCGGCCCGTTCCTGTGCTGCCAGGGCCCGGGCGCAAGAGCGATAAGGCCGCGGTTTGCTACGGTAGATCTCGACACCGTCGCGTAGTAGGATGCCCACGTATCGGGCTTGAGGCTTGGTGGCGACTTTCACTTCCTCTACTTTGATCTCGATTAGCACGTTTCGCCCCTAGAGTCATCAGGGCCAGTATCAACAGCACGTAGCCAAGCATCACCAAGCTCTTGTATCCGGTGCTTATGGTGCATCTTGGATGCTATCGCGAGCACGACAACAACCAGAATGGAGAATACAGTGAGCCCCATACAGATACTAACTCCCGTTCCAATTATATGTTCCATTGTCTGCCTCCTCATAGTTGGGGGAGCCAAGGCCGGTGCTCCCGTCTGTGATCACTAACTCGCCAGCCCGCACGCGCATTGCGTTCGGGTTACACCCGTTACCGCTGACATGGCCTTGGCACGTGTCATGGCAAGCTCTCACAGGCTAGACCGTCGTTGTCTCTGTCAAGTTTGTGAATGTCCCCACATCCCAGTGAGATACAGTAGTCGTGGCATGCCTGCGCCTGGGCGTGAGTGCCGAAGTCTGAACAGTTGTAAACGTTGCCTGAGCAGTCGCAGATAGCAGCAGGTGGTGGGGCCTCGGTTGGTGCTGATAGCTCTGTTGGAACTGCTGTTGGCTGTGGCGTCTTTGTCGGTGGGACTACTGGCGGTACTGTAGAAGTAGGAGCCGGAGGCAGTGTAGGAGCGACTGTAGAAGTAGTTGGTGGTTTAGTAGGCTGGGGTGTCTTAGTTGGTCTTGGCGTAGGCGTGGATGTGGCAGTTGCGGTTGGCATAGCTGTCAATGTCTGTATAGCATGTATCTCTGCCTCATTGGTTGCATTAGCGGCAGTTGTAACTATTAACGGCGCAGCAGATGTAACTGTCACTGTCATTACGGTCGTATATATTACTACTGGTTTATCCGGTGCAAGGTTGTCCAAAGCAAGGTTGCCTAAAACAAGACTGCCCAAACATCCTACGAGCAGTGCTCCACACAGTACAATAAATAGTATCTTCTTACGCTTCCTCTGTTGCTCAGTTGTCATTCTATCTCCTTACATATTGGGGAGCCCCAGCCTCGGGGCCGAGGCTCCCACCTACGAACGCGGGCCTAATCGTGGTCGGTGGGTCACAGTATGGCCAGCCTAAATTTGGCTACGCCCACCCGTTACCGTGCAGTTCGGGCAATTATACCCTTTGCCTCTCGGCTTTCCTTTCCAGTTCTCTGCATCCGTGTCATTTCACGGCCTGGCTTGACCACGATGTGAGCTGATTAGAGAGCCCCGGCCCCGTGGGGCAGCCCCGTGAGCCGTGAGCTCTCTCGGTCAAGCGTGAGTACCTATGTACACCGTAGCCCCTGCAATGGAGTACTCGTCCACGGAGCAGCGACCAAACCTGCCGCCCCAGAGCCAGGGGATGTGTAGTTGGTCAATGCTACTCGGCACCAGCGCCAGCCAGTCCTCGTCGCCGCCGGCCTGTGATAACCCCTGTAGTGCAGGCGGCGCGTCCTTGAACAGCCAGACCTTGATGTGGTCCGACTGTGGTACAGCCTCTAGCGCGCTCACAGCGGCCAAGAGTGTGTCTCGAAGTGTCCTCATTGGGTAGCCTCGGGTTCAGGGTAGTTCTCGTAGGTCTTACTGTCAAACTCGGCGGTCCCCCCACACGTGGGGCAGAACCAGCCGATGTCTGGCCTACTTAACTGATCACGGTATCTCCCATATCCAAGAACAACGGGGCCACACCACGGGCAGATCACTCTGTACTTTTTGTCAGGTTCTGGGGTTGCTACCCCGGCAGGGTGGCACTCGATCTCTCTCTTGAACCACTCCTCGGCAGTCTCACCCAGGTTGGTTAGATCAACAGTGAACTTGCGACCATATTCTACGATGTGGATCTTGGGCGGGTTGGCCTCCACGGTGAACGTGCAACCTGGGCATCTCTGCTTGAGCTCCGTGATCAAACCATCTATCACTGGGTGGCCTTGCGTAGATGACGACTGATGTCGCCGAGTGCACAGGCGGCGATAGCCACAAACCCCACTGCGAGCGCCTGCTCTATCGGTACGTCACAGTAATGATATAGGCTGGTAGTTATCAGTGCCCCCAGCACTGTGTTCATGATGTTATCGAACATAGTTAGTTACTCCTCCTAGGACACAGCCGCGACTAGAGCCTTGGTATCTACACCAGGCCAAGTCTCCGCAGCGACCGGTGTAAACGTTTCCACGTTCTTACCGAGCGCAGTGAATACGAGCTTGGCGGCTTCTAGGATCTCAGCGTCAATGCCGGTTGGGGCCGGGGTTGACTCACCCTGGGCCTCGGTGATCTCGGCCAGGTCTTCCAGGGCCTCGGCCTCGGACTCGTACAGGCGAACGGCTTTCCAGATGTCGTAAGTACGTTCCTCGCCGTCGTCCCCGATGAAGGGGGGTGCCATGACGATCTGGATCTTCACGACTGCACCAATGATGTTGTTCTGGTCATCGGTGTCCACGTTGACAGTCCGTAGTGTCTTCAGGAACCGCTGCCAGCCACCGCGCTGCTTGTGGGCGGTTAGAGCATTGTACCACTTCAACCGTGGGTTCTCCGCCCCGAGAGGGAGGAACTCCACGATTATCTGTGGACCAAAGTTCCCCTCGCCCTCGTTCAGGTCTACGATCTGGCCGATCATGAACTCTGCCGGTACTTTGAGAAAGTCATTTGAAATGGGCATACTAGCCTCCTGTGTGTTTGTGTAAATGCGAATGACAGGTGTTCACTAGAAAGATACGATATACTCCTCCTTCTCTGTGAACCCACAGGCATAGGGGGTGTGGACCTGAACCAACACACCGTCGGGTCCGTACTCCAAGCCTGCGCGTTCCAAGTCTGCCTCTATGGTTGCAAACGCGGCATTGATCTCCTCCACCGTTACGAGTGATACTGTTGCCATATTACCTCCTTGGGGATTAGGCTCCCCTGCTACTAGACGACCTTTGCCTTTGCAGATCGGACAAATCTCGTAGATGCTCTCGGCGGGGTCAAATGCCAAGCGAACAAGATAATGTCCTTCGGTCTCACAGAAACCGCAAACCCCGTTTTCTACTTGCCCTGTCTCCTCATCCAAGACTCGGGTGGGTGGAGGTGCGTAGGTGAGCGGCAAGCCGCCCGTGTCATCTGCTCTTTGCCAGTGTGGGACGGCGGGAAATGGAAGATATTCATAACCACACCGTCTCGCAAACAGGCAGAGCTCTTTGTGATACAAGTTGTCACGTTCGGTGATGAGCTCCTGCAATCTCTCCGCGTTTTGGATAGGTGTGAAGCGTCTATCTCGGATACCACTTTGATATTCTTCTATGAGGCGGCCTTGGTAGTTCAGGAAGTCTACCAGGTAATCAAGCTTTTCCCTATCACTTAACACAACATTGCCTCCCTATCCTTGTGATGGTACTCTCACTAACTGGTACTATCATATCACACAACGGGGCAGATGAACAGGTACAAAAGTACCTAAAATTAGGTACTTTTGTACCCATCGTAGAGCGAGAAGTGCTTGACTTTACAGGAAGGATAGGCTATGATATTACAGACTGCGATATACTGTATAGACCACGTGCTGAGGGAGATTCCAATGACTCAGACTAAAACGTGCACCAAATGCCATAAGACCAAACCACTAGAGGAGTTCTCCAGGGGTCCCAACTGCAAAGATGGATACCAGACACACTGTAAAGCGTGCAAGTCTGCCTACAGTCGCCGGTGGCGCGTGGGACGCAGGGAGAAAACCCGCGTATATAACAGCCAGTGGTGGGCTGAACATGGCGCAGACCGCCAACGCCAACGCCTGTACGGTATCACACTCGCAGAATACGATGCCATGCTGGAGGCTCAGGGTGGTGTTTGTGCAATCTGCGGAATGACGCCAGAGGAAAACAAGGCACGTCTCTCTGTAGACCACGACCACGAGACCAGAGAAATACGTGGGCTGCTGTGTAGTGGCTGCAACTGGGGCCTTGGAATGTTTCGAGATAACCCTAACCACTTGTACAGCGCAGTGGAATATTTAGAATATTACAGAGAGTATAAGATGCAAGCAGGAAAAAGACTACAGTGAGAGAACGACTTACAGAGACCATAGGCGTGCCGATGACCCGTAGGATGAGACGACTGGTCAGGCGGGTGGAGAAGAGGCTAAACCTTCCTGCTGCCCACGTGGTTAGATACTGTATCCAGAACGTCTTGGAAGGTGGGTCTGAGTTACGCACGGCGGATCTCCAGACGGCAGCGGGGACCCCATTTGGTCTTGACGGTAATGACCAGGTGTGATAGAATGTGGTTACAAAAGCCTTTCCCTGGGGCAATAATAACCGGTGGTCAGCAGACCATTTTTGTCACGTGGGTCGGTGGTGTCGGTAGGTGCTTGACCGCCCGCCTTCAGCCGACCCAGGGAAACCGGCCTACGTGACAGGAATGGTCATTCTTATATCTAGGAGGCTACAATGGCAGACGTACTTTGGTCCAGGAATCTCGCCGTCTACTACAAAGACGAGCCCTGTAAAATTCAGAGAATGGAGAAAGTGGTAGCAGCGCTGCGAAACAGGGCCAACCTCTCGTTCAGCGGGGCGCTGAAAACTCTGCTGGACTTGGGCATTGAGCGTTACTTGGAGGACCCGAGCTGTGCTGACCCAGAGCTGGAGAACTGGAACCTGGCAGTGGAGGTCCTTGATGCTGCAAAGGCGGAGCTTGCTGTGAAGAAGGACTTTGCCCAAGTTTACCGAGAGCTCGGAGCCAAGAGATTCCTTGAGATTGTAGAGGAGAAAGGCTTGGATCCAGGCACGGTCTTGGAGTCAATTGGGTCTTTTCTCCCACGCCTCAGCAAGTCTGAAAACATGCAGGAGCAAATCTTGGAGCTACTCTCGGACGGCGAGGAGCACAAGGTAGAGGAGATAATTGAGCTGGCCATCATGGGGGGTATTCTGCCAGACCCAAAGAAGAATGTCTTGCAGTTCAAGCGTGCTCTCGGCCTCATGCGCAAGGTCGCTAGTGAGCTTGGAGTCAGTGGAGGGGAGAGGGGATATTGGCAGCTACAGATGCCTATCAACTGAGATTACACTTGATAAAAGGGGTAATTAACTAACAATGTGCCACGAAGCCCTATATATGGCAGTTGAGCTCCGGGCAGCCCCCATACGTAGGGGCAAATCACAGTTTATTACTTAATTACTTACTTACCCTTTATATAGTATATCTTCTATACTATACATGTCGTAAGTAAGTAATTAAGTAATAAACTCAATCAATCAGTGAACCAGGAGGTTTACCATGAAAGCTCGTAGCGTAGGAACGTTTGTACAGATTGGTGGGATGATAATCAACATGGCCCGGGTCGTGGAGGGTTACATTGGTGACTGCGAGGTAACCCTTTACTACCTACCACGTATTAGTGCACCGACTGATGATCTGGAGGAGAGACACCCGGTGATTCTCAAAGGCGAGAGACGCGAGGCTTTCTTAGAGTGGTGGGAGTGCCAGGCGGCTCTCAGTGCATGCGAGCCATTCAGGCTTTAACCAAAGCCGCCGCCCTGATCGGCGTGGGTAGGTCACCACGCAGTGGGTGGAGGAGCGACCTCCATCTAGGTACTCTTGCCGCCCAACCTAAAGTGGGTTGGGGCGCTCGGCAATTTCCCACCGGCGGCCTTGTATAGTCCCCTACAATGTGAGTATACCATAGAAGCGAATCCCCGTCAAGGGTTTCGTCAGTGTTGGGGGGTCCGTGGTTTCGCTGGATGAGAAGGAAAAGAGCCGGTCCTGGTGACCCGGCTCTCTCGTTGCCGTAACTGGACTATTTTGGTATGTTCAGCCTGTCTAGCCCGAACTATCGTTTGATTCGTTGGTAATGTTTGCAGTTGACGATACGGCGCCAAGTGGCAGCGGGGACAAAGACAAACCTGCGCTTGACACAAGAGCGCTCAGCCTGTTTACCTCTATAACCCCCAGTCTTGACTAGAAACCGGCAGGTTGTGCAAGTCTTGGTTGCCATTGCATTCTAGCCCGAGCTATCGTAGGTGAACTCGTGTCCACAGTCGGCACACTTGCGAATGTGCACGAAGGGGGCGAAGAGGCCCGCGCGGCTGAGCCTAGTCTCGGTTGCATGATTGTGTGAACACCCTATCAGCCAATACTCGGGGACCCACTCACCTTCCCAGACACGACCTATACCCACGCCGTTCTTGGTGTTCAGCCAGTGAATACACAGTGCGCTATAACCCAGGACCTCGGGCTGCCTACTCTCCACGGCTATCACCTGCCAGTGTAAGAGCCTGGCACTGTAGTCCTCGGCCGTGATCCGGCTCATAGGTTCCGGGGCTTTATTGTAGGTACCGTAGTCATCTAGTCCCGGGAAGTCTTGGACCAAAGGTTGGGTTTCTTCTAGTGTACTGGGTATCATTTGTCGTCTCCTGGACAGTGTGTTATCACTATTAACACAAGCTGACTCACACCCTGGGGTGTCTCGTTGTAATGAGTTGTGTTCAGACTGAGTTTGTGACCATCACTTAACGTGACTGGTATCTCAAACTTGAATGGCACCAGGATGTTCTCAGCGATCTTGAACGCAAGCTTCTGCTTGCAGGTAGGGCAGACTATGTCATGCAGTGTGTCAGGTATCATTCTGCCTCCTTGTCTAGTAGCTGCTTAGCTTTGTGGTACACACAGCTGGGATCATGTACTCCTGGTGCGGGTACACCACAATAGAAGCAGAAACCCCATTTGTCCCAAGGACTCTTATCTGGGTCCAGGAGCTCTTGCCAGAGCTCGCGCCAGGGATTATGGGGCTCCACGAATATGAGAGCCTCACAGTACGGCAGTTCGTGCAGAGCCTCTATGAACTCGTGCCACTCGCCCAGTTTATGCTTGCGGCGTTGAAGCCACATTCTACGAAGAGTCTGGTAGCTTACCATAACCAACCGGGCTTGCAGGTAGCCTTCGGGAAGATTGGCCTTGGTGTCACTTATATCCCCGCGCACCAAGACATCGTTGAACAGATCAATGATGCCCAGATCGGCACGGTCACTGAAATCCTCCGGGGTCACACGCCTATTATGTATGGTGTGCATCGTGGACCCGGAGTACATCTCAACCCCAGCGCGGTAAGTGGCGAACTGCTGCCACCAGTACCTGGGTGCGGTGATCTCCATGTGTACTGTTACTTGTCGCATGATCTTGGCGTGCTCATCGCCCTGGGATATGAGATTGGTGAGCACTCGTTCCTGGTCAGTCCAGGCCGAGGCCGGAAGATACTTCATGCGCGCCGGGTCCGTGATCTTCCCCATCGGGAGCCCAACATAGGCAAATGCAACATTGAGCCCGGTGACTTCTAGGATCTTAACTTGTATGTTCTCACTCATCCTGCTCCTTTCATCTCCTTAACTTTCTCTAGGACCAGGGCCCCCGTACTCGTGAGCCGCCGGCCTCTGCTAGTAATAGTGACCAATCCCGACTGTACAAGCTCAGCCTCAATCATTTTGATAGTCTGGGGCCCCGTACCGAGTATCCCAGCTAGAGTGCTCAGGGATCTCGGTCTCAGGGCCAAAGCGTCTAGTAGGGCGATCTGTCTATATGAGAGTCCAAACGGGTAGCCCATTGCACTCAGTATCGCCGTGACCTGTCCTGAGTGCCGGGCACCGCCCACTCGGTCTAGGAGCCCAGTGAGTAACTTGACTCTTCTTGGGGAACCCCAAGAGAGTTTGGCTATCTCTAGTAAGACAGGCTCTGGGAGCTCGGGTGCTACTGAACCCCCTATCAGTGCCAGGTCCCGGGTGGTGTAAGGCGTGAGCACCACGTGTACTAACCTGGAGAGTAGTGGGCCCGGGAGCAAGCCTTCGTCTGTAGTAGTCAGGGCGAAGGTCTGCTCGATCTCCTTCTTGACCAAGAAGCCAGAGCGTAGTTTGGTGTCAAGCAGTGGGTACAGTGCCTCTGGCTCCCGGATACGGTGGGCCTCGTCTATGAGCACACCTCCTTGGTGCCAGCTGATGTCGTGTAACTCCTGGCGTGCCTGGGTCCCGTTGACCTCCAGGACCAAGCCGAACTGTGTCAGGTAGGCCCGGCCCAGTGTGGTCTTGCCACAACCGGGTGGGCCTAGCAGGAGCACGTTGGCTGGGCTCACGGCAGCCAGGAGTCGCTTGGCCTCGGTCTGGTTGATTATAGTGTAAGTAGCCATGTCCAGTTCTATAGTTTGTCAGAGTTCATTCTCGGTACCCATTCACTAACGTCGGTCTCGGTTCTTCCAACGAGCGCCAGGGTCAGCCGGGTCAGGAATGCTTCGTATGCCTGTTCGTTCTCCGTGTGCTCGCGCAGCTTCTCCAACAACCACAGCACCCAGAGATGCCACATCTCCACCGGCATCCAGGCTAGGGCCTCGATAGCGGGCTTCAGTTCTACGATCAGGTGTTCCGGGTTCTTCGGTGCGTTCATTTTAACCTCCTCATATATAGTAATCATACTAACCCTGCTCTGGGTACCAGTCTACCCGTGTTAATCCAGCGTTGGTAAGCCTAGCTTGGATCAGGCTCTCAGTGATCACTGTCTCAGGTGGCAATGGGATAACCTCCACTACCTCCGGGGGGACCCTGGACCCAACCATCAGTTGGGCATGCCCCTGTCCCGGCGCAACGATTGTCACTGCAATGTACCATCTGTCGCGGTGTAGGGAAACGGTGCCAGCAGGCAGGGTCTTCAAGCCCAACTCTTGGCAGATTCTCTCTATTCCCGTGCTAATCACCCAGGCCGGGATGTCCAGCCCTGTGCAGTCAAAACCGGCAGCCACTAGCGTATCCCTGAAACAACCACCTGGTCCCCTTGGCTTTTCCATAGTCACACCAATCCTGCTCTCAGAGCCCTGATCGCAGCCTCAGTCCGGTTGCGGACCCCAAGAGCCCTATAGAGCCTGTAGATTGTATTCTGTACTGTACGTGTGGTCACCACCAGGTGCTCGGCGATCTCTGCGTTAGTGAGCCCGGTCGCTAAGAGTTCTAGAGTCTCCAGTTCTCTCGGTGTCAGGGCCGAGGGGCTTTCTAGGAACTCCTGCCGGGCTAGTGTGAGCACCTCTAGTAACCCATTGGCCTGTGATAGACTCAGTCTGGGAGCCCCGGCCAAGACATCCTCTACTGACTCGCGAAGATGCTCTGGGTCCTCTGTCACGTGCACAAAGGCGCTCGCACCTTGCTCTAGTACACGGCGCACTAGCACCGGGTCCGTGCTTGCCGTGAGCACCACGACTGGCACTAACGGTGCTAGGACCTGGACGCTATCCGGGAACCAGAGCGGTTCCACGATAGCAAGCCGGGGCTTATGCGCAGTCCAGGCTTGGGCTTGGTCCAGACTACGTGCTTCTAGGACTTCCAAGCCCAGGATGACCGGGATTGCGGCTCTGACTAGGCCCCAGGGGTGGAGTACCAGGATCATAGTTCTGTCCCATTCTCCTGCTCTGTGAACAGCGGGCGGAACCACGCCTTTGGGCAGTTAGCATCAATGTATTCGAGCGCGGCCCGCTTGGCTGAAGACCACAACAAGGCCAGGATTATTTGTGGGTAGTCTTCCACCTCATCACGCCAACGCTCTAACATTGGCTTGTTGATTTTATCGGCTTTCGTCATCTTCACAATTGCCAGTGCCTGATTCTCAAACAGGCCATGTGCAGAAAGCATTTCCTTGATTTTATCCTCGAATGTCATCACTCATCTCCTTTACGGGCCATATAACCAGGCGCACACCGCCAAAGTTAATTGCAGCGCGGTCGAAATAGGTTTCGTCTACCTTGATTGCTGCGGGCAGCGAGAGTACGGAGCCCGTTGATGTGGCGAACCTTATGGTATTGAGCACACCGTTGCTATCACGCACGTCTGTCAAGCGGTGTGTTCTACTACCGACGAGTATCTGCTTACCCTTTACTCTTGCAGACATCTGGTAGTAGATCTCCCTCACGTCAACTAGATATTCCTCTATGGTCATCTCAGTCCTCCTCACATACGTTACAGCCGGCGCACGCTCCCATGTTGGGGCAATAGCCGTGGCCCCGGGTGTAACCCACTGCGCCAGGCGATCTCCTGCACACGAGCACCAGGAGAGTTACCAGTACGAGAGCTACTATAAACCATCCTATCATTGTCATCACTTACCTCCTACACTAGGAGGGGGCTCTGGGACCACAGCAGGGTGCCACATACCCTCAGCGCCTTCCCACTCATGCAGGAGGGCCCCACCCGTCACGTATGCGAGACCGCCACTGGCCATCTGCCACACCTGTACCATATAGAGTTCGTGTTTCAGGGAGCCCTTGTACGTCTTTCCCCAGAACCAGTACCATCCTGGCTCCGTGGGCCACTCCTTTATCCATTTCGTCATCACTTACCTCCTATTAGTTCCAGAAGCCGGATACATTGTACCCGGTCACTGGCGTGCCAGCAGGACACAATTGTGGATTCACTGAACCCAATCTCCCGCCCCCGAGCCATAAGAGCCAGCCTGGTACTCAGGTACACGGACTTATTGTTGAGTTGGCACATGAACCAACGCAGCGCGGTCCTGAGACCCCCAGGCCGGCGGATCGGCGTGAGTTCATATCTGCACCCATCCAGGACCAGTATTGGCTCCAGGATAGTCATTGCGTACCAACGACCGGTCCTAGGACTTTTGGGGTGAGTCACACTGGTCTTGACACGGGCGACTACTCTACACTCCGGGTCTATGATGGCCCATTTACGTGGCTCGTCGTGCCAATCGGAAAAGTACCTGGCCCTATGGTTATGAGCCTGGATGTTGGAATACGGGTTACGTTTCATGTGAATGTCTCCTTTGGCTCAGCGCCTGTGCATGTATACGATGTGCCACATGGTCAGGGCGCCCGCGATCATCCCAACCGAGAACCCAATCATGAGCCATGCGAGCGAGTAAATATCTATGGTAATCTCCACCATGATCTCCTTATAACTCCAACCAACTATCGTAGATCATGAGATGCCACTTGACGTCGGGGCCCGGGGCAGTGATCCTTGTCACGACGACAGCAGCGGGCCAAGACCCATAACAATCTTCTGCGACTATGAGCTCCAGTAACTGCTCCAGGGTAGCGAGCTCCACGATGTCCCTCCTGGTGTGGTCCGAGGCTTGTTCTAGTAAAAACTTCACGGCAATCTCCTTAGTCATAGTCATGAGACTCTCCAGACATCTGGCAACTATCCAGTAGGCTTCGGCCCGGCCCTTGCAGCGCCCACGCCGAGCTGTACTATGTGCCTGATCAGATTGTTCTCTATCATACTTTGCTATCGTGCGCAAGTACGCTATTAGCTCCCGGGCGTCTTTATCTCTTATCATTGTGTTCTCTCCTTGGTTATAGGCACTTGCCAATCTTGGCTAGTTCTGGGTCCAGTTCAAAGTCTGGGCAAGTACGTGCTGTGCAGATCCTTTCCTTGTAATATCTCTCATAGTCATCCCCGCAACCCAGACACCAATGACCTTTATCACAGCTCAGACAGGCTGCCTCCCCAGGTGTATATTCACTATAGGCTGGGGAGCCCAGGTCCAGGCAGAAATGTTTACACTCTAGGCAGTACTTTTGGTAATAGTCTATGGTCATTGCTTGGCCTCCTCATCTGTTACCATGGGCGATCTCCCTTAGCGATAACTCTTGGTCAACGTCTATCCCGGAACTCTCCAGCGCGGCCCGGAGTGCTCTTGCTGCTTTGTCGTTTGCATCCGCGAGCCCGGTGTAATAGCCTATGTGATGATAGGGTATTTCGTTATCGTTCACGGCCCGATGTCGTTGCAGACGGGCCAGTCTTTGTAACCCCTTGTAGAGTTTAACCAGATTATTCACTTTGCACCTCCTCTATGTGTAATAGATTAGTATATGCTAATCAAGACCGGCAACCAGGACCAGACGCCGGTGGCTGCTACTAGGGCCCCCAGTAGGAGTGAGAACTTTGCTATCAGCTTGACCCAGGCCCTGTCGTCACGACGGGTGAGCCACGTTAGCAGGGCGAGCACGAAAATCACCCCACCGAGCTTGAAAGCACTGAGCCCCAGGGGGCCCCCGGCTACCAATACACTACGGGCGATAGGGTTAAGCTCAGCCCCGTAACCGACTCGTGCCGTG
>Ga0114925_10001169_pt1 | contig 12646 bp, 8 predicted proteins | sample SumtaG_2_FD_87287 | JGI IMG/M metagenome (GOLD analysis project Ga0114925, IMG submission 87287) | Deep subsurface microbial communities from Indian Ocean to uncover new lineages of life (NeLLi) - Sumatra_00607 metaG | ecosystem: Environmental > Aquatic > Marine > Oceanic > Sediment | place... | reverse complement strand
TCTCACCTTCACAAAGAATGGCGGAGGTGCGAGTAATGTAACAATAGCGAGTGTGACCAAAATAGGTGGAGGAGCATTGGTTGGAGGAGAGAGTGTCATTAGAGTTAATCTTACGGTAACGGGTACACCGAGTGGTGTTGAGACCATAGAGATAACACCGGCTACGGGCACATCTATCTACGATGTATTGGGGAATGCGGCAGATGTCACAACGACGACGGGGCTGCTGACACTTAATGATCAGACACCGCAGTTAGCAGAAGGTAAGGTAATTATTAGGAACAACATCATAAATCCTAATAAGGGAGAGTATACCATAATAAACTTCCGGCTTGAGAAGAGGCAAAAGGTAAATATTACAGTGTATAATTTGGCCGGGAAACCTGTAAAGGTACTGTATAACAAAATGGGGAATCCAGGATTGAATGAGGTCAAGTGGTATGGGAAAAATAAGAAAGGAAGAAAAGTTGTTCCTGAAGTGTACTTTGTAGTGATAACGATTGGGAAAGAACGGTATGTAAAGAAAGTATTAGTGGTGAGGTAAGATTAGCAATATTTTATTCTATCAGATAAACCCTTTTTATAGTGGAAGTTATATCCAGCCTTGTATTCCTTGAGAAGATTCTGTTACACTAACATGGAAATTGATTTGGATACTTTGGGCAGCCACTTGTGCCTTGTACAGGCAACGGGCTGCCCCTACGTTAGTATAATGATTTTTTATACATAAAACTATGAGTGAATTCCAATTGAAATATTATTATTATATATTAATAACATTCAGGATATATATTGTCATGTGAAGTATAATATAATGCATTTCGGAAATGTTGTTCACAGGGTCATTTTTATCAGGGTCATTTCAATGCAGCAGATGCGTATCATTTGGAATATGTAATTAATCAAGGAGTAACGGAGGGAGATCATGAAAAAAAGAGTTCTTATAATGTTTTTTACCGGGCTTTTACTTAGTTTTGTGCCTTTTGGTTTATTTTCTATAGAAGTGGATTGGGTATCAGGGAATGTTACTTACAGTCATTTAAAGAGTGAATGGCAGGATTTGAGGGTTGGCATGGATCTTGGTACCGGTGATATAATTAAAACTGGTATGAACAGTGAAACAACCCTGCTCGATGATGACATTGAAATTCATATAATTGAAAATACAACCTTCACAATTTCAGAAAGGTTTGAAGAGGATGGAAAGAAATCGAGTTTTATGCTTTTTTTAGGAAGAATGAAGTTCAAGCTTGCAAGGGCCAGTAAAAAAGAGCCTGAGATACAGACCCAGACAGTGAATCTTGCCATAAGAGGGACAGAGTTTGAGGTCGGATCCGGATATGATGGCTCGACGCTGGTATTACTGTCAGATGGAGTTGTTGCTGTCAGAGGAAAGACAAGCGAACTGGTGCTTGAGAAAGGCGAAGGTACTGAAGTGCCCTTTGGTGAAGAACCGACTGAGAAATTTAAACTTGTTACGCGGATAATTAATTGGGATGAATGGTTTGCTTTTTCAAAGGAGGCAGTTAAAGGGAATGAATTAATGTTCATGGAAAAATTTCTTGAGAGATTTAATGAAATTAATTCTCAGATCAATAATTATGAGAAAATAAGGGCTGAAGCACGAGAAAAGAAAGAAGAATATGTATTAATACGGGATGAATTGCGGAAGGAAGGTAAGCATGAAGAAGCAAACGAGTATGCACGAGAAGCCAACAAGCATAATAAAATAGAATTTCACTCCTTAATAAGTATCAGGTCTTTTGCTCTCTCATCGCTTGGATTATATGATCTGGCCGAGGAGATCTATTCAGGTGTCGAAAAGCCAACAAAGGAATTAAAAGATACATTTGAAAATGTAAAACAAATATATGAAAATATAGAAAATAAATATATTGTGCCGGGTGACCGTGAGATGCTTGAAGAAAAAGCACGAAAAAAAAGAGGTTGTTTGAAACTTTTTTAGAAACCAAATTTTACAGGCTTACAGACGATATTCACAAAGAATTGACTGTTATGAGGCTATTCTGGAAGCTACATATAATTATTTGCATTATCATTCTGAGCTCCGTCCGGCTGAATGCACAGGATGAAAAATATGTGCAGGAACCAGTTGTTTTTTTTCCGGATTTTACAGTTGAATATTTCCATGAAATACAAACAGCCGACGATGTTGTACTTCCTTTTATTTACAACGGTTATCTTTACGCTTTTTCTCTGGGACAGCAATTACCTCTGTGGAGAATCTTTATCGGTGGAGATCTTACCAATCCATTTATCGTAAATAATGGCACCCTCTATCTCTATGATATATACAATAGAGTATATTCAATTGAAATTACCAGAGGCAATGTTTTGTGGAAGGTCGAAATACAAAGTGTAATAAAGGGTAAACCCTGTATTTATAATAATTTAATAATTATAACCACACAGGAAGGAACGTTTTATATTATTAATACAGACAAAGGAAAAATAGTGTATGAATATAATGGGGACGGAGAAATAAACACAGGTTTAAATATTTATGAAAATCTTATTATTGCTCCGTATAAAAATGGGAAGATTTTTGCTTATGATATTGATACAAAGAGTGTAAAGTGGGAATTCTTTTCAGGAGGGATTATTAGTGTTTCTCCTGTTATCAAAGACGGATATATGTTTTTCGGTGCCTGGGATGAAACTTTTTATGCACTTGATGTTAGCACCGGAACACCTCTGTGGGTCAGTTATGTAGGTGAAAATATATCGAGGGATTTTATTGTATTTGACAATGAAATAATTTTATTCTTTTCAAAAGGAGAAATTTTATGTCTCAGCAGAAATGATGGAGAAATAAAATGGGTGAAATATTTTGGTGAAATTGAGTTTAATTATAACTATTTTGCAGGCATAAATAAATTTTTTATATTTATCCCGGATTTAATTGCAGTAAATACTGAGGATGGAGCTTCTGTTTTCAATTACCGGGAGAGAGCGTTTTATTTTTACAAGGAAATGTTATTTGAAAACATGATAGAAGGCGAACGCCAGTTATCAGATGAGGATAAAATAAGGCTCCTCACTGAAAAGTATTTTACTGTCAGTAATTATCCTCTACTGCCACCAATAATTACGGGAGAACTATTAATATATTTTGTTGCAGATAATTCATATTTTTATGTATATAATTTAAAAGAAGATGTTTTTATTGTGAAATATAAACTAAGTTGAGGGTCTTATTATGAGTGAAAAATCGTATCCTATATTGATTATTATCCTTGCCATTCTTTTTTACCTGTCATCCTGTGTTTCATTTAAACCGAAAGAAGATCTGTTAGAGGGAATGAAAGGGCAGATTATTCCTGTGGACAGGGCAGGGGAAGAGATAGTTTATCAGGAAAGGGAAAATATAATAATTAATCTGATGCTATTAAAGGAAGGTTCACCCATAGAGGATCAAACAATTACTTTTAATCCGGAGCTTGATGGGAGTTTTTTTGCAGTTTTGGCAACCGGTGAATATGCAGTTGAAATATTTTTAAAAGGATTTTATGTAGAGAGTTTTAATATTACAGTTGAAGAGGCTCAAGTCCTTGATCTTGGTATAATGGAGATCAGGGAGATAGTGGCTGGTACAGGAGTGCCTATTAAAGGAGAAAAAACAGATGAAGTAATTCTAAATGAAGGCGATGTAAATATACAGCCTCCATCATAAGAGGCTCAGGCAAGATGTAAGAGATAATAAGCCAAGAGTTCTGTTACCTGATGTGGATAAGCCACATTCAAGATTTAAAGATTTTTTTGCCTATTGGGCAAAAAAATCAGTATTAAGGTACTGATGCGGGCAACTACATTCAAGAAAAAGGTATTGATCTATTCCTCTTTTATTCTGCTTACAAGATATTTATATGACATAAATCAAGATGTTTATATGGCATAAATAAAATATTTTTAGATTAACATTAGAAATTGAATAGAATAAATACTTTTATACTCATTTTTTTTTCAGTTATCCTCTCCTCTCTTGTAGTCTTTTTCTATTTGAAGGAAAGCAGGGAACAAGAACACAGAATAATTATATCCCCCTTTAAAATAGAAGTTTATCGTGTCGATCGACATCCTCTCCCTGAGGCGGATATCTATCTTAACCAACGGTTTATCGGAAAAACTGATAAAAAGGGTTTTTTTTCTAAAAATATTAAACTTGTAATAGGGGAATCCTACACTTTGAGAGTTGAGAGAGATAGAGACGGATACGTCTATGGCCCATGGGAAACCAGTTTTAAAGTAGAAGAGGAGAAGGAAAGACGTAAGGAAAAAAAGAAAGATGAGGAAAGCGGTATCTCAACTTTAGAAGGTGAATCAGATATATTAACAGAGCTTGAGAGAGCGCAGCTCGGAAAAGCAAGCCTGTATGAAAAATATCATTTTCTTGCTTTTGTTGATGGTTATATGTTTTACTCAATTCGTGTTCATGGAAAAAATAATACCGCAATTGAGAATGCTGCAGTTTTTATTAATGGTAAAGAGGAAGGGAAAACCGATAAAAACGGCGTCTATCTGGCAAAGTATTCCGGGGAAGATATTAGGAAAGCAAAAATACAGATATTCAAAGAAGGTGAACATATATGGATGAATGAAGTACTTGTAAAACCAAACTCTTATATTGAGGTTGGGTTGAATCAAATGCTCCTGATCGATCTTTTTATATATGCAGAATACTATAATGTCATAAAAGGGGTGGAGAATGCAGAAGTCTATCTTGGGCCGGATTATATAGGAAAGACAGATAAGGATGGGATAATTTCATTTAGATATATAAATGAAAACAGTGTGGATGGCTATTTGGACCTTATTATTCATTACCCGGAATCATTCCTGCCTGACAGGTTAAAAAAGACTATTTTTATTGAAAAGGATCTACCAAAACTTTCAGTAATTGATTTTGGATATAGTAAAGACGCTGTGCCACCAAAGGTTGCTGTAATGCCGTTTATTATTAAGAACAGGGAGGATCATTTCTTAAAAAGGCGGGCAATAGATTTGAAAACCGGGATTGAAGACTATATTTCTTCGAAAGGTGTATTTACGATTGTTTCAAGTAAAATGATATCAGAAATGTTTCATCAGTTTAATATTAATTATACTCGTGAAAATTTTAGCTGGAAGGATATTCCGCTTATCAAAAAAGAACTGGACGCAATAATTTTCGGAAAAATCAGCGGAAGCGGCAATGATTTGAAGGTCGAACTATATGGATTTGATTATACAGGGGAAAATATATTTGAGATTGATAGAACAGTATCACTGCGGGAATTACAGTCTCTCTCAGAGGATATTGCAGGCAGGTTTAAAAATAATTTTCCTGTAGAGGGGAATATTGTATCTATTAGTAAAAAGATATACGTTAATTTAGGATATAGGCATGGAGTAAGGCAGAATAACATGTTTTATGGTTTTATTGATTATTTTGATACAATTACAAAAACCTATTCTAAAAAAAGGGTAGTAAAACTAAAAATTGTAGATGCAGGTGAAACTTTTTCAGCTGGAGATCTGGAAGATATCAGTGAAGGCTATTTACTGGAACCAGGAGTAAAGGTCAAACGGTTTGTTGAAAGTATGGAAGAAAAGAGTAACATTCCGCTGACCATTGTGGTATTTTCCAAAAAGAATCCGGTTTCTGATGCAAATGTTTATCGCGATGATCACTGGTTTGGTCAGACCGACCACGAAGGGAAACTCAAGGTAATGGTGAGGCCGAATATTGATGTCGTTTTTCTTGTCTATAAAGAGGGATATATACCTGACAAAAAGAGTGTAAAAGTTACAGGTGACATCGGGGTGTTAAACTTCGATCTTAAACAGGGGCAAACCCTTTTTCGGGTCTCGTCAACACCTGATAACGCACTTCTATACATTGATGGGGAATATAAAGGGACTACGCCTATCAGCGAAAAACCTCTTGTAGTGTCTTATGGATTTCATCTACTTGAATTGGAGTTGGAAGGATATACAATGTACAGGGATTATATTAATTTTAATAAAAAGAAATTATCTTTAACAGGGAAAAACAGTATTGTCCTTTTCCTGGATTATCTTAAAGATGCTGAAGAGGAATATACATCCGGAAAAATTCATGAAACAATAACCATTTTACGTAATGTTCCTTATTCCCATCCTGATTACACAGAAGCACTGGAGCTCCTTGGTTATATTTATCTCAATGACATAAAGGATTTTAAAAAATCTATTGAATACTATAATCGTTCGCTTGAAAGCTCAAAAATTACATTTAAAGCGGCAGAAAACCTTTTTTCGTATTATAATTTAGCTCAGGCATATTATAATGAAGCTGAAAACGAATTCTATATGAATAAGAGTTTAGCTCAGTATAATTATGTACAGGCAATTTTGAATTTTGATTATATAAGGGGAAGAAGGAATAAGATTCCGGTTCAAAAAAGGATAACAGTATATCAGGATATTTTGTTTTATCTGTCAGTATGCTACCAGAAATTATATTATCTTTCATTGAAAAATGAGTACCTCTCCAGAGCATACTTTTCATGGATTGACTATTTTGATTTTTATGATGATGATTTATTAAACGATACGTATTTCAAACATCAGTATTTCATTGCAAAGTCATATAAAGAGGAGGCAGAAAGGCTGAAAAGTGGGGAATAAAACCTTTTTCATTTCCTTATTTATTTTGATGGTGATTACAGGGTGTACAAAGAGTGTTAAATATCCAGAAACCCCTGTACAAAAAGAACCGGAACCAGAACAACCAGCAGAACCGGAAGTAAAACTAGATTATGATCAAATAAGCCTTGAAATTATACATATACAGCAACTGGATGAAAAGGCAGGCCCTTTTAACACATATAACCCCAAATTTTCTTTTGATGAGTCGTATATTGCGGTAGAAGTAAATCTTGATACATTTAATAAAATCTACATCTATCGGATAAACAGCGGAGAGTTGCCGGATGATTTTGCCTTTATGATTCAGAAAGTCCAGGAGGTATATCTGGCGGAATCACATGATGAAAAGATTATCGAAGATTTTTTTAGAAGCTCGTTCCAGGAAAGCTTTAACTACGAGTTTAACTGGTTTCCGGCCAGCAGTTCATACCTTTTTACGTCCAATGCCGGAATAGGTGAGTATAATATATTTATCGGTTCTGTAGAACCGGAAGATTTTACCCTGGAGGCCATTCAGCAGAGCATACACCCGAAAAGTTTTGGAGATTATTTTATGATGACGGAAGAAGTCAAGAAGGATGGTCAGGCAAGTGTATCTCCTGATGGGACAAAAATAGCCTTTACATCGGGCAGAACGGGTAATGGCGATTTATACCTCCTGAATCTTGTTAAGGGGGACCTAAAAAGATTAACGTATAGCGAAGATACTGATTTTTTTCCACGGTGGTCGCCTGATAGCAGAGATATTGTTTATACGACAGGAGGTAAACACTCTCATGATATTCATATTATACGAAATGCAGGGAAAGAGAATGAGTATAATGAAGTCTTGATTAAATGGTTTTTTGATGATGTTTTACCTGCCTACTCTCCTGATGGAGAAAAAATATCTTTTTATACAACATATAATAAGGAGCGTGATCCCTTTAATACAAAAAGGTGGGCATTAATGATTATTCCCTCAGATGGTTCTGCGCCGCAAGCTGGTAAGGAATTGATAAAATATTTTCATATGCCCGATATTGTTAAGGATAATACACAGGGAACAGCATGGTTTCCTGACAGCACACACATTATACTCGCTAAAAATATTGATAGGGATTACAATCCCATTTATATTTACAATACTGAAACCCGGCAAGAATCACTTGTAGAGACCGGTACAAATATTAATCATGACATCTCTGTCTCTTCCAACGGTCTTATATCATTTCGAGCACAGGTCTTAGGCTGGGATAGGATTTTTATTGCGGTATCCACCTATTTTCAAGAATACAGAAGGGAGAAATATCAAAATTAACATCATGAAAAAGATTATTTTTATCATTTTATTTTTTATCTTTTCTGTTTCCTGTCTGTATCCAATCCCGAAGGAGATAGAAGATGCATTAAAACTCAACCGTATAAATCATTTTGACGAAGCTCTGGAGGTTATTGAGAATGCTCTGAATGAAGAAAAGATAAAGCCTGACATAACATCAGCGTATACAGTTGGAAGGATTCTTTACAGGAAAGGCGAATTTTACCGTGAAATGGCTAAGCTGAATGTATTAACGAATCTTGGATACCTTATACATGTGAAAGATAGAGAAAAAAATCCATCTGATGAAATCAAGCTTTTTTTAGGAATTGGATACTTTTTGAACAAGCAATTCCTTGAAGCAGCCGGTATTTTAAATCAAGTGGTATCAAATAATTCTTTAAACAGTGGATTGAATGGACTGGCCCTTGTTTATCTTGGAGCAGCTTATTATCGTACAGGTGAAAAGGATAAGGCTTCTGATTTATGGGAAAAAGTGAAAAAAGATGATCCCCTTGCTTATTCTACGCAGGGATATCTAAATGCTTATTTAGGGATCAATCCTGCTAAAGGTGAGGAAATGACAAAAGGTGTTCTTGCAAGACCCGGGATAGACAGGCTTCCCTATATAGATACTCTTAAGGTAAACTATGCTTATACCCTCTTATCACTTGGCCGTTTCAATGAGGCTTATGGACAGATTTCCAATATAAACCTTGATACTCCAATCTTTATTTATAAGAAGGACAAGAATAAAGAAATACGGTTTTATGATCTTGCAATATTGCAAAACTACAGTAAGATTTTATTCGGTGAATCAATTAAAAACCTCGAACCGATTGTTACAGCATCTTCCGGGGAATTAGCCAGTTTTGCATCATATTATGTAGCCCAGATGTATCTCTATCTTGAAAATTATGATAAAAGCCTTAAATTTGCATCAAAGGCAAAAAAGCTATCGGTCTCAAGCTCACTCACAAGGGTAAGAGCAGTAGCATGCGAAGCTTCAGCGGGAATCCTCATGGGTAAAGAGAAAAAGGGCCTGAAACTGCTTGAGAAGGAAATCAGCAGAATACATGGAAAACCGTCATCCCTTCTTGAAATGATGATGGTAGTTATTTCATCAGGTGTCGATTATACAATGCTAAAAGACACCATGAATAAGATTGAATCGTTCGTATACAGGACTGAATGGGAAAGGACAAGGAGAGATACAGCTCTATTAGGGGAAATTTCGTTTTTTTCAAGGCGGTATGTGAGTGCCCTGTATTACCTGGAAAGGGCAAGGGACAAGGGGAATAAGAATAAAATCGAAACAAATGATCCTAACTTTCTATTAAAGCTGTCGTATGTGTATTACAGCAGGGAACACTATCCTGAGAGTCTTGAAATCTTCTTTTCCCTTGGGAAAAGATTTTCCGGGATCAGGCCATTACAGGATGCAGTCCAGTCAGTATATTCCTATAAACAGAAAGGAAGCGGTGAAGCATTAATAGATTAAATTGGATCTTTGTTATCAGGGGCAACCCCCAATAAGGGGAGTCAGGGTATGGGAGTGGGTGATTTGTTGAGGCATGAAAGGAAACAAGCGTTTACTTTAAATAACTCTATCAGCATCATTAAAGTATCGGGGTTGAGAAAATGAATTTTAAACAAAAATTAATTATATTTATGCTTGTATTTATATTAACAGGGTCTATTTTTGGGTTTGCCCAGGAAAAGGGGGGAACCCTCATATATGGTGAGTATGGTGCGCCTATCCGGCTCGTTCCAATACTGGCAAACGATTCTATCTCAATACGTTTAATTGAGCTAATATACGGATCACTTGTTTATTACGGCTCAAATGGAGAAATAATGGGAGATCTTACTGAGCGATGGGCGGTTTCAAAGGATTTAAAAACCGTGACTTTTTACCTTCGAAAAAATGTTTTTTGGCATTCTGTGCCCGGTGAGATGAAAAGCAGGCCATTTACAGCGAATGACGTGGTCAAAACATTTAATATAATGATGCATCCAAAAACACTCACATCTCTCCAGTCAAGGTATAATTTTATCAGAACTGCGTGGAAGAAAGATACGCATACAGTTGTATTTAAATTGAAAAAACCTATCTTAAATGTGCTTGGGAGATTCAGTTTTAAAATACTTCCTTCATTCCTTTTAGAGGACATTTCTTACCTGAAGGGGGATGAAGACCTTATTCTCTATAAACATCCTATCGGAACGGGTCCGTATATGTTTGTTTCACAGGAAGGTTCTTTTTTTGAAGTTGCATTACAAGCAAATCAACGGTACCATTTAGGTGTTCCTTTTATAGAAAAAATTATAATGAGGCCGTTTGCAGATCAAAATATCATCACGCAGACTCTCCTCTACGGAGGAATAGACCTTGAGACACGTGTCCCTCCACGAGATATATCAGAAATTCAGGGAGATTTACAGTTTGAGTTATCACCATACAGTACCCTGTCTTATTCGTTCTTTGGTTATAATATAAGGAATCCCGTGCTCGCAATAAGAGATGTGAGAAGTGCGATTTCTTACGCTATTAACCGGCCGGAGATGCTTGGCTCGTTCTTTGAGGGAAAGGGCCAGGTGATATCGGGCCCTTTTGCCCCCGGGAGCTGGGCATACAACCTGGATGTTGAACCTGTATCCTTTTCGCCTGCAATGGCAAACAGGCTGCTCAATAGGGCTGGATTTACTGAAAGGACAAAGGATGGAACCCGCGTGAGGGGAAGTTATTCCCTTGAATTCGAGATGGTTGTGCCAATCTCAAAGGAGAATGAGACCACTAAGAGGGTAATACTTGCTTTTCAGAATTATCTGAAAGCTGTCGGTATAAAAATAAACATAAAATGGCTTGAATGGAAGACATGGACTGAAGCTGTATTTATAAATTACGAGTTTGATATTATCTATGCAGACTGGCTGTTTGATGATTCTTTCGATATCTCTTCACTATTTCATTCAAGGGAGATTGGACCTGGTAAGAATAACTTTGGGGCGTATAAAAATCCTGAAGTGGATGCTTTACTCGATGAAACCCGAGCCACTCTGGATATAGAAAAGAAGCGTACAATTTATAAAAAATTACATGAAATCCTTGCTAAAGATGTGCCATATACCTATCTATGGACCCTTACAAACTATGCTGCATATAACAGGAGATTGCGACGTGTTGAGATACATCCGACAAGATTTTTCACCTATGTAAAGGATTGGTACATACCAGCAGAGGAACAGCAGTAATGACCCGCTTCCTGAAGCTCTTCATTAAAGAATTGCTCAGTATGTTTTTGCTTATCATCGGAGTGACTGCACTTTTGTTTTTGCTTTTTAACCTTATGCCAGGATCGTTTCCCGGAAAGGGATTGGGAGGTGCAGAGTATCTTAAACTATTAAGGAGGCTTTTTACCTTTCAATTCGGAACGTCAATAGTTTCCGGAAGAGATATAAACACCATTGTATTTCCTGCCTTCAGGAATACGCTGATACTTACAATTGGCAGTATCTTTTTATCCATCCTTATATCTGTTCCCATTGGGATTTTTTCAGCCTACAGGGGATTTGAGAGCTATTCCTGGCCATTTGTTATTTTTTCCTACATCATGTCTTCAATACCCGTTTTTTATCTTGGATATCTGGTTATCTATGCTGTATCCCGGTATACCGGTTACTTACCAATCTACTACCCCTATGGCTCAGAGAGGGGAAATCCTCTTATCTCCTATGTGCTTCCAGTACTTGTGTTAGGATTCGGTAATGAATCAATAAGCGAGATTGTTCGTCTCATTGCAAATGAATTAGAAAGGGTGATGAATACTGATTATGTAGTTGCATCGAAGGCCCGCGGCGAATCTGTATTAAGGAGCTCGATAAATGAAGGCATTCTTATTCCACTTATTTCAATTATTTTTTCTAAAATACCGTTCCTAATCGGAGGGGCAGTGATCGTTGAACATGTGTTTAATTGGCCGGGAATGGGAAGACTTGCATTCCAGTCCACACTTAACAGAGATTTACCTGTACTTATTGTGATAGCATTTCTTGCGGTTTTATGTGTCCGCAGCGGGATGCTCTTAAAAGAACTGATTCTCTACTATTTCAGGCCTGGTGAGAAATAATAAAATGAAGAGATTTTACTATGAGAAGGAAAGAATGAATATTGAAGGCTTTCATGTTCCCCTATCTAAAAGAGCAAGTGTGAGAGATGTTGTATCCGTGGGTTTTGGACTTTTCGTTGTGTTCTACCTTTTTGTCTTTTTTGTGATTTCTGTTACCAACACCTTTATTAAAGATCCAATGCAAGTAGAAATTTCTAAAATGTTTCTCTCACCGTCTTTTGAACATATATTCGGGACAGATTTTTTAGGACGAGACATCTTTTTGCGTATCGTTAAGGGGACTGAAGCATTTTTTATCCCCGGTATCATCTCTGTTACAATATCTACAACTTTCGGTTTGTTATTTGGAATTATATCAGCGTATTATCCTCGATATTTTTCAAAAATTATCTTCTATTTTCTCAATATAATAGATTCCATTCCCCGGCTCATATTTATTCTTATTATCATCGTTCTCTTCAATCCATCCATCTACCTGATTATGACGTTTGTAGGAATTTCAAGTATACCAAAAGTTTCATCGTAT
>Ga0114925_10001168_pt1 | contig 12650 bp, 9 predicted proteins | sample SumtaG_2_FD_87287 | JGI IMG/M metagenome (GOLD analysis project Ga0114925, IMG submission 87287) | Deep subsurface microbial communities from Indian Ocean to uncover new lineages of life (NeLLi) - Sumatra_00607 metaG | ecosystem: Environmental > Aquatic > Marine > Oceanic > Sediment | place... | reverse complement strand
TCACCAGTATCGTCTTCAAGAAGCACTCGAACACGACCGCTTGTAATAACGTACATCGTTTTACCAGGGTCACCTTGGCGAAAGAGTATCTCTCCGCCACGAACCTCCATTGGCTTAGCTTTCGCGAGAATACTTCTTATGTCTTCATCGCCGAGACCGTCAAAGGCCGGTGAACCTTTTAGGAAATCAAATTCGCCTTGATTTTGTTCGGCCATACTATTGTGTTCCTCTCATCTTTGCCTCGGGCCTCGTTTTGACCCTTTGTCGCTTTCTTCACCCGCAAGGTCAACTGGAGTAGGAAAAGATGCAACTCTCAATGCCGATTTGCCATTGACCTCACGTATCGGAAAAAAGTAATTCTAGGGGAAATTTGGCCAAAATCTGTAGACGATTGATTAAAGGATCTGAGCATGGCTTCTTCAAAAAAGACAAGCCAAAGAACGAAACGCCCCGCTCCATTTTTGGTTCGTTACAAGCGTTCACTCACGACTGGAATTAAAGCACTTGCAGAAAGTTCGTGGATGAAATTTACAACAGGAATCGTTCTTTTGACGAGCGGCCTGGACGAAGCCATAGACACTCTATTCGCTGATATTTCTGCACTGGAACTTGGTGCCCATCATGGCGTGATGGTACTCGGGTTTGTAAATGTGCTCTCATCACTCCCAGATATGCTTGATGGACTCACCGGAACATTTCTTTCAGACGACGAGGAAGAAGCCGAACCTGAGAAAGCAACACTTCAAAAACCTATCTCTCAGCAAAATATTTCACCACCAAATCACGTCGAGAGAGAGCTCAAAAAGGCCGCTTAGTCAGAAGTCCAACCAAAGCCTGGCCTTCCAGCAAGCATGCCACATCTTTTTTCAGTGCATTGCAAGAAACTTCTGTGTTTGCAGCTCGTTAAAAGCATAGAACGAGTTGAGCATGCTCTGACCCAAGAATAATAACGACAGGATAATACCAAGGAGCTGAAACCATGAAATACACTCACCTACTCTTTGTAGTTGCATACACAACCACTATGTTTTTTACTGCAACGTTGTTTGCAGCACCATCAGAAAACAGGGATCCAGCAGCACGCAAAGCTGAAATCCTAAAAAAGTTTGATAAAGATGGCGATGGAAAACTAAGCGATACAGAAAAGAAGACGCTACGAGCAGAAATGCAGAATCGACAGGGTGGTCATGACCGAAAACAATGGACTCCTGAGCAGCGCAACGAAATGCTTAAGAAGTTTGATAAGGACGGCGATGGTAAATTAAGTGACACAGAAAAGGCATCGCTACGATCCGAAATGCAAAGTCGACGTGGAGCTCGTGACCGAAAGCAATGGACTCCTGAGCAACGTAACGAGATGCTTAAAAAGTTTGATAAAGACGGAAATGGTGAATTAAGTGATGATGAACGAACTGCAGCACGGGAAGCGATGCGACCATCCCGTACCAAGAGCACAAAGCAAGGAAGTACTTAATTTGTCTCCCTGAATGCACTGTAGCCAGAAAACAGAAAGGCTGGAACACATCATTGTGGTTCCAGCCTTTCACTTTTAATTCACAAAACAGCGGGTTTATTTTTTCTCAGTCTCTTTTTTCTCTTGGGTTCCAGCTGATTTCTCTGACTCATTTTTCACGACGGAATCAGTAGAATTCTTCTTATTTGCTTTAATCTTTCCTACTGGCACCTCATCGCCCTGGCCCACACCTTCGCTGCCCTTCTTGTCCACATCATCCCCCGTAGCCTTCGCTCGTGTGGATTTCGTAGTGGAGGATTTCGAACCAGCCTTGCCATCGATTTTCTTCACCGAAGGAGCTGAGGCAATCTCTGTTTTCCCAACATTTGTTTTTGCCGTTCCTCGGTCCTCAGCATCTTTATTCACTTTCGAAACTGCTTGTGGATCTGTCGGCTGAACTTCCTCAAGCGAATCAAGCATTTCCTGCAAGCCGAGTAACTGAGCATTAACTGTCTCAGTTGCTGCTCGTACCATAGCCTGCCGATCTGCCTGTGCCCGAGCAGTCGCCTGACTAAGTTCTTTCTGCTGTGACTTCAGCGCCTGAGACTGTGCCGCAAGATCTTTCGATCGTTCTTCGAGAGACGCCTCCAACACACCAATGACTGTTTTGATTTCCTTTATCAGTCGTGCTCGCTCGACTTTTGTTATCTCAGACTGGACTGCTAACTTCTCAGCAACATCTTCTCGCACCTCTGCAACACTACGCGTTGCTTCACCTAACCTCTTTTCAAGCCTGGTTGCTGATTCTCTTTGATCATCAAGCTGACCAGAAAGTTGTTTTTCAAGACGTAGTGCAGTTGCCGCCTGGACTTCAACTCCAGCAGCAACTGCACCCTGAACCTCACTAATTCGCTTCAGATTTGCTTCACTCGATGCTTTTACCTGAGTCATCGTCTGCTGCAGTGCCGACTCCACTTCTGACTGGTTTCGGGCAAGTCGCCATAAGCCCGTTGTAGCAGCAAATGCAATAAGAGCCACAACAACACTCAGGGTCATGACATGCCTATTGGAGTTACCATTGTTTTGAACCTCTTCTTCAAGCCTCGTCATCCGTCGTGCAAATTCTTCCGACTCTCGGCGGCGATCAGCCAGAAAATCATTCAGCTGACCAGCTGCATCCCGAATCATTGAAGCAGCTTCTTGATGAGAAAGGTCATTTGCAGGAAGAATTAATTTTTCTTCCGGTTCACTTACATCTTGCTCTGGCTGTGAACGATCTACTGCATTTAATGCGTCCTGCTTTTCTGTCTCATCATCGCGTTGGTTATTATTTGGTGTTTGTGTCATCAACAACTCCAGGCGGCAGACTACCGCCGATCCTTTGAATATCTAAAGCCTATTACCTGTTTTGAAGCCATCTTTGGCGCCTGTACAGACTATCGGAAAGCGGGGGGCGTCAACCAGAGTCGACTCTGTGAGAACCAAGGTATAAGCTAATTGGCGGGAGTTATTTACACCGGAGAACGGCAAAAAACCTGCCGCAGCCAACCAGTTTTACCCAGACAGCCGTGCTTCCGAAGCATGCATTGGCTATAATCAGACGACCTGTCGTGAGAGGTTTTATAAGAAACTACTCACTAACCCCATCTCGAATCACTCGGAGCGTATTATGCAATCAAATCTTCGTTTATGGATTGTGCCCGCCGCATATGCTGGCATTCTCGTCAGTTTGCTTGGATTTTTTCCGAGTGCAGTCCATGCCGAAGAGGTCCTGCTTGGAGACCCGTCCCTTACTGCTGGGGTTCCCGGTAAAGGACCAATCACAATGAGTGAAATCGAAACATGGTTGGACGATGAACGTAATTTCATCGAACTAAACCCACGACTGCCACTCGGTCTTTCACAAGGTTCAAGCCAAATTACCGGCCTCGATGAAAACCCGCTGACTCGTGCAAAAATTGAGCTCGGCCGGCAACTTTATTTCGATACTCGACTGTCAGTTGATTCAACTGTTAGTTGTGCTAGCTGCCATGATCCATCAATGGGTTACACAGCCCAGACAAAAACAGGTATTGGAATCAAAGGGCAGGCGGGTGGCCGAAACTCACCGGTTTCATTTAATCGCATTCTTTCTGACAAACAATTCTGGGATGGCAGAGCAGACTCACTTGAGGCACAGGCAATTGGTCCAATCGAAAACCCAATTGAAATGGGATTCACACACGAAGGGGTGGTAAAACGCCTGTCGAGCATTCCGGTTTATGCTAAGCAGTTCGAGAAAATTTTTGGCTCTGTCACAATTGATGCTGTTGGGAAAGCAATTGCTGCATTCGAACGCGTCATCGTCACAGCGCCATCGCCCTACGACTACAATGAGCAGTGGAGAACGTTTAAAAACCTTGAGCCGGAGGATCTTGAGGACGACGACGATCTTGCCAAACTCTACGCTGAGGCTGCTGCCGGAGTCAAAGCACACCCTATGAGTGAATCTGCAAAACGCGGTCGAGAAATTTTTTTCACCGAAAAAGGAAACTGTAGTGCCTGCCATGTTGGTGCAAATCTCGCTGATGAAAAATATCACAACATCGGTGTCGGCATGGATAAAAAAGACCCTGACATTGGACGACATGCAGTCTCGAACGATGATGTCGACATGGGCGCATTCAAAACACCTACGATCCGCAACGTGGCACTCACATCGCCATATATGCACGATGGATCGGTAGCAACACTTGAAGAAGTCGTTGAATGGTATGACAAGGGCGGTCATCCACACAAGCACCTCAGCACAAAAATACGCCCCCTGAATTTAAACGATACTGAAGAAGCTGATCTCGTTGAATTCATGAAGGCCTGCACAAGTTCAACCCCTGTTGTTGAAACAGGCCGCCTCCCTGCAGACGCATAAAGTCTCGCGACAGAGGACACATGAATCACGGCACTCGGCAATGTGGCTTGAATCAAGAACGCAAACACAACCACACCCATGAGTCGTTCATCAGTGGGTTGGTCATGAACATCCGCTTTTAATGAGGATTGCTACATGAGTGATGAAAAGAATCCAGATGAACAACCTGTCCAACAGATTCAACATTCATCCGCAACAGCAAGAATACCTGATGAGATTGGACGCGGCGTCTTTGCTACGGCAGTGATTGTTCTCCATGGCCCAAACGAATACACCATTGATTTCATTCAGTCGCTCGCGCGCCCAAATCGTGTTGCAGCGAGAATCATCCTGCCGCCTGTTGTAGCAAACCAGTTTGTACTTGCCTTAGAACAGGCACTCGAAAAGTACCGTAACGCATTTGGACATCTTCCCCACGAACCGCAGCCATCACAATCAGATCAGAAACCATGTGCGAACAGCAACGACGCTCGTGATGACCCAAAAGCTCAGGATGCTACTGAAACAGAGAACCCCAAAACTGCCGGTGCCCCGCAAAGCCCTGCACCGCCTCCTGGCAAAATGAGTGCAACCCAACAGGCTCCAATTGCAGACATCTACGACAACCTGAAACTTCCAGATGACTTGCTTGGTGGAGTCTACGCCAACATGGCATCAATTTCACACACAGGCAGTGAGTTCTGCTTTGACTTTATTGCACAGTTTTTCCCCAGGTCGGCAGTAACAGCACGGGTTTATATGGCAGCACCACGCGTACCTGAACTTCTTAGCTCTCTAAAGCGTTCAATCAATGCAAAGTAGTCTGCATGCCACAAATCACCTACTGCTTCCAATGTTATCTCTGATGAATTCGCGCTGACAAGAAGCCCCGTTTGCGAACACGCTTAGAAAATAAACGATACGTCTCGGGCATTTCTTAATCGCTATGCCTCCATTGAGAAAGCACAAGCCGACAGGGCATTTTATCCGAAGAACCCGACCTACTCTCGCCCACAGACTATTTGCTAGACAACTGATCATCAGGTAACTGTGATTGGATTTCGTGCGTTCTCCTCTTTAAGTGAATCGTGATTATCAAGGATATAGTCAATCGCACGTGCAAACGCAGGAACATGCTCCAGACTGAGAACTGTCGAATCAAGATCGGCTATCTTCATCCTTCGCTGCATACGTCCGCGAAAGTCTGCATCATCAATCATTTGACAGCACACATCAATAAAGTCAGTTTCGTTGTGCGTGACTAGTTCTTCGAGCCCGACTTTATTGAGCAAGTACGCTGTCGATAGGTTATAAAAACGATTGCCAGCAAGAGTCACAACGGGCAACCTTAAGGTAAGCAGATCAACTGCTGTATTATACCCACCGAAGGGATGAGCATCGATTGCGAAATGAGCTTGTTCCAGAGACTGCATGTACTGCTGAAAGTCAAAGTTTGGCATTACAACTGTCTGCTCTGTACCAAGAATATCCTCAATTGCACGCTTGAGCGGCAGATACCCATTACCGAGAACTGCACCGCCCGGAAAAAAGTGAAACTTCACTGGGGTTTCAACTCTCTCAGAAATCACCTTAAGACGATTGAGATGCTCACTATTAATCTTTTGACCACTCCACGTACAGTTAATAATGATTGGCTTTTCTGCAAGCGTTGGGTACTCCAGCCGATACTCCAGTGGAACCGGCGCCTGCGCACATCCCGGAATTAAAACAAGCCGCTCAGAATAGTGCTCACGTGCACGATCAGCTACCTCGGTTTCACGTCCACCAATCCAGTAATCTACCTTTGCCCCAAAAGTGCTCACGGGGTGCCCATAATTGCTCACTTGAATCGGAGCAATACGCATATTGGCAAGGATGATGCTCTCTATACTCATCCCGATATCAGGAAAATAAGCCATAGAAAAATCATTCGGATCGACGGCGGATAGATCATCTGCTTTTTCTGAAGCGTTGTAGTAACGTACATCAGTAAAAATTTCAGTATCTAGATCTTCTCGAGGTCGCCCCAGGTGAACCAGCACAAGTTCATGGTTTTTTGCAAGCTCTCTCAGGAACGGATGCTGTGAACGATAAACACTCTGCCGGGGAAACCACATCGAAGAAAGCACACCTATTTTCTTTGGCTTTGGACTATTGCTGATTTTTCGTTGGCAAAGAGGCGTTGCCTGGAAAAGCCGATTAATCCGCTGCTTCACGAGGTAATCTTTCTCGTTGTCAATATACGTAGCACCAAAATATGCATGATGCGTGAATGAATTAATTCCAACCAAACGATCATCTTCGAACGTAATATGATCACGGAGATGAGCAAGCGTTTCTGGATCAGAGGGACCAGTTCGATACATTTCAAGAAAACAAAAATACCACTGAGTAGCTAGCTGGGGACTCGTTGCAAACAGTAACCGCCGATCAATCTTTACTCTATTACGTCCCGAATAGAGCGACAGCAACTTCGTAAAGTTTCGCTGTTGCTTCAAAAGAACCTGAATAAATGGGTCCGTTGTTCTGAAATCACTGATCGCAACTACATTGCCAATGACAGCATTCAGATCAATAAAGCTGGAGGCGTACTTCTCAGGAAGTATGAAATCCTCCTGAGACATGAAGTAAAGAAAGTGTTTTACAAAGTTATTGATCGCAGCATGATTGGCTTCCTCAATTTGATAGTACGTCGTATCTCGCAGATGCATGAGCACTGCCAGAAATTGTGCCGCCATGTGCTCATATTCAGCCGCATGGTAGTGCTGCATCAGCCTTTGCGCATCAAAATCAAGAAGCGGGCTACTTGGTACGGAAAGATTTGCTGAACTTTGGCTACTCACATTTACTCCTCGTGCATAATCACTAGCTTCAGGATTACTATTACTCGAGACGAAATGCTTTCGTCCTGAAACGATTCTGCAAGCCACAACTAACCCATTAGTCTTCACAATAAATTAATCGAAGACAGGAGAAAACGCGACGTATGGGTGTGCATCACGACTTTATTTTAAAGAAACAGAAAGTCCATGACTTTTTGCCATATCGTCCAAACCGCAATCACAACAAAGCCAACAGCGGATAACCAAAGCAGAATATCCCAGCTTTTTCTTGGGGCTAGTCGTTTATCAATATCGCAGTAACGAAAATAGAGGACGGCAACAGCAAGCACCCCCAACATCACAGCCTGCGCAACACCACTTGCCAAGACCATTGCAACAGGGGCACGGAACAAAAATGCCATAGCTAATGCTGCACTCACCCACACCACACACGTAACTCGCACAGCTTTTCGACGGGAGGCCTCATCCCCACGCACAAAACCAGCGAGAACCAAACCATCAGCAACCATCCGGGAGTTTCCTGCTGCCGCAACAAAAAAAGTTGAATACAAAACTGCAAAAGCACCGAACAGAAACACCTGCTGAATCCAGCTACCAAAAATAGGCACGTACATTTGACCGAGAGTTCGCACCATTTCATCTCCAGAAGGCACAAGTCCAAGCCGCCCGAGAGTCGCGGCACCCAGCACATAGAAGAAAACAGTAACCAACGTGTACACAATCATTGAGAGCCATGCATCAAGCTGCATTACCCGCATCCACCCTCTGGCATTGATGGCCCAGTTGTCTGAAAGGGAATGTGTGCCAATTGACTTTCCGTATCCCTTCTCAAGACACCAATACGGATAAACCATCAACTCCGCAGCCCCAACGCCGATAATACCGAGAGCTGCAAGTGCGACTGAGACCCCCCCACGCGACCCCTTGAGTGATGGAGTCAGCCCAGCTATCCATTCCTCACCAGACACAGCCCAATTGGGGTCAGCCTGGAGCATGACAACGGCAAGAAAAGTAAATAGCGTAAAAGCAAGAACAAGAACAAGTGACAATCGTTCAATAAGCCCGTACCGGCCACTTGCAAGAAGAACCCCTGTTACCAATGCCATTAGAACGGCATAGATTGAAGCATCGTGAGAAGCATTTCGTTCCTCAGCCTGACCTCGCAGCGCTACAAGACTTTTTTCCATGGCCTCCAGATCTGCGCGATTCTTAAGTCTTGCAAGAGCCGTATCTATTTCTGCTTTAGCCAGATCTTCATGAAATGTGCCTTCATCCCGACCGGCAGTCGTAAGCGGCAGCGCAGCCGCGAGCGATTGGCCGACGCCAGCAAGAATACCTCCTTGTTGAACAACAATTAACATCATCATCACGGCCCAGCACCAATAAATCCACCCTCGCCCAGCGACTCGTGGGCCCGGTACTCTGTCGAACGAGGCTAGTGGAGTGCGGCCCCAGGTAATTGCATTTCGTCCAATCTCGATTTGCGCGGCAACTTTTACTGCACATCCGAGAATAATGAGCCATAAAAGACTGAAACCGACCTTAGCGCCTACGACCGTTGTCGCAATAAGTTCACCACTTCCAACAATTGAACTAGCGAGAATAATGCCTGGCCCAAGAGCCGTAATTGTTTTCCAGAACGTCTTGGGCGGCGGAGTATACTCCTCGAGTTTCTCACCCACTTGTTCATTTTGATTATTATCCACACACGCCCCCCTTTTCGAGACAACTCTCACCAATCGATTCAAAGAAATGCATCGATGCAATTACAAAAAACGCTAACATCATGCCCGCCTTGACTCGACCACAATGTAGATCATTGTGAACAAATAAATAACAGGAACCAACAAAAACCCAAAGAAAACTCTTCAAAATATAACGAGCACTTCGAATGATATTTTTCAACTGCCGTCTCTAACGGGATTCAGAATCGAAAATTCCATGAAAACACAAGTACCAAAGAAAAAATCTGGATCAACTAGACAGTCAACAATCGATGCAAATCGTGCCATTGACCTTGTCGTTTCTCTTATGAAGACCCCGGGGCCAAGTTGCCATGAAGAAAAAATTGCTCAACAGGTTCGGAAACTGCTGACCGCCGCCGGTATTCCAGCCTCAGCGATCACAACGGATAACGCGCACAAGAAATCACCAGCTGGGGGAAGTACTGGCAATCTCATTGTGAAACTTCCCGGAACTATTCGGGCGCCCAGAAGAATGCTTATGGCACACCTCGACACGGTTCCATTATGCATTGGCTGCAGACCAATAAAGCGTGGCGACTCCATTGTCTCGGGAAATCCAAAAACTGCCCTTGGTGCAGACAATCGCTCCGGTGTTGCCGCCATACTCAACGCTATTCTGGAAATCCAAAGGAAAAAAATCCCACACCCTCCCCTTACTCTTTTGTTCACAATTCAAGAAGAACTCGGGCTATTCGGCAGCCGTTTTGTGAATGTGAGCAAACTCGGCAAACCTAAATTAGCATGGAACTGGGATGGCCGTGGTCCTCAAAGAATCACTCATGCAGCCATCGGCGGCAGGACTCTCTCTATTCAATTCCATGGCATAGCGTCCCATGCAGGCGGTGCTGCTGACCGTGGTGTAAGTGCAGTGACGCTCGCAGGCCTCGCCATCCACGACATTGTAAGCGGAGGATGGCACGGCGAATTTCTCCGCGGCGGCAAAGTGGGAACCTGTAATCTTGCCACTATCCATGGCGGTGACGCAACAAACGTTGTGACTGATCGTGTAGATATCGAGGGAGAGTGTCGCAGTTTTGATCACCGGCTTCTCGACCGCATTGCTCGTGAAGTCGAGCGAGCGTGTCAACGAGCCGTTCGCTCAACAAAGAATTCCCGGGGGCAACGAGGGTCTGTTACATTTCACACAGACATCGAATACGAGCCTTTCATGATTCCAAAAAATGCAGCCTCTGTGAAAGCTGCTGAGGATGCTATTCGGTCACTCGGGATGAAGCCGGAACTTCTTACGACACAAGGCGCACTTGATGCCAACTGGCTCAACGCTCGCGGCATTCCAGTTGCAACACTTGGAGCCGGCCAGGTCGCCGGGCATTCACTTAGCGAAAGGCTGGATATCGAGCAGTTCCTCACAGGCTGTAAAGTCGCACTACACCTTGCAACCTCATCGCAGATTTCTGCATCAGCTTGAACTACTTATTCTTATTCTTAAGCAACCTCTAATCAAAATCGGTTGAGTGGAGTACTTCAACCGTCTCAAGGCAGATAGTCGCCGTAAATTCTGGCAGAATCTCAGATCGCAGGAATTCGATAAGCGCAGCAGCTTTTGTTGTTGGAACGAGCACTTCGAGGCGTACTGATCTTGCTCGCTGAAGAAGCGGGCCGTCGGCAAACTGTCGACCTCCCCCCTTGCACTCAGTAATTGTATATCCGGTCACGCCGCGTTCAAAAAACTCATCGATAAGGTGCTCTGCCACTGCCGACGGCGCCATGATCGTCAATCGCTTCATTTGACCCAATGTTCGCTTGCGAGTAGCAAGAACATTATCAGACATTGGAATCAGGGAATCGAGTCCACGGACGGCAAAGCCGAGTCCTTCCAGTTCGAATGCTTCTCTCATCTCCTCAAGTTTTTCCAGCACACTGTCATCGACAAGCTGCACACCAGAAAGATCGATAACCAGATTTCGCTTCTGAACAAGGCCCACTTGCTCGATTTGCCGGCGGAATGGAATCCAGTTGCTGAATACCGCAGAGTCTCGAGCACGAATAAGACTCGTATCATCTGAGATGTCTTCAACCTCGAGGTAGGGCTTAAAGAGAGATCGAACGGGAACCCCATTAGCAAGATGAAGTGCTACCTTAAGAATTACACCAATAAGGACACCAACAAGTAAATCTGTGACGACTACCATGACCATCGTTGTGATGAAAATGGCAAGTTGCTCCCGGCCGATTCGATAAATATGGACAAATTCAGTCGGGTGGGTCAGACGGAAGCCCGTGTAGACGAGCATAGCAGCAAGTGCAGCAAGCGGAATGAGATGAAGAAATGTTGGAATAATTGCCACGCATAACAAAAGAAAAACTGCGTGCCAGAAGTTGGCAAAGCGTGTCCTTCCGCCGTTATCAATATTCGCTTTCGACCTGACGATTTCTGAAATCATCGGAAGGCCACCGAGCAGTGAAGCAATCAGGTTGCCTGCGCCCACCGCAAAAAGGTCTCGGTCCATATTACTGCGTCGCTTCCAAGGATCGACGGCATCAATGGCTTTGGCGCTCAGCACTGACTCGAGACTCCCAATACAGAAAAAGATGATTGCCCACTTCCACGCCCTTGGGTCAGTGAGAACGGCGAAGTTTGGGAGCGTAACATCTCGGAACATGCCAAAAACCTGTTTTGGCATGCTGACAAGGAACTGTTCACCGAGTTGATATTCGTGCCCCTGCAGATAATACGAATGCTCGTGCAACAGATCAAAGCCATACCCAGCCGGCATCGCGACAAGAAGAACCACGATTGGAGCGGGAACTTTGCGAAAAAATGGCCACGGACTTACACAAGCAGGCCATGCAAACATGATGACAAGACTTGAGATACCGATAACTGCAATGGCAGGATTGGCTTCGGCAAGGAGATGAGGAAGATCTGTAAGAATTTCTAGCGGCTCACCTGACGCTGCTACGCCGAGGGCAATCGGAAGCTGTTTAATACAAATAATAATTCCTATCCCAGCAAGCATTCCGTGCACTACTGAGATCGGAAAAAACTCCCCGAGGATCCCAGCACGAAACGATGCAAATATCATTTGCAAAATAGCGGCTGCAAAACCTATCGCTAGCGCTGCACGATATGCCTGCTGATCTATTGGTGCCCAACCACCGCTCATGCCATCACCACTGAATTCAGCAACACAACCGGCGATGACAACAATAAGACCAGCGGCCGGGCCTTTAATCGTAAGTTCACTATTCGTGAGTAACGGTGTTACAAAGCCACCGACTATGGCCGTAAAGACACCTGCAATCGGTGGATATCCACAGGCAAGCGAAATACCAAGACACAGGGGAAGAGCAATTAGAAAAACAAGAAAGCCTGATCGGATATCAGCCCGTGCAAACTCAAAAAAACCGGCAATATTTCCCCGGGGTACTGAATCCTCATTTTCTCTCGACGACATAAATAATGCTCTTCCGACCTACTCAAAAAAGACAACGAGTGCTGGCAGCGCCCTACTCTATGAAAAAACCATGCGAATTACATGCCGTATGGAAAATCTGCGTCATCCGTGAGGCCGCTGGCACGAATTGACCCAAGGGCTTTTCCATACTCAAGCAAGAGCCGGTCTGCAAATGTAATTCGCTTGCGAACCCACGCATCCCGTTTATTCACTGGCCCCTCTCCCACAAGTGCATCACTAACATCTTGAATAAGTACATGTTCAGGAATAATAAGGAGCCGATTGTTTTTACACCCACTTGTC
>Ga0114925_10001167_pt1 | contig 12654 bp, 11 predicted proteins | sample SumtaG_2_FD_87287 | JGI IMG/M metagenome (GOLD analysis project Ga0114925, IMG submission 87287) | Deep subsurface microbial communities from Indian Ocean to uncover new lineages of life (NeLLi) - Sumatra_00607 metaG | ecosystem: Environmental > Aquatic > Marine > Oceanic > Sediment | place... | reverse complement strand
CCGAAATTGAAGCCGGGGCCAACGCTGCTTGGCTTAGCGCGCAGCGCCGGCTATGTCTTTGGCGACTCGACCAACGCCTGACGGCTCACAATCTCCCTATCGTTTTGAGCCAAGCGAAGCCGGATTGAATCAGTGGTCGGCGCCGTCTTCTTCGCACCGTCAACGAGAAAGGCTGGATGCCTCATTGAGGCATCCAGCCTTTTCCCCCGCTGCCGTTGTCGGTTCCGACACGGCCAACCGAAAATCGATCAGGATTCCGCAGGCTCTTTGCTTTCGGTCGCAGGCGCGAGTGCGGTCTGCGCCGGCTCGGCGACCCCCCGCTCGCGACGCCGCGTGTTCGGCGGTTGGAACGCTCGTCGGGCGTGAAATTCACAGTAGGGCAAACCGGGGACTTTGTTCTTGCCGCAGAAGTGGAATTCGGCGCGTTGCGGGTCGCCAATCGGCCAGCGGCAGGTGGACTCGGTCAGGGTTTGAATGGACTTGCGCTCCGCAAGCGGGATAACCAATTCTTCGGCCGGTTCCGAATAGGCGTCGGCCTCTGCATTATAGAGCGCGCGTAAGGCGGGATTGCCGATTGTCGCGTAGCGCGACTTTGCCATGCGCTTGGCAGCCATGCGCTGGCGCGGGCGGTGGCTCTTCATGCGCGAAGTCGTGGCCCGTCCCGAAAGGCCAAGCCTGTGCACCTTGCCAATCACCGCGTTGCGGCTGACGCTGCCGAGCCGGCCAGCAAATTGGCTCGCGCTCAAGCCCTCCGCCCAGAGCTTTTTCAGAAGCTCCACGCGATCATCCGTCCAAGCCATTAATTCGCTCCTGAACATCGGGCGAGCGCACGATGGAGCGCACGCCGATTGACATTCGGCGCAGACAGGGGCTTTGCGCGGACGGGCATACACGACACCGCGAACGCGAAATACCGCCGGCCTGACCGGTCTACGGACGCTTACTTGATGGAACGCTTGAGAGACTGAAGCGCACGCCACGCAGGGGAGCGAACAGCTCCGCCCAGTGCGCTCCGGGCTACGCGACGAGAGTGGCGGCTGGCGCCAGATCTCAGAGCCCGACAAGGCAAACCTACAACAGCTCGAATTGAGCCTACAAGATCAGGCACGTGGGTGGGGCTCCTTTGCCTGGGAGAGGTGATATATTCGCAACATGCAACTTCAAGTGTCGCTGTCTTTGCGGTCGACGCGTTTTCGCAGGATCGCAAATCGCTGGCCACGGGCGTGTCATACAACCTTTCGAGCTAAGCGAGGCCAAAGGATCTCTATGCGTGAGTTAATCGCCGGTGACGGAGCTGTTTTGCGCCTGGGGCTGTACGTTGACAGGGCCCTGGTGCGCGCGTATCACCAACGGCTTGAGGGCCGCCGAGGAGGGCGGCTCTTTTGATTTTCTACGATTAATCCGCTGCACAGGGATGGGCACCGATGTCCGCTTCCTTGGCGGCGTCGGAGCCCAAGACGAAGGCCGCCGCTGCAAACGGGCCGTCGCCGGCCGTAATGGCGACTTACGCACGCCACGATCTCGTCTTTGATCGGGGTGAGGGCGCTTGGCTTATTACCAATGCGGGTGACCGCTATCTCGACTTCGGCTCAGGAATCGCGGTGAATGTGCTGGGCCATGCCCATCCTCGCCTCGTTGCCGCCCTCACTGAGCAGGCCGAAAAGCTTTGGCACATATCGAACCTTTACCGGCTTGCTGGCCAGGAGCGGCTTGCAGAACGGCTGGCCGCTGCGACCTTTGCCGACAAGGCTTTCTTCTGCAACTCGGGCGCGGAGGCATGCGAAGCCGCAATCAAGGCCGCGCGGCGCTATCACTACGTTTCTAGCCAGCCTCAGCGCTGGCGCGTCATCACGTTTGAGGGCGCGTTTCACGGCCGTACGCTCGCCACCATTTCTGCCGGCGGCAACACAAAGCACCTAGAAGGCTTTGGTCCGCCGGCCGAGGGGTTCGACCATGTGCCCTTTGGCGACCTCGCCGCCGCCGAGCAGGCGATTGGGCCTGAGACCGGCGCAGTCATGATCGAGCCCATCCAGGGCGAGGGTGGTGTCAACGTTGCCCCAACCGAGTTCCTGCGCGGCCTGCGTGCGCTGTGCGATCAACACGGTCTGCTTTTGATCCTCGACGAGGTGCAATCGGGCATGGGCCGCACCGGTAGACTTTTCGCGCATGAATGGGCTGGAATCACGCCCGATCTAATGCCCATTGCCAAAGGGATCGGTGGCGGCTTCCCGCTCGGGGTTCTGCTGGCCACCGAGGAGGCTTCCAAAGGCCTGACGGTCGGCACGCACGGGTCTACCTTTGGCGGCAATCCGCTCGCCACGGCAGTCGGTAACGCTGTTCTCGATGCGGTGCTGGAACCGGGCTTCCTCGATGCGGTACAGGGCAAAGCGCTCCGCTTAAAGCAAATGCTCGCTGGAGTCGTCGATCAGCACGCGGGCATCGTGGAGGAGGTGCGCGGCCGGGGGTTACTCATGGGCCTCAAGCTCAAGGATGTGACTGTTGTGGACGTCGTCAAGGCGGCCATCGATGAGAACCTGCTCGTCGCGGGTGCGGCGGACAACGTTGTGCGTTTGCTTCCCCCGCTGAATATTACGGATGAGGAGATTTCGGAGGCCGGCGAGCGTCTGTCGCGCGCTCTCAACCGCGCCACGAGCGCCGCATCTTGACCCTCGTTTCCATCAAGTCGGCCGGATCGCCATGGCCCCAACAACGCACCTTTCATCGCCGCCAAGGCATTTTCTCGATCTCGACGCGCTCGATGCCAAAACGCTGCGCCATATCGTTGATACCGCACATGCCATGAAGCGCGCAGGCAAGCGCGTACCAGCAAAGATGAAGCCCGCCGACATCGATGACGCTGTCCTCGTCATGATCTTCGAGAAGCCGTCGACACGCACGCGTATCTCTTTCGATGTCGCCATGCGCCAGCTCGGCGGCCAAACGGTATCGCTCAACCATACCGACCTTCAGCTCGGTCGCGGCGAGTCGGTGGCCGATACCGCGCGTGTGCTCTCACGCTATGTCGATGCCATATTGATCCGTGCTAGCGCGCACTCAACCTTGCTCGAGCTTGCCCGTCACGCGGCAGTTCCAGTGATCAACGGTCTCACCGACAAGAGCCATCCCTGCCAGGTCATTGCCGACATCCTAACGTTCGAGGAGCGCCTAGGCCCCATCAAGGGTCGCGCGATCGCTTGGGTGGGTGATGGAAACAACGTGGCCGCCTCGTGGATGCACGCCGCGGTGCGCTTCGGTTTTGAGCTTCGCATCGCGTGCCCCGGCGAGCTCGCTCCAGAACAAGCGGTTGTTGACTGGGTGGCGCGGGAGAAGGGCGCTGTGTCTATCGGAAGTGATGCAGCGCAAGCGGTTCGCGGCGCTGACTGCGTCGTGACCGACACGTGGGTCTCCATGGGACAGACTGATGCCGAGTGGCGCAAGCAGATCTTGAAGCCCTTTGCGGTGGATGCCCGTCTCATGAGCCAAGCAGCGCCCGGCGCAATTTTCATGCACTGCCTTCCAGCCTATCGCGGCAACGAGGTGACCGGCGATGTGATCGACGGCCCTCAATCAGTTGTGTTTGATGAGGCCGAAAACCGTCTTCACGCACAGAAGGCTATTCTCGCTTGGTGCTTGGGAGCAGGTTAGATGAGCGATGCCCCCGCCACAGAGCAGATCAGGGAGACGTTGCGCGACGACATCGTGCTCCCCTTCCGCACCGAACGCTCAGGCGTCATTGGCCGGGTCGTGCGCCTTGGCCCGGCTATCGACACCATCCTTTCGCGCCACAATGCACCTGAACCTATCTCGCACACGTTGGGTGAGGCGGTAGCGCTCACCGTCATGTTGGGCACGGCCTTAAAGTTCGAAGGCAAGCTAACCCTGCAAACGAAGACGGACGGCCTACTTGACTTTCTCGTCGTCAATTTCGAGACGCCCGGGCGCGTGCGCGCCTACGTTCGCTACGACAAGGCGCGTCTTGATGCGATTGGCAGCGAAAGCGCCAACGTAGACCAAGGTGCGCTCTTAGGCGCCGGCTATCTCGCCATGACCATTGACCCCGGCGACGACATGGATCGCTATCAGGGTATCGTGGCGCTCGATGGAGAAAGCCTGGGCGAGGCGGCGCTCACCTATTTTCGCCAATCGGAGCAGCTCCCGACGTTCCTGCGCCTAGCCGTGGCTCGACATTATGTGGCCGGTGAGAATGGTGAGCCTGGCCAGTGGCGCTGGCGCGCTGGCGGCCTCATGATCCAGAACCTAGCCGGAGGCGGTGGCAAGCCGCGCGCACCTGTAGAGCAAGAGGCCAATGAGCAGCGTCTCCCAGGCGAGGACGACGATGACTGGGAGCGCGCCCGAATGCTTGCTGCGACGGTGGAAGACCACGAACTGCTCGACCCCACGCTCTCGCCAGAACGGCTGCTCTTTCGGCTGTTTCACGAGGAAGGCGTGCGCGCACTACGACTGACACCAGTCGAGGCCTACTGCCGCTGCTCGCGTAAGCGCGTTGAAGGATTCTTGCGCAACTTCGGTGCGGACGATCTTGCCGATATGCGCGAAGCGGACGGCAGCGTCAGGGTCACGTGCGAATTCTGCACGGCGACGTATCGCTTCCGCCCAGGCGACCTTGGCTGAGCGTGCGCTAATTCCCAGCGGCCGATTTGAGATAGCCAATGATCTTTTGGCGCTCCTCCTCGGAGGCAATGCCGCCATAAGGCCTCATGGCGTGCCCGTGGACGAGCGCATCCGGGTTAGCAATAAACCTGTCGAGGGTATCTTCATCCCACACAATTCCAGATTGTCGTATTGCGGGGGAGGAGTCATAGCCGCTCAACGTGCCGGCTCTTTTGCCGACAATGCCATAAAGACTCGGGCCGATCCGGTTCTCGTCCTCCCTGATCGAATGACAGGTTCGGCAAGCGTTGTTGTACGCGATTTGGCCGGCGTCAGAAGTGGTTTGTGCATCAGCAGCCGTCAACGTGGCGAGTAAAGCAATTGCTGAGAAGCCTGAATGCAGCAGGGTTAGGGAGCGCATTGGCAAACTCCTTTTTCGGAACACGCATTTGCCAACAGTGGGCGATGTGGGATGCTCAAGAGCTTCCCCAACACGCTAGGGTGACTGACATCATCAAAAGTTTGGTGCCCTGTCTCGAAACGTTAGTTCGAGTTGTTCTCGGCCCAATCAGCGAGGCGTGAGAGAAAGCGTGAGCATTTTTCGATCTGGTCTTTGGCGATCCATTCATCTGCCGTGTGCGCTTGCGCAATATCGCCGGGACCGATGACGACAGACGGAGAACCTGCGTCCTGAAACAAGCCCGCCTCGGTCGCGTAGGAAACGGCGTATGTCTCGTTTTGTCCGGCCAGATTGAGGGCGAGTGCTACGGCCTCTGAGTTAGCGTCGGCCGCAAACGGCGGCACCTGGTTGGCGATGGCAATGTTGATACAGGCCTCCGGCGCGACGTGCTGTAATTCCGGCAAGCACTCACGCGTGATGAAGGTGTGCACGCGCTGGTCTATGGTGTTGGTATCGACGCCGGGCAGTGCGCGCAAATCGAAATCGACGCTGCAAGAGGCAGGCACGATGTTCGTAGCCGTTCCACCGTTGATGCGGACGACCTGTAACGTAGCGTAGGGCGGATCGAAGCGCTCGTTGCGCGGCGCGACCATGAGCTCCTTTTCAAGCAGGCGCAGCTCTTGTAGCAGGCTGCCTGCTGCCGTGATGGCATTGGCGCCCAGGTGTGCCATGCTTGTGTGCGCCGCGCGGCCCTCTATTTCCACGTGCCAGCGCACCGGCCCCTTGTGGGCGTCGACGACGCTCATCGACGTCGGTTCGCCGACGATCACAACGCGCGGTTTGATAAGGCTTTTTCCGAACTCAGAGATCATAGGGCGCACGCCAAGGCACCCAATCTCTTCGTCGTAAGAAAACGCAATGTGGATCGGAACTTTCAGTTGCCGGCGTTGAAAGTCGGGCACCGCGGCCAGAGCACAAGCGAGAAAGCCCTTCATGTCAGCGGTGCCGCGCCCATAGAGCCGCCCGTCGCGCTCTGCAAGCACGAAGGGATCGCTAGTCCAGTTCTGTCCGTCAACCGGAACGACGTCGGTGTGGCCGGAAAGTGCGACGCCCGATACGCTGGCCGGTCCAATGGTGGCAAAAAGGTTCGCCTTGCTGCCCTCTGCGTTAACCACGAGCTGGCTGGCGACACCGCGCTGTGCCAGATAGTCCTCCACAAAGCGCACGAGCGCCATGTTGCTCTTGTGGCTCGTGGTGTCGAAGCTGACGAGCCGCGCTAGCAGTTCGGTCGCAGAATAGCTGGGCCCTTTCATTGGCGCCCTCGTCGGGTGCGAGTTGTGAATGTCACTAGTTCACGCTCCGCACGGCAAAGGGGCAGTCGAGCGAGAAGGCCGGAATGGCGACATCGAATAGCGCACCGTCCTCGCCTTCCATCTGATAGCTGCCAACCATAATGCCGGACGGCGTGCTCAGCGGACAACCCGAGGTATAGCTGAAGGAGCCGCCAGGTACGATGATGGGCTGCTCGCCCACAACACCCGGCCCGCGCACTTCCTCAGTGTTTCCCAGCCCATCGGTGATGTGCCATACGCGAGAGCGCAACTGCACGGTATGCTCCGTCTCGTTCGTGATCTCGATGGTGTAGGCCCAAAAGAACTCGCTGTCTTCCGGCGACGATTGGTCTTCGAGATATTGTGGGGTGACGTTGATGCGGATACCGCGGGTCACAGCTTCATACATGCCGGCATGGTCCCTTACGGTATCGACGGAGGTGGCGCGGGCGGATTGTATTCAGCCCACTGACGCGGTCAATGTCGCACATTTGGCACGCTTGCTCAGCCGTTGCGGGCGGCCTCAAGGCCCGTTTCCAGGTCTGCTGTTAGGTCCTCAAACGCTTCGAGCCCAACCGAAAGGCGTAGCATGCCGTCACCAATACCAAGCTCAGCGCGGGCTTCAGGGCCGATGCGGTAATGTGTCGTGGTCGCTGGATGCGTCACCAGGCTCTTGGCGTCGCCGAGGTTGTTGGAAAGCTTGATAAGCCGCAAGGCATTCTGAAAGCGGAAGGCGGCGGCCTTTCCGCCCGCTATCTCGAACGTCACGATCTGCCCGCCGCCCGTCATTTGCCGGCGTGCGATGTCAGCCTGGGGGTGGTCTGCGCGTCCACAATAGAGCACGCGCGTCACGCCGGGTTGCGCGATGAGATGATCGGCAACTCTTGCCGCTGTAGCCACTTGCGCTTGTACGCGCACTGGCATCGTCTCGAGGCCCTTGAGCATGACCCACGCATTAAACGGGCTCATGGTGGGGCCGGTCTGTCGCAAGTACTCCTGCAGATGATTGGTAACATAGTCAGTGCTGCCGAGCACCGCACCGCCCAAGCAACGCCCCTGGCCGTCAATGTGCTTCGTGGCCGAGTAGACGACAACGTCTGCTCCGTGCTCAAGCGGACGCTGCAGCATAGGGGTGGCGAATACGTTGTCGACGACGACAAGGGCGCCGGCGTCCTTGGCAAGCTTTGAGACCGCGGCAATATCGACGAGGTCAAGCGTTGGGTTCGCCGGCGTTTCGAAGAAGAACATCTTGGTGTTGGGACGCACGGCCTCTTCCCAGGCCTTAATGTTGCGCCCGTCGATAAGCGTGGAGGCAATTCCATAGCGCGGGCAAAGCGTCTCCACGATATAGCGGCAAGCGCCGAACAACGCGCGCGCTGACACAATGTGGTCGCCGGCTTTGAGGTAGGAAAGCAGCGCGGCGTTTACCGCCGCCATACCTGTCGCGGTTGCGCGCGCTTCTTCCGCCCCTTCCAGCAGACGGATGCGCTCCTCAAACATCGTCACCGTGGGATTTGCGAAACGGCTGTACTGGTAGCCGGGGTCCTCGTTCTTGAAGCGGGCCTCAGCCTGTTCAGCGCAGTCGTAGACGAAGCCCTGTGTAACGAAGAGCGCTTCGGAGGTCTCGCCGAATTGCGAGCGTTCCGTGCCTCCGTGCACGAGCTGGGTTTGAGGCGCCCAGTCAGCGGACCTGGCTGCTTGATCTTCTTTGCTTGCCATACGCACTCCTTAGGGGCGGTTCGCCCATTAAAAATCCCGGCTCGCCGCGCGCCGCTCATCAAAAAAGCCGACGCAGGAGAAACCGGGGTGCGCTCGGCCATTTTAGCGACTTGTTTAACGTGGCTGCAAGCCGGCCGGCCAAATGACCACGAGGATGTTTCGGGGATTATCCCGCCAGGGTGCTTGGCGTCAAGGGCTGGTTGCTCTAGAGCGACAGAGGCGCACGTGCCGGGGAAGGGCTGTGGCGCCAAGGGATCAGGGTCGATGGCAAAGCCTCAGGCGAAAGTGGTAAAAGCCGCGGCGCGTCGCGCACGGACCGGCATCCTGCCATCGCAGGCGATTGACCGCCTTGCCACCACTGGCGAGGTGCAGCTTGCCGAGCCGCTTCTGCCAAATCAACTGCAGCCGGCGAGCCTCGACTTGCGCCTCGGCACCATAGCCTACCGGGTGCGGGCAAGCTTCCTTCCCGGACCTGATGAAAAGATCTCCGACAAGCTTAACGATCTGCAACTCCACACCATTAGTCTGTCGCAAGGGGCGGTGCTTGAGACCGGGTGCGTCTATGTGGTGCCGCTGTTGGAAAGCCTTGCTCTTGCTGACAACTTGTCGGCCGCCACCAATCCTAAGAGTTCCACCGGGCGCCTCGACGTCTTTACACGCGTGATTGCCGATGGCGTCTCATCGTTCGATCAGATTCCAGCCGGATACCGAGGACCACTGTTTGCCGAAATTTGCCCGCAGACATTTCCCATCGTCGTGCGCAAGGGCTCGCGACTGTCCCAGATCCGCTTTCGCGCCGGCCCCAGCGGCGAGGTGAATGTTACCGCCGACATCGCCCTGTCCGTCGATCTAATCGGCGACAAGGATGGCCTCGTCGGCTACCGCGCCAAGCGTCACACGGGTCTCGTCGACGTCGATGTCGTTGGTAGCTGCCCTGTGCTCGAGTACTGGGAGCCGATCCACGTGCGTGCTAACAAGCGCCTGATACTGGACCCGGACGAATTTTACATCCTCGCCTCCAAGGAAGCCGTGCGCGTGCCGCCCACTCAGGCCGCCGAAATGGTGCCCTTCAATCCGCTGGTCGGCGAATTCCGTGTGCATTATGCAGGCTTTTTCGATCCAGGTTTTGGCCACAGGGAAGCCGGCGGCGAAGGCTCGAAGGCGGTGCTCGAGGTGCGTTCGCACAAGGTCCCGTTCATTTTGGAAGATGGCCAGATCATCGGCCGTCTCATCTATGAGGAATTGACTGAGCCACCTCAGCTACTTTATGGCCGCGATCTTTCTTCGCACTACCAAGCTCAGGGCTTGAAGCTCTCAAAGCACTTCAGGTAGCACTGTATGACGGTGCTTGACCCGCGGCTGCCGTCCAGTCTCAAATCTATCCCCCTCTACAAAACTGTGATGCACGTCTGTCGTTCCTGGCTGTTACGCTCTTCCCGTTAGTGGCGCTTGCGCGGGCTCTTCATGACCATCCCCCAGATTTTGCTGATTGTCCTGCTAACGGTCACGCTCGCGCTCTTCATCTGGGGCCGCTGGCGCCACGATGTCGTCGCTGTGCTCGCGCTTGTTGCGTCTCTCCTTCTGGGTCTCGTGACGCCTGCCGAAGCCTTCACCGGCTTCAGTGATCACGCCGTCGTCACTGTCGCGCTCGTTTTGATCTTGAGCGCTGCGATCCGCGCATCCGGCGTCCTCCAGCGTCTCGTCCGGCACCTGGAACCGATCCTGCAACGGCCCCACATGCAGGTCTTTGTCTTCGTGGCGCTGGTGACCGTGCTCTCAGGATTTATGAACAACGTGGGCGCGCTCGCCATCCTGATGCCCATCGCGATTACCGTTGCAGAGAAGACCGGACGCTCGCCAGCAACACTGCTGATGCCGCTTTCGTTCGGCTCGCTATTGGGTGGTTTGACGACCCTCATCGGCACTCCGCCCAACCTGCTGATTTCGTCGGTGCGCTACGATATTGTCGGTGAGCCCTTTTCCATGTTCGACTTCACGCCGGTTGGTGTCGGCATCGCCCTCGTCGGAGTTACCTACCTGACATTTGCCTGGCGGCTGCTTCCTGAAGATCGACGTGGTGCACCTGCGCCCGAAAAACGGTTCCACATCGAGGATTACTTGACGGAGGCGCGTGTGACGGCGGACTCGTCCCTCGTCGGCAAGACGGTGCGCGACTTGGAGAAGATTGGAGAGAACGACGTAACTGTCGTATCGATCGTCCGCAGGAACGATCGCCGCTTGGCGCCCGCAGGATGGACGAAGCTGCGCGAGGACGACGTTCTCCTCCTTGAAGCCGATTCTACCGTCTTGAAGAGTGTTGTTGACGAGGCGAAGCTGGATCTCATCGGCGGCGAGAGCATCGATCCCTCCCGCATCCGGTCTGAGGAAATCGGCATCGTTGAAGCGGTCATCACACGGGGGTCCCCCCTCATAGGGCGTTCGCCAAAAGGCGCGTTGCTGCATAGCTATGGCGTCAATCTATTGGCGCTAAGCCGCCAAGGACGCCGCTCCACCGCACGCCTGGCCCGCCAGCGCCTTCGCGAAGGTGACGTCGTTGTACTCCAAGGCGACTTGGAGCAGATGCCAAGGGCTCTGCGCGAGCTGGGAGCATTGCCGCTCGCGGAAAGACGCGTCGACCTTGGACGGCCGGCACAAGTCGCGCTCCCCGTCGGCGTGATGGCGGCCGCGGTTATACTGACCGCCACTGGCGTCCTGCCGGTGGCGATCGCGTTCCTCATGGCGGTGGCGGTGCTCGCCGTTTTCCAGGTGATGCGGTTGACTGACATGTACCGAGCCATCGACGGCTCGATCATCGTGCTCATGGCAGCCCTCATCCCCGTCACTGAGGCCATGAGGACGACGGGGCTGGCGGAGGTGATCGCCGCATCAATCGCTGCAGCGGGTGCGAGCCTGCCACCTGTGGCCATGCTGGCCCTTGTGTTTGTGGCAACCATGCTCATTACGCCCATTCTCAATAATGCCGCGACCGTCCTTGTTATGGGGCCCATCGCCGCCGGCTTCGCCATGAAGCTAGGGCTAAACATCGATCCCTTTCTTATGGCGGTCGCAATTGGGGCGTCATGTGAATTCCTCACCCCCTTCGGGCATCAGTCGAACATGCTGGTGTTGGGTCCCGGTGGGTACCGCTTCGGCGACTATGCGCGCCTGGGCATCCCGCTATCGATTATTGTCGCCGTCGTTGCGATACCGCTGATCACCCTCGTGTGGCCGATGACGCCGTAGTGAAGGTGCGAAAACCTGAAGAACACAAGGTCTGATAGGAATACAACTGATAGGAATACAAGATGCGAACAAAACCCCTAACGGCTTTTGCCGCGATCGCGACCCTTACACTGGTCTTGGCCGCGCGCGCCGAGGACGACCATCGCGAGCTTGACGCCCACGTGCACGGGCACGGGACGCTCAACATTGCCATCGAGGACAAGCGCGTCGCAATGGAGCTTGAGGTGCCGGGCATGGATCTCGTCGGCTTCGAGCACGAGGCAGAGACCAAGGAGCAAAAGGCCGCAATTGAGCAAGCGAAAGCAAAACTCGCAAATCCTCTTGCCTTGTTCAAACTTCCCGCGTCCGCAAGCTGCTCCGTTTCCCAAGTGAAGGTTGCGATTGAGGGCGGCGACGAACATGACAACGGCGAAGAGAAGCACGCCGATGCGCACCATGATGGTGGCAAGCAAGGTGGCCATATGGAGTTTCAAGTCGCCTACGCTCTCGACTGCGCCAGGCCGGACAATTTGACATCGGTCGCGTTCGACTACTTCAGGACTTTTGCCGGCGCTAATGAGCTGACGGTCAACGTCGTAACCGCCAAGGCTCAGAACACCTACGAGGTTAGTCGTGATAAGCCGGAGCTTGACCTCGGCGGCATGATGTAATGGCGCAAACTTCGCCTCGAAACTTGGAAGGCGCCACGCTCGGCAGCGGTGCATCCGGCATCATCAAAATGTTGGATGTCAGCTTCCGCTGGCCAGGCCCACGTTCATTTTCGTTGGCTATTGATAGTTTCGTCGTGCCTGCGGGCGAGCGCGTTCTTTTGACGGGGCCGTCGGGGGCTGGCAAGTCGACATTCTTGAGCCTCTTATGCGGCATCGTCGCGCCTGAGTCGGGGCGCCTTGAGGCTTTGGGCAGCGACACCGCCAAGCTGTCGAACGCGGCCCGCGATCATTTTCGCGCCGAGCACTTCGGCATCATCTTCCAAATGTTCAATCTGCTGCCCTATGGCTCAATCATCGACAACGTGCTGCTGCCCTTAAGTTTTGCTGCAAAGCGCCGCGAACGCGCCGGCCAGAACGGATCGATTGAGGCAGAGGCTCTGCGCTTGCTGGATAACCTCGGCCTTGAGACCGAAGACCTCCACGGCATGTCGACAGCGAGCCTGAGCGTCGGCCAGCAACAGCGTGTGGCGGCCGCCCGCGCCCTCATCGGCCGTCCTGAGATCATTGTGGCCGACGAGCCCACCTCTTCGCTCGACTGCGACCGCCAAGACGCATTCTTGGATCTCCTCTTCACAGAAGCCGCGGCAGCGGGCACGTCCGTGATCATGGTCAGCCACGAGGAGGCGCTGGGCTCTCATTT
>Ga0114925_10001166_pt1 | contig 12657 bp, 11 predicted proteins | sample SumtaG_2_FD_87287 | JGI IMG/M metagenome (GOLD analysis project Ga0114925, IMG submission 87287) | Deep subsurface microbial communities from Indian Ocean to uncover new lineages of life (NeLLi) - Sumatra_00607 metaG | ecosystem: Environmental > Aquatic > Marine > Oceanic > Sediment | place... | reverse complement strand
TGGGCTGGGTTTTCAGCCATATGGCTTTCTGCGGCAAGGAATTTGTAGAGCTGGCGAATAGCTGAGAGCCGTCGCGAACGCGAGCTGACCGCAAGTCCGTCGCGGCTTAGGCTCGCAAGGTACGCCTCAATGTCGGCCGAGCGGCAGTCGCCGAGTGCCTTTGCATCGGCCTCGAGAAATATCTGGAAATGCGTAAGGTCGCGCCGATAGGCTTCGAGCGTGTTTGCCGAGGCTCCCCGTTCGACACTGAGCATTTCCAAGAGCTGCTCGATCCACCGCAAATCGTGGTCAGTCATTGCCGCTCCCCCAAGCCTCCCCGTACTGTCCGAGCCACGCTATCGTCGGAATGCGGCCATATCGGGCAATAACTCGAGAAATTGTCTTATTGCCGGCTGAACCGAGGTCAGAGCCGCGCTGATACTTACGATGCATGCGATCTTGGCCATGCCAGGAACAACGCCTCGAATCCAATGCGACGCGCGGTCTCTTCAAATCCAGCGATCTTGAGCGCGCGAATAACCTCGCCAAGCGTAATGACGTGCGCACCTTGCGGCCCACTCGGGCCGAGCGCCTGCGACGCCAGTACAATCGTGCGGCCCATTTCGCCGGCCTGCGACGCGGCCTTCAGAGCCGTCAGCGTACCGGTTCGCGGCAGGTAACCCGCCGCCGGTTGGGACGACCGATTTGCCGCTTCCCACAACGGGATCGGCACGTTGTAGGCGAGTGCGTCGAGGACTGTGACGAGGCGTTGCAGGAGCAGCGGGCCAAGGCGGCCTTTAACAGCCAACGCCTCGGCGTGGTGTAGTCCCGACCCTCGGATGACGTGGCCTTTCGCGTCCGCTACGTCCAACAGCGTCAGCCAATGCAGCAACGAACCTCGTGCCGGCGGCACCCCGGCGCCACTGTTTGACCCGGTTCCCAGTAGCGTCCATCCAAGTGCCCGTCCGCTGCGACCGGCAGCTGCAAGCACCTCGACCGCGGATTCCGCGAACCAACCAAGCTCTCTCGACTGCCGGAGCCGTGCCACATCGTCGGCAAGGAGCTGCGCCACGACCAGGGACAGATTATCCCGTTTTGCGCCGGCCATCATGGCCTGGACCAGGCGTGCCCGTCGGTCCGGCGCACGTGTCCGCGAAATCGCCTGAACGAGGAGGGCTCGGCGCTGCGGACCGGAAAGCCGCGTCGCGAGCGGATCACTTAGCGCTCGCGGGTCGAACCTGGCCGTTCCATAGAGGTTCCTCAGTTCATTCGCGCTGAGCGCGCCCTGTCGCGCAGCTTGCTCGCCGGCGGCAAGGCGAACGGGCGTCGCCAACTTGCGATCTCCAGCAAGTTTGGCCGCCAGCGTCGGACCGGCCGCAGCGATAAACCGGTCGTCAATGGGCACGCCTGCGAGCTGAAGAAAAAGCCCATCGAGCAACCCAATCGGAACACGCGCGCGGGGAAATCGTCGCGCCCCTGCGGCCATCGCGTCGAGGATGCCATAGGGCACGGGCGCATCGAGCCGCCGTTCGCGGGCCATGTCGGCGACCAGCACACCGGCTTCGACAGAATCGTCGCCAGCGGCGCAATAGGCTGCCAAAACGAAAGTATGTCCGAGTGTGTCGTCCTGCGCAGCACCGAGGCGACGTATCATCGCCCGAGCTTTCTGACAGGCCTGCACCTTCTCACCACGAGCGAGCAGCGCAAGACTACGCAAGGTGCGCAATGCCACACTGCGGGCTTGTTCGGTTAGCCGAAGAACGTCGCTCACCATTCCCATCTGTAAGAGGGCCTCGATCCGCAACAGTTCGAACTGCCCGTCGCTTTGCGCACCGCGCGGAGGGGTTGTTTCGCTCATGAGCGCACGCACCCAAAGCTTGCGCACGGCTGGCGAGAGCTTCGATAGATCGAGCTGTTTGATGGTCTCGTCGAGTGCGGCAAACTCGAGCCCGCGCCAGAGACCCGACGGCAAGCCGCGCCGCCCGTCCGCGGTCACGGTACCGAGTTCTCCCGATTGAACCGAACGATCCACGACGCCGTTTGCCGGCTGGGTTCGTTCAATCGTTAGCCTGTGTTCACGCGAACGCCCGCCTCTAGCCTTCGATCTAGGCCGCGCCGGGCTGACCGATCGGCCGGTCGGTGCAATTGGTCCGGCTTGGCCCTCATCGGGGAACTGGATAAGGGGTCGACTTGGGTCGAGCTCAAGGCGTTGATTTTGCTGCGCGGATGCGTCGTGGACCGAAATCGCTAGCGAAAAAGTAGCAATGAGCGTGAGTTTGCACCACAGTCTGCAACTAACGCTTGATCTGGACGCCAAGCACCGGCTTGGAAACTTCTTTCTGGTTTGGTTCGAAATAGACGGCGAGCACATAAAGCGTACCGAACACAAGGCCACCCAGCGCGCCAAGGATGATCAATAGTCGGATGAGGCTTGGCATATAACTGGTCTCTCAGGTCGCTGATCCATGTGCTGCGATGGTGGCGGCAATATGGCCCGCACCGACGAGGCTTTCGCACTTGGTTGGAACACGTTGATGGCGAGAACCGATGCGCACCGAACGTGGCCCAAGGTATAAGGGGATTGTAAGCGCAAACAAGTTATGAAACCGTCTTCTCCAACGGGAATGTCGTCGGGTTCGGCGAACACGACCGCGAAGCGGACATCGAAGTCACACAATGTCGTTCACATCCAGACGGACAAGGGGACCGGCGATAGGTAGCGAAACTGTCAGGACGCTGCGCGAGGGGCTCGGCGATCGCTCGATCGTTCTCATCGGCCTCATGGGCGCGGGCAAGTCGTCGGTTGGCAGACGCTTGGCCGCATGCCTGGAACTGCCGTTTGTCGACGCCGATGATGAGATCGAGGCAGCCGCAGGCAAGTCGATCAGCGACATATTCGAGGAACACGGAGAGGACTATTTTAGAGATGGCGAACGGCGCGTCATCCACCGGCTACTCAAAGGGGGGCCGCAAATCCTGGCCACCGGTGGTGGTGCGTTCATGAATTCCGAGACGCGGCAGACCATTTGCGAGAACGGCATCGCCGTCTGGTTGAAAGCTGATGTTGAACTTCTAGCCAAGCGTGTCCGAAGGCGAAACACCCGCCCTTTGTTGCAGGGCAAGGACGTCCATGCGGTGTTATCGGCGCTGATGCGGGTCCGACATCCGGTTTACGGTGAGGCCGATTTTACGATCGAAAGCAAGGATGTTCCCCACGAGGTGATCGTCAGCGAGATCGTCTCGGCTTTGTCTCAAAGCTCGGCCCTGCGAGATTCAAGGCGTGTTTGAATCGCGCCGAGGCCCATGGCCCATAGTTAATCGTCAAGGAAATGCCAATGCCATCTGAGGCAACTGAGACACCAACCGCCGAAATGCCAGGGAAAGATGCCAGCCGCTCCCTCACCGTGGCGCTTGAGGACCGCGGCTACGATATTGTCATCGGCCCCGGCCTTTTGCACCAGGCGGGCGCGCTTATCGCCGTTGCCGTCCCGGATGCGCGCGTTGCAATCGTCACGGACAAGCACGTCGCGGGATTGCACCTCGAGACCCTGAAAGCCGCACTTGCCGAGACCGGTTCCCTCATCGGTCAGGTCGTGTTGCCGGCTGGCGAGTCTTCCAAGAGCTTTTCGCAACTTGATGTCCTGTGCCATGAGCTTCTCGGTCTCGGGGTCGAACGCGGCGACGTGGTGGTGGCGCTCGGCGGAGGCGTTATCGGTGATCTAGCAGGATTTGCCGCTAGCATCGTACGGCGCGGCGTACGTGTCGTGCAGATCCCAACGACGCTCCTGGCGCAGGTGGATTCCTCCGTCGGTGGCAAGACTGGCATTAACTCCCCACGGGGTAAAAATTTGATCGGCGCATTTCACCAGCCAAGTCTCGTGCTTGCCGACATCAGTGTCCTAGCAACGCTGCCCGACCGCCAATTTCGTGCGGGTTACGCGGAGGTCGCCAAATACGGCCTCCTCGGTGACGCCGAGTTTTTCGATTGGCTAGAGGAAAATTGGCCAGCCGTCTTTCGCCGAGAGCCTGAAGCGCTCGCCAGGATTGTCGGGACCAGCTGTCGCGCCAAGGCGGACGTTGTCGCCGCCGATGAGTACGAAACCGGCAATCGTGCGTTGCTCAATCTCGGCCACACCTTCGGCCATGCCCTGGAGGCTTGGGCCGGTTTTTCCGATAAGCTTCTACATGGCGAGGCCATTGCCATCGGCATGGCTCAGGCTTTTCGATATTCCATGCTCGCCGGTCTGGTCGGCGACAACCAGGTGCGCCGTGTCGAGAGCCATTTGCAGGCGGTGGGACTGCCGATCACCGTGGCCGACATCCCGGGCCCGGCAGTGCCTGAGCCGGATGCTTTGCTCTCGCTAATGGCACAAGATAAGAAGGTTCGGCGCGGACAGCTCGTTTTCGTCTTGGTTCGTGGCATCGGCGAGGCGTTCGTCTGCCGGGATGTCGATGAAGATGCACTACGGGCGTTCGTCGCCGACGAGTGCGGCAAAGCTTCGAGCTGATTTGTTCGGCGAGAGGAAATGCTTACATATGTTCCAGACAATGTCGCCGCCGACGCCTGTGGCCCGGGCGGTTTTTGAATTAGGATCCAATTGCACCTCCAAACCTTCTACGAAGCACGCAAATGACTATCGAACTCACTATCACACTTGCCGTAATTCTCTTGCTGCTGGTGCTCTCCGCCTTTTTTTCCGGCTCGGAAACAGCCTTCACGGCGGCCTCGCGGGCCCGTATGCATGCCCTCGAAAAAGACGGCGACAAACGCGCCGCTTTGGTAAATCGCTTGGTGAGCACGCCGGAGCGGTTGATCGGCGCCATTCTCATCGGCAACAACCTGGTCAACATTCTTGCTTCGGCACTTGCCACCAGCGTCTTTCTCGGCCTATTCGGCTTAGCCGGTGTCGCCTATGCAACACTCGCCATGACCGCGCTCGTGGTTGTTTTTTCCGAGGTCTTGCCAAAAACCTACGCGATCACGTCACCCGATCGCGTGGCCATGACGGTGGCGCCGCTACTGCGCTTCATCGTGACCTTGCTGAGCCCGCTGACGTCTGCCGTCCAGTTGGTTGTGCGGGCGATCCTCGGCCATAGCGCCGAGGGGGCGAGCGAGCGCTTGGTCTCTGCTCATGAGGAACTGCGGGGCGCCATCGATCTGCACCACCAGGAGGGCGGCGTGGTCAAGCACGACCGCGACATGCTGGGCGGTATCTTGGATTTGCGCGAGCTTGAAGTCACCGATGTCATGGTGCACCGGACCAAAATGCAATCGGTCAACGCGGACGACCCGCCGCAAAAACTCGTCGACGAGATATTGAAGAGTCCATATTCGCGCCTGCCGGTATGGAAGAACGAGCCGGAAAACATTGTCGGCGTGCTTCACGTCAAGGACCTTTTGCGTGAGCTGCCGCGCGATGAGACAGTCGCGGATGATTTCGACTTCCTAGAGCTGGCCTCGGACCCGTGGTTCGTGCCCGAAACCACGAGCCTGAAAAATCAGCTCAACGCATTCCTCAAGCGCAAGACGCACTTTGCCCTCGTCGTCGACGAATACGGCGAGGTCATGGGGTTGGTTACGCTGGAAGACATTCTCGAGGAGATCGTCGGCCAGATTGCCGATGAGCATGACGTCCCCGACGCCGCGATCCGGCCTCAGGCAGATGGCACCGTCAACGTCGACGGCACCGTACCCATTCGCGATATCAATCGCCGCATGGATTGGGACTTGCCCGATGATGAGGCCACCACCATTGCCGGCCTGGTTATACACGAGGCGCAAACCATCCCCGAGCCAGGCCAGGCCTTCACCTTTTACGGTTTTCGCTTCGAGATCCTAAGAAAGCAGCGCAATCAAGTCACCGCACTGCGCGTTACTCCTCTCGATCGCATCGTCAACCAGCGCGTTCCAGCTTAGCCGCGTTAACGCGCCTTGGTCGTGCCCCATGTTGCGGTCAAAAAGATCCGTTATGCTAGAGCGCTGATGAATGCGAGGGAGAGGCAAGGTGACCAAGGGTCGCGAGCAGTATGACGTTATCATCGTAGGTGCGAGCTTTGCCGGATTGGTTGCAGCCCGCACTGCAGCCATGCGCGGCCTCAAGGTCGCAGTGTTGGAGGCAAAGCCGGAGGCCGGTGCTCGGGTTCACACGACCGGGATCCTCGTCAAGGAGGCGGCCGAGGAAATCGACATTCCGCACCACCTCACACGTCGTGTCCATGGTGTTCGCCTTTATGCCCCCAACCTCAACAGCATGGATCTTTTCGCGCCGGGCTATTTCTTTCTAACGACGCGCACCGCCGATCTCCTGCGATGGCTCGCCTGCGAGGCCGAACGAGCCGGCGCCCGCATTCTCTACAATGCCCGCTTTCGCGCGGCCGGACGACAAGGCGCGAACATCGATCTGGCTGAGCCGACACTCACTGCCCGCTATCTCATCGGCGCTGACGGTGCGCGATCGCGCGTTGCCCATGCCTTCGGACTTGGGCGAAATCAGCGCTTTCTTATTGGCTTGGAGGCCGAGTACGAGCAATTGTCCGGCGTCGATCCGCGCTTTCTCCACTGCTTCATCGATTCCCGCCTGGCGCCAGGTTATCTGGCGTGGCTCGCTCCGGGTCCATGCGTGACCCAGGTGGGCCTCGCCGTTCACGACAAGGCCAAGCCCGACCTGGCGAAATTCCAGGCCCACACCGACGCCATATTCGACTATGGCTCGGCGCGCCTCGTCGAGCGCCGCTCGGGCGTCATTCCGGCTGGCGGGCCGATCTCGCCATTTGCCGCCCCGAACGTACTGCTCATAGGCGATGCTGCCGGCTTGGTTTCGCCGATGACCGGTGGCGGTATCCGTCTCGCTTTCCATTTCGCCCGTCGCGCCGCACAGGCCGTCGCCGACCACTTGCAGCAATTGGGCCCGTCACCCGAGGTCGTGCTGGCGTCAGAGATCCCGAGCTTTCGACTGAAGCGGCTTATGAGCCGCGCGCTCGACCTTGCTCCAGCCAATTCGCTGTTAAACGCTGCGCTCACCACCGCGCCCATGCGCGCATTCGCCCAGCACGTCTATTTTCATCGACGCAATGCAACCGCGATGAGTTTTGCCGAGTTTGAAAAACGGCTTACCGAACTCACCCCAAGCAGCAAATCTAACGCCTCGGCCGAAACCCAAGCACCGCTTCGACCGCTGCCCTAAGGGTAAGTTTGGCTGAGCACCGTCCAGCGACTTGTGTGGCGCATGATCGCCACCATATTGGCTATCAACGTCGTTCCAGTTCGCCGGGCGCCCTTGCCGAAACGGCGAGCGCGTGGACGGGCCCGGCGAGCTCATCGGCCAGACTTCGTTAACGATGCGATGGCGCCCGAGCCGCGAACGGCCGATAAAGGCTTCCGCCACCATCTTCACTCTAAAATGGCTTTCCCCTGTGCCGGGTGAACCTTGGTGGCCAGAGTGAAGATGCGATTCGTTGATGACCTCGAGTTCGGCGGGTTCGAAGGCTGTCACGAGTTTCGCACGAATGATATCTTCGATGGGCATGAGGGCTGGTCTCCATCCCGATCCTGTGATTTTGAGGAATGCTTAATGCAACCTATGGCATCACTGCAACGCAAGCCCGCTCATGTCCTGAGGCAACTTGTGCAAACGATGACCGATACGCATACTCCTAAGCAATGAAACTCGATTCATCATACTTCGACTCGATTCGAATAAAGCGCGAGGCTGCGGGCCAGCAACAGACCCGCGCCCCGAGGTGTCAGCGTCGCAATTGCGCCAACCCCGGCCTGCACAAAGCCCCAATGGGACGCGGCCGCGAGGGCGAGTTTTACCTGTTTTGTCTTGAGCACGTTCGCGATTACAACAAGCGCTACAATTACTTCGATGGCATGAGCGACGACGACGTTGTCGCCTACCAAAAGTCGTCGATGACCGGTCATCGCCCGACCTGGACAATGGGCGCAAACTCATCCGAGCGGCCTGGCGATGAAGGCCAAGGTGCCGATCGATTGAACGGGTTCGATCCGCGTGCCGCACAGATGGATCCCCACGAGCTTTTCAAAGGCGGTGCAGCCAAGCCTGGTGCCGAACCCCTAGTTCGCCGCCGCCCGATCGGCAAGCTCGAGCGAAAGTGCTTGCACGCCCTTAATCTCGAGGACGACGCCAGCTCCGATCAGATCAAGGCTAAATACAAAGAGCAGGTCAAGCGGCACCATCCCGATGCGAACGGCGGCGACCGTCGTTCAGAGGACAAGTTGCGCGAGGTCATTCAAGCCTATAACTATCTCAAGCAGGCCGGTCTCTGCTGATCGGCCTGCTTGAGAGTATGGTTGAGGTTCACCGTGAGGTGTTGGCGTCGGTGAATGCCATGGGGGCTATCGCCACGAACGACCTGTCGATTAAGGCAGGGACCGAACACAAAAACTTAGGATTTCAGGGAACATGCGCGTCGAATCCCGCGGGGAGGTCCCCGCCGAGCCCGATATGTCGGTCTCCGTTCGCCAGGTTTTCGGCATAGACACGGATACCGAAGTACCCGCATTTGCTCAATCGGATGAGCACGTGCCCGACGTTGACCCGGATTATCTGTTTGATCACGACACCACGTTGGCCATCCTCGCAGGATTTGCCCACAACCGCCGGGTCATGATCCAGGGCTATCACGGTACAGGCAAATCGACGCACATCGAGCAAGTTGCGGCGCGTTTGAACTGGCCCTGCATTCGAGTCAATCTCGATAGTCACATCAGCCGGATTGATCTCGTTGGCAAGGATGCGATTGTTTTGCGAGATGGTATGCAGGTGACGGAATTTCGCGAGGGGATCTTGCCTTACTCGCTGCAGACCAACACCGCGCTGGTGTTTGACGAGTATGATGCCGGCCGACCCGATGTCATGTTCGTCATCCAACGAGTGCTTGAGGTTTCCGGCAAGCTTACGCTGCTCGACCAATCGAAGGTCATTAAGCCGCATCCGTCCTTCCGACTGTTTTCCACCACCAACACCATCGGTCTGGGTGATACATCCGGCCTCTATCATGGCACCCAGCAGATCAATCAGGGTCAGATGGACCGTTGGTCGATCGTCGCCACCCTCAATTACTTGCCGCACGATGATGAGGTCCGCATTTCGCTCGCAAAGGTGAAATCGTTCAACACCGACACCGGGCGCGAACACATATCCAATATGGTTCGGGTTGCCGACCTCACGCGCAATGCCTTCATGAACGGTGACTTGTCCACAGTGATGAGCCCGCGAACCGTGATTACCTGGGCTGAAAACGCCGAGATCTTCGATGACATCGGTCTCGCGTTTCGCTTGAGCTTTGTCAACAAGTGCGACGAATTGGAGCGTGCCTTGGTCGCCGAGTTTTACCAGCGATGTTTTGGTCAGGAGTTGCCCGAGTCCACGGCCAACGTGGCCATGAGCTAACCGGCACGACTCACCGCCATGTCGTCGATAACACCCAAGCAAAAGGAATTGCCATCCGAGCCGTTCAAGCGGGCGCTCGCGCTCACCGTTCGCTCCATTGCCGCTGACGGCGCGATCGAGGTGAGCTATGGCTCGCAGCCGCCGAGCCTCGAGGGCAAGACCGTACGCCTGCCGGAGCCCTCACGGGTCCCTGCGTTGGACGAGATCGCAGTTCTCCGCGGCCACGCCGACTCGCTCGCCCTCAAGGCGGCCTGCCACGACCCCAAGGTGCATGCTAAAATTGCTCCGCAAACCGGTGATGCCCGGCAATTGTTTGAGGCCGTCGAACTGGCTCGCGTCGAGGCTCTAGGCGCCAATCGCATGCCGGGCATGGCCAGTAATCTATCGGCCAAGCTCGTCGACCAATTTCGTGACGGCCGCTATAGCGCTCCGCGCGAACGCGAGGACGCGCCATTGAGCGAGGCCCTCGCTTTGATCGTGCGGGAGCGGCTCTCGGGCCTCAAACCGCCGGAGACGACTTCGGGAGTTGTCAACGCCTGGCGGCCATGGGTCGAGCAAAAAGCCAATCGCATTCTCGACGAGCTAACAGCGCTCGCCGACGATCAGGCCACCTTTGGACACTACCTGAGGGAGCTTCTGAAGGCGCTTGATGTTGAACTCGATCCGCTCGACGAACTTGGTCAGTCGAACGAGGATCAAGACCCCGACCAGGAATCGCAGGAAGGCGACGCCCAAGGCACCGACGATGGTGAGGGTTCCGCAGAATCAGACGGTTCGCAGGATGAGCGCTTCGCCGAGGGCGAGGACGGCGTGGAAATCGATGTCGCTGAGGTCAGCGATTCCGATTTGATCGACATTGATAGCGAAAGCCTCGAAGCCGCTGAAACCAAGGAACCTTGGCAACCCAATGCCTCCGTGCTCGATTCGCCCGAGGCCTTCGGCTACCGCGTGTTCTCGACGGCTCATGACGAGGAAACCGTTGCCGAAGAGCTTTGTATGCCGGAGGAGCTCGAGCGCCTGCGCGCCTTCCTCGACAAGGAGCTTCGTGGCCTGCAAGGCGCGGTCGCGCGCCTCGCCAACCGCTTGCAGCGCCGCCTCCTCGCCCAGCAAAATCGTGCCTGGGACTTCGACCTCGAGGAAGGCATCCTCGATGCCGCACGTCTCACCCGCGTGGTCATTGATCCGATGCACCCGCTTTCCTTCAAGCAGGAACGCGATACCAATTTCCGCGATACGGTCGTCACCCTGCTGCTCGACAACTCGGGCTCTATGCGCGGTCGCCCCATCATGGTTGCCGCCTGCTGCGCCGACATCTTGGCGCGCACCTTGGAGCGCTGCGGCGTCAAGGTCGAAATTCTGGGCTTCACGACCCGCGCTTGGAAAGGTGGGCAGGCTCGCGAGGCTTGGCTCGCCGCGGGCAAGCCGGCGGCCCCCGGTCGTTTGAACGACCTACGCCACATCATCTACAAGCCCGCCGACGCGCCCTGGCGGCGCTCGCGTCGCAATCTTGCACTGATGATGCGCGAGGGTCTGCTGAAAGAAAACATCGACGGTGAGGCGCTCGCCTGGGCTCACAACCGCATTATGGCGCGGCCCGAACAGCGCCGCATTCTCATGATGATCTCCGACGGTGCACCGGTCGATGATTCGACGCTCTCTGTGAACAGCGGCTCCTATCTCGAGCAGCACTTGCGTCAGGTGATCGAGGAGATCGAGACCCGCTCGCCGGTCGAACTGCTGGCCATCGGCATCGGCCATGACGTCACCCGCTATTATCGGCGAGCCGTCACCGTCACCGACCCGAGTGAGTTGGCCGGCGCAATGACGGACAAACTAGTCGAGTTGTTCGAAGAGCAAGCGATACTTGAAGCAGCGCGACGTGGGCCCCGCTCGAGGAGGCTGAACTGACAAAGATGTTCCGTCATTATGGCCTCACGCACCGCGCCACGCTGCTTGCGATCCTCGTTGCTGTGCTGCTGATCAGCCCAAAGGTCGTTGCTGCCAAACCTGCCATTGCCAAGCTCGAACTGCAGAATATCTCCATTTCGGCATCGCCCGTCTCGTCCTTTGACGGTCGTGATTCCTCGCGCTTACGCTTCGGTAAATTGCGCTGGCTCGGCGGTTTGACACTTTCCTCCTCCTCCCCCTACTTCGGAGGCTTTTCCGGACTGGCCATTGGGCCGAAGGGGGAAAAAATGGCCGCGGTTTCCGATGCCGGGTTCTGGCTCACCGCGCGCATCCGTTATCGCGGCACACAGCCCTCGGGCATAACCCATGCCCGCGTTGGACCATTGCGAGCGCGCGACGGAAGAAAATTAACCGGTGTTCGCGAGATCGACGCGGAAGGCATGAGCCTGATTACCGGCACACCGGAAAACGGCCAAGCATTCATTACGTTCGAGCGTCTCCATCGCATTGGTCGTTTCAAACTCAACGGCGAAGGCGTTGTTGGCCCAACCAGCTACTTGCGCCTACCGAGCTACGTCAAGAGCCTGCACGACAATCGCGGTATCGAGGCGATTACCGTGCTCAAGAGCGGCAGGAGAAAAGGTACCGTGGTCGCTTTCGCCGAGGGCCGGCGCGACAAACGCGGAATGCTCCGCGGCTGGTTGCTCGCCAAGCGCGGCGCGAGCGAGGTTTTCCTAAGGCCGATCGGCGGTTTCGACATTACCGACATCGCGTCGTTGCCGAGCGGTGGGCTTATTCTTCTCGAGCGTCGATTTCGCTGGACGGAAGGGGTAAAAATGCGCCTGCGCCGCATCGGGCCGCGAGAAATCCGCCCAGGCGCCGTGATGAAGGGCGAGGTACTGTTTGAAGCCGACCAGCGCTATGTCATCGATAACATGGAAGGCGTGGCCGTACATCGCTCGCCACGCGGGCGCACTGTAATCACCCTCATTTCGGATGATAATTTCAAATTCTTTCAACGCACTATTCTGTTGCAGTTTGAACTAGCCGAAAGTTCGCAGTCCTAGACCATGATCTTTTTAATTGGATTCATGGTCTAGTTTTTTGTCGCTCACGCCAAATGCGTCTACGGCGCATGGCTGCGCGGGCGCGGCGTACACGCCGGGCCGCAGCTGCGGCCTGACGCGTGTCCATTCAAAATGATCGCGCTTTAGATTGCATGTCCCCACCCCACTTGGTTCGACAACCCCGGTTGGCCGCGGCTGCCGCCCCACGCCCGACGAGATCGCCTCTAATACCAATTCTCAGAAAGATTGACCTGTTAGAGCCCAATCTCTTTTGCCGATTGATCTGA
>Ga0114925_10001165_pt1 | contig 12658 bp, 28 predicted proteins | sample SumtaG_2_FD_87287 | JGI IMG/M metagenome (GOLD analysis project Ga0114925, IMG submission 87287) | Deep subsurface microbial communities from Indian Ocean to uncover new lineages of life (NeLLi) - Sumatra_00607 metaG | ecosystem: Environmental > Aquatic > Marine > Oceanic > Sediment | place... | reverse complement strand
TTTCTTTTTTTATTATTTATAAATCAATTGCTCTATCTTTTAAATCTATACCAAAAAATCTTTCAACATCACCTAGAAAATAACCTTTTTTTGAACGCGTTTGACCGCACATAAACTCACTAAATTTTTTTTCAGTTCTACAAGTTTCTTTAAGTAATTCTTTTATTACTTCTACAGTTATTATTTTCATTTCTTTTTCTTTTTGTTATTATAATATATTAAAATATAATATATATTAAAATATAATATATATTAAAATATAATATGTCAAATATTATTTATTATAATATCTTTTTTTTAAACAATCATTTACAATTTTCTTTAATGTTAGTCTAGACTTACTGTTTTCAACTTCTTCAACAATTTTCAAAAACAAATTTTCTTCTATACCAATACTTGTATTTCTAAATTTTTTAGTAATATTTTTTCCTCCCAAAGGTCTACCTTTTTGTAGTCCTTTTTTCTTTTTTAAGTCAAATGGATTTTTAGACATTCAATACCTTTAATATTTCTTTTGATAAATTTTGATAATCTATAGCACCATTACATTTTTTACAATAAGAAAAAATATCTTTTCCTTCTTTTGGTGCTTCTTTTAATTTTGTGTTTTGTCTAATATAAGTATCAAATAATTTTATATTCTCATAATTACAAGCTTTCTCTAATTTATTTAAACTATCTTTAGCTTCTTTAGTATTATCATAAAAAGTTCCAAGTACTCCTAAAACTTTTAATTTTTTGTTTGTACTTTCCTGAATATTATTAATTGTAGAAAATAATTGAGAAGTTCCACATAGTCCTAAATAATCTAATTTTACAGGTATTAAAACATAATCAGAGGCGGTCAGGGCATTAATAGTCAGTAGTCCTAATGATGGACTGCAATCTATTAAAATATAATCGTATCTTTTAATATATTTTTTAAATCTATTGAATAATTTTTTTAATAAATATTCTCTATTAAGTAAACCAGCAACTTTTATATCAAATGTGCTTAAATCAATATTACTTGTTATTAATGAAAGATTATCTTTTTTACAAAAAATATTTGTAAAAATATATGAGCCTATTTCATTTTCTTCTTTTATTAAATCCATTAAACTATCTGTTTCTTTTGGATCTGGAGTAATTCCTGAACTTACTGTTAAATTTGCTTGTGGGTCAGCATCTATCATTAAAACTTTTTTCCCACTTATAGCTAAAGCAGATGCAAGGTTAATTGTTGTTGTTGTTTTACCAACTCCGCCTTTTTGGTTAATTACAGATATTATCTTCATTTTAATATATGATTAATTTTAATTAATATTAAAATATAATATATATTAAAATATAATATGTCAAATATTATTTAATATAATTAATTTTATTATTTTATTTTCTAATCTTCTAATTTTCTTAGTTTGTGTGATATTCTTTAATCTTCTTTCTTTAATATCTTCAAAAATATATTTCCCATAATTCTTAAACCAATATTCTTTATCCAATACTTTATGAAGTTTTAAAATATTGTGTAATCTTAAAATCCATTCGTTATTATTTTTAATTTGGCTTTCTGTAATCATTAAAACCTATCGTAATCATTCATAGAAACTACATCATTATCAAAACTTTTTCTTCAATAATGTCTATATTATATTTAATACCTCTTTCTTCTAAATGTTTTAATGCTTGCTTTTTATAAATAAAATCCATCTTAAACATATTATTATCTTTGTTTAAAAATTTCTTTTTACATCTATTACATAAAATTAAATTAAACTTTAAAGAATAATCTTTGCCACAATAACAACATTCCGTATTATCTTTTAGTTTTAACTTATAAAAAGTAGTAGTGTTAAAATGTTTAAATTTAGATCGCTCTTCTTTATTTGCAAAATCTATCGCCTTCATATTGAAAAGGTTTTTACTTTGTTCTTTTGTTAGTTTTAGTATGCGTTTTTTCATTCAATCCCCAATTCTTTTATAATAATCTCTTTTATCTATACCTTTTGACATTTTTAAGGCTTTTTCTCTTTTTTCTAAATCCTCTTTAGAAAAATCTTTAGAAAACTTTTTATATTTTTCATTGCTTACTCTAACAACTAAATCTTGTTTTATAATAAATGCGTGATTAAATATTTCTAAACTTTTTCTATATTCAGATGAATATAAATCTATCATTTCAAGTATAATATTATAAATATTTTTAGTTGTTTTAAAACTAATAATTGTTTTTATTTTTAGATTTCCTCTAAAACTAGAGTAAGTTTTTACATTTTTTAAGCCAATTATCTTTACAGAAATTAATGTTTTTAATTCTTGAAATATATTGTTTCTAATTCCTATGTCAATTTCATATTCTTTTTGTTCTGTTATATCATTTTCAGAAAGATTATATTTTTTAAGAAGTTTTTTTAATAAAATCTTAGCATTATCTTTTTCTCCGTCAATTCCTTGTTCGGATAATTTTTTTATAGCTTCTAGTTGTTTTAATATTTTTTCATTCATAATTTTTACAAATTGTTTATTTTTTTGTCATTTTTTGGCAAAAATTTCATTTATTTTTCTTATTCTTGTTGAATTTTTTGAAATATCAGCTAATTTTTTTAATCCTTTGGCTAATTTACAAGCTGGCAAAGTAGTTTCTTTAATAGCTTTGTCTAATATTTTTTTATTTTTTTCATTCATAACTTCAAAAACTCCTCTAAATTAAATTCTTTTCCATAATTTTCCGAAATTCCTTTATCTCTATTATATCTTTGTGGAGGTTCTGGATAAGCTTCAACTTCATTTTCAAAACGATTGTATCTATAAATATAAGGGTTTGGTATATAAGGATCTGTCATTGTTTTTGTTTTTGAAACTTCAATAAATTCTTCTAATTCTTCTCTTGGTGTATCATTTATATAGTCTAGGTCAAAATGATATTCTAAACCTAACTTTTTTAATTTATTTGTTAGTTTATCAAAATCTTCTTGAGATAATGGAATATTAACTTTTAAGTATTTCATTTATTTATACCTTATCCCAACCATTTTTAATACAAAACCAATCAGCAATATCAACTTCAAAACTTTCCATAGTTTCATAATGATGTTCTATATCATTAATACAGCCATTCGGAACCCAATGTTCTTTTTCTTCTCCTTTTACTTCAAATTTTAATAACTTTGCTTTTAAAGTTTTTCTTATTAATTTTGCTTCTAATATCATTTTTAAATCTTTTTAATTAATTATTATATAAAATTTTCAATACCAATTTCGGGTTTAACCTCATCTTTAACTTTAACCTTTCCTTGCATAGTTTCATCAAGGGTTTTGAAGTTGCTTTTTATAGTAAATCCTCCGCCACTTCGTCCTAAATGAAAAGTTGCTTTGTCAGTATCAAAACCAATTGCTTTTTCTTTTAAACAAAAATCTAATAATCTTGATTTTGTCTCATCAATAGTTTTTTTAGTTGCACTTGCAACTTCTCTATTACATTTATCAATTTGCAACATATCATATAAATCTTGGTATTTTTTTTGAAGTTGTGGTGTTAGTTTAATAATACCGCTTTCATCTGTACCGAATTTTGTTTGTGCTTTAATTTTTAACTCTTCAAAATACTTCTTGAAAATCTTACTACTTTTTATTTCTTTATTTGCAATTTTAACATCATTAACATTTTCATAATCCATTTTTGGCTCACTACAATTTTGTAGTCTTTCTTCCCATTTATCAAAAGTCATTTTAAGAACAGTAGAGACTGATTTATATAATGGATATATCCATATATATACCGAGTATCTTTCTTTTAATTTCTCGTAAGCTTTAAGGTCTTTAATGTGTAAATTATTAAATAGTATATTTGCTTCTCCTTTTCCAAAGTCATTATCAACACCGCTTTCATTTGGAACTATATAAACCACAATAGACCATTTAAACCTTTTATCTTTGGAACTCATCAATATTCCTTCATCTTGTGCTTGAACGATATATTTAGATTTTGGCTCTTCTCTTCCGTATTCAACCCCTTTATTGTCTTTACAAAAAGCTATTCTATTTATGGTTTTAACTTCAACAACCGCCATATCTTCTTTTTTTGGAAAAATTGATTTTCCTTTAGGGTGAAAATATTTAATTGTAGTTTTAGAGTTAAACTCGCAATCTTCTTGAAACTCATTGAATAAATCAGGTGTAAATCCTGCTAGTTTATGAAATTCAGGGCAAAATATAACTTGTTGCGGTTGACATTCTGCTTTCATAAAAGGCATTTTGTTTAAATCCATTTCCGCAAACTTTTCGGCATTATGTCCGAATTTTGATATAGTTTCAGAAAATTTTGGAGGTGTTGCATTTTGTTTTTTATAGTGATATGTACAAAAAGCACTTTTAAAATCCTTATCTTCTATAAAATCTTTTGCAAATCCACCTAAATATTTTTCTAAATCTTCTTTGCATTCATATTTCATAATAGACGAGACTTCACTTGCTCCCAAACATTTTAAGCGATCGGATAGCCACTTTTCTCTTTGTTCTTCAGTTTGCATTTTTTTCCTTTAATTTTGTTAATATAATTATACACTATTTATCAGTGTTTTCAACTCTTTCCCTCTAATTTATCAATAAGTTTTATAAGTCTTTTAAACACTATTTCACAATCTTTTTTAAATTCTTCAAGTTCTTCAATTTTTTCTTCCATTTTAATCATAGTATTTTCGTATTTTTCTATAAAACTTATTCTTTCTTCTATTTCTTCATCTTTTAATAATTCCATTTTAATTTTTTTTATTTCAGTTGCTCACAAAATGTAAGCAACTGCCTTTTTGGTTTTATTATTGTTGTTTTTTATTTTCCTTTTTTTCATAGTTTTTTATAACAAACTCAACTAAATCTTTATCTGATTTTAAAATATTAGATAGTTTTGTCATATTTTCTGTAAATCTTTCTAAGTCATAATTATCTATTTTTTTCATTTTTTCATCAATATCCCCAAGTTTATCAAATACATTGCTAAATGACTTTACTTTTTTATCTAACTTTTCACCAACTTCGCCCGCTTTAATATAAAGTTGTTGTATAATATCATAGCTTTTTGTTTCGTAATCTTTTAAAAGATTACCGAGTGTAGCTTGTATTTTATCCGCCTTTGTCTTTATTTCTAACTCTAAATCGTCCATCATCTCTAATTCTGATTTAAATCCTCTTTTTTGACTTTCTGCTATTTCACAAATTAATTGTTCTGGTTTTAATATTGCGGAATCTTTAATTAACTTTTCAGAAAGTCTTTTTGAAATTTGACAATCAACAACTTTATCATCTGATAAATTTGATAATATTTGTAATTTCTTATCTTTATCCCAACTATTCTTTTTTTCAAATTTTATTTTATATACAACATTTATAGTATCGTTCATAGTCCCTTTTTTATTATTAATATTACTTCATAAATTTTAATAAATTTTTAATCACGTCTAAAAAATTTCTTTTCTTCTCCTTACTCTCAATAGTTCCTAAAAGCCTACTGATTACTAAGATTTCTTTGTTTAAATCGTTGTAGTTAATTTCTTTATATTCTTCGCTTGAGTCTTTCGTGTCATCGTCAATTCCTTCATAAAAATAACCTACAGGCACTTTTAAAACCTTTGAAAGTTCGTATATTTTACCACCTGAAACTCTATTAACTCCCTTTTCGTATTTTTGTATTTGTTGAAAGGTTATGTTTAATAGTTTACCAAGTTCGGCTTGTGATAAACCTAGATTAACTCTTCTTAGTTTTAGTTTTTTTCCTATATGCTCGTCTATGTGTGTTACTCTTTTCATTTTTTTCCTATTTGTTTTTATTAAAAAATTTGTAAATTTTATAAAAAATACTTTTATTAAAGTCATTTATTTGTTGCCAATAATGTACAGAGCCTTCTATACATAATATTTCATAATTCATCCATTCAGGAAATCCTTCGGATAAAAATTTTCTTAATTTATTTTCATCTTTAGAATTTTTAATCATAAAATATAATTTGTGGCTTTGTAAGTCCTCATAATAAATACATTTCACTTTAGATTTTGTTATTATTTTTTCTAAATCTTTTGTTGAAATCATTTTTTTGTTTTTTTGTTATTAATAAATTACCAAGAAGATTTATAATAAAAATCAAAATTACTCTCTAAATCTAAATTGTCTATAATTTTAATTGTATCTTTTAAATTTTTATAATAATCATCATCAATTTCACAACTTCCAAAGCCAGAACCTTTTTTTGGTGGAAGAAGTTTTGTGTTTTTAGTTTTTAAAACCTTTTTACAAAGCTCTTTTAATTCAGTTAATTTTGAATTTTTAACATAATTTTTTCTGCAATTATCTTCTCCTTTTTGTATATTGTCTACAAACCAACCGTGAATTTGATTTGCTTTTCTCCATTGTGCTACATTTTCGGAAATATAATCTATTTTATTAAAATCAATACCTTTTATTGGTTTTTCGTCAATTGTTATCTCGCCTTTTACTTTTTCTTTTAAATAAATTGCTCCAATATATTGTTGTTTAGTTAAGTACATATCTAATCCCATTTTCGCCTTTTTTATTAATATAAACTATCCGATAAATTCGGACAGTTGGTTTTTTAAATCCCTAAGAGTTTAATCAAATTTAATTACTTCGTCTAAAATCTTTTCAGCGTTTTCAACTATAAATTCGCTAAAAAAAGTTGATAAATATTCATATTTATTTTTAATTTTAAAAGTATAATCACAAATTTTTCCAATTGGATTTTTTCTTTCTATATTAAAATCTTCAACTTTAAAATCTAAATAGGAAAATAAATCTATAACTTCTAACATTCCTAATTGTTCGTCTTGTTTCCCACCAACATCACCAATGCAAGTTAAATAATCTGAAATTTCCTCATTTAAATCTGATTTGATATATTCAACTATAAATTCGTATTTACCTTTGATTTCTAAATAGCGGTTTAATTCAATATGCTCATCACTTTCTTCTATGAGTATATAAGTTTCAAGAATGTGTTTAATGGTTTTTAAATACCAATCTTTTTTAGTTATTTTTTTATTTTTTATGTTCATTTTTAATTTAGTAATTATTGCAATTTAATTGTACTACACTATTTAATTGAAGTCAAGTAATATTTTCAATTATTCAAAAATTTACTACTGATTTTGCAATAATTACATTTGGCTTACGCCGAGGCAATTAAAATCAGTAGCAAACTCATTATAACATATTTTTTTAAAAAATCAATTGCCATTTTTCCCATGTGGAGAAAATCGTTAGTTTTAACCAAGCCATTTATTTCCAATATACGAAAATTCAGGTTTATAGTATAAAACAGTTTTTCCAGTTTTTCCTCTTCTATTTTTTCTAATTAACAACTCAAGATCGTTTTCTTTTTTTTGTATTTTAGAAATTAAATTATTATAACTTATTTTTTCATCTTCATTTTCTTCATCTAAAGATTCCAATTCTTTTTCTAAATAATAAACTTCTCTATAACAGCCTATAACCATATTTGCAATTTGTTCAATATTTCCACTATCTCTTAAATCCTGCAACCTCGGACGTTTATCATCTCTGCTTTCAATTGCTCTTGATAATTGAGATAAACATAAAACAACACAATTAAAATCTTTTGCAATTTTTAATAAATTTTTCATAATTGCACCAATTTCGTGATTTTTATTCATATTTTTATGAGTTTTACCTTCCATTAATTGTAAATAATCAACTACTATAAAATCAACTGGATTGTCAATTCTTTTAGCACGATTTAAGATATTTTTTATATAATTACAATTTGTATCACTTTTATCATTTATATAAAACTTCTTTTTGCTCAATAAAGAAATATAAGAAGTTCCCATATTTTTAAACTGTTTTTTAGTTATTTTTCCAGTCTCTATTTCTTCGGAATTTATTTTTGTGCAGTTTGCTAAAATCTTAGTTGCTAATTCGCTAGCTTTCATTTCTAAACTAAAAAATATGACGTGGTAATCATTTAAAGCAATATTGCTTGCTATATTTAAAGAAATTGTTGATTTACCCATTGCTGGACGACCAGCTAAAATAATTAACTCTCCACGCTTAAAACCTTTGAATTTATTATCAAAATCATAATAACCAGTTTTTATATAGTTTTTAGACCTGTAATTTTTATCTTTCATTGTTTCTTCTATTTCTACTAATTCATCGGAAATAGAATGATTTAAATGTTTAGTTTTCTTTTCAAATCCAGCGTCATCTTGTAAATTATTTAAATCTTGTGCGGTATTTTCAATTATTGAATCCGAAGTTAAAAGTGAGGCTTTTTCGTAAACTTCATTTATAATTTTTTCTCCCAAAGATATTAAAAGTCTCTTTTTGAAAAGGTCAATAATCATAAAAGAATAGTTTTCAATATCAACAATACCAGCACCCATACTCAATAAAATTGAAAGATATTTGCTACCACCTATTGTTTTTAAAAATTCATCATTATCAAAAAAAGATTTAAGAGTTATGCTGTCAGCTACTATATTCGCACGTTTTGTTATATAAATTATATGTTCAAAAATAATTTGGTGTGCAGGTTCATAAAAATGTTCTTTTGTTAAAAATTCAGAAACCTTAAAAAGGTAATTATTATTTAAAATAATCGTACCAAGAACCACTTGTTCCGCTACTATATTAAACAAATTTGGTTTTTTATCAGGCATTTCTACTACTTCTTCTTCTTCGTAATTTTTCATTAATTAGAATCTCCGTATTTTTTAAGTATTTTTTCTTTTTCAGTTAATGGTTTATAAGGATTTTTGTTTATTTTTTCAAAAACCTTTTTATAAACCCACTGACTTTTTAATAAACTACCGTAATTATGTGTATTTTTTTTATTTTTATTTTTTTTCCAAACAGACAAAACTTCAAAAGCTTCGTTAAGTTTATTTTTATAAAGCTCTGAAAGTTTTTGATGTTCTTCATCACTTAAAATAATATTTTTAAATTCTCCGTATTCTTTTTTATTTATTTTTTTTTCTTCTTTCTTATTCTTTTCTTTTCTTTTCTTTTCTTTTTTATTGGTTTCGTCTAGGTTAGTTTTAGGTTTTTCATTTTCTAACCTAGAAATAACCTGTGGGTTTTTACGTGGACGACCGCCTTTCCTACCGTTTTCAACACTTGCGTTATAACTTTTTGAAGATTTTTGTAAATTTTCTTGTATTTTTTTGAATAAAATTTTTTGGTACTGGGTTATTGGTTTAAAATCAGTAAATCCGAATAAGCAAATATCAGAAATTCCGTCTAATAAATTATAAAATTCTTGAGGTGTCAACTTATCTTTAAAAGCTTTAAAATCTGAAGCATAAATATTAAAATAAGGTATTATTCTATTTGACATTTTAAACCTCTCATTTTGAAGTTTTTAAAATTTTTGGATTTTTTAGTTTTTTGCATTATTCCTGTTTTTTTAATTAAATATTAATTCCTACACAAAATAAAATATTAGATACATCTTTTTAAAAATCAACATATTTAAAAAAATAGTTGACTATTTAATAAAAATGCTCTATAATTAAGTAGTAAGAAATATTTCAATATATTCTTGTTTTAAATATCGCCCTACACAAGCAATTTTAAACAAATTCTTTAAACCCCTTGAAAGAGGGGTTTATTTTTTACGTTCTTTTAACTTTTTCTTTTTATGATAAAGTTCTCTACGTTTTTTATTTCTCTCATCTTTATTTTTATGATGGTGTTTCCTTGCTAATCGTTTTTTTCTCTCTCTAATATTTGTAATATTGTATCTTTTTTTATCATTTTCTTTTTTACAATCTTTACATTGGAAACTTAATCCATTATTTGTATAATTTTGGCTATCTTTATTAAAATTACTCTCCTCTTGTAGTTTGCCTTTATGTATACAATCTTTATTCGTGCAAACTTTCATTATTTAATACTATAGTTTTGGTTAAAGTTCTTTTATTATTTTTATTATATTATAAATCTTTTGTGGGTCTTTACTTGCTACATTACACCTATTATAACTTCCATCATTCCCTCTTTTTTCAAAATAATAAGTTATTGAACTTTTAAAGGTTATAGTATCCCACATTTCTAAGTACCATAAATGTTCATTAAAACTTTTTGCTTCTTTTTTACTAATTAATTCTAATTTAGAATTTATCTTATTTGCTTCTTCAAACAACTCTTCAAATGTTTTTATTTTCAACGACATTCTAACCCTTCAATAAAAATATTTATCTTATCTTGTTTATTTTTTGGTAATGCTTCAACTATTTTTTTAATTATTGCCATAAGTTCATTTCTGTCTTTTTGTAATTCAATAATTCGTTTAGCTAGTTTTACTATATCAATATTTCCCATTTTTTTCCTTTTTAATTATTAACATTATCGTCTAATACAGTAATCAATTACCACTTTAGACGAATTTAACTTTTTTAATCTTCATTATCTGATAATTCCTTTTTCCAATCATCGTAATCAGAAATATCATCAAGTTCATTCGGATTTTCTGTTTTTGGGTCAAAATCCTTTTTATATTTAATTTTACCTGCTGTATTATGGTCGTAAGTTATATATACTGTAATATAAAATTCTCTACCACAATTATCGCATTCATAATCATTTGTCTCATCTTCTTCATAAGGTAAATCACAATCTTCATATTTAAACGAATAATTGCAATATGGACACTTAAATTCTGTCATCTCATTTCCTTTTTAATTAATAACCCAGCCAGCATAAAAACAAGTGCATAAATTTGTTTTATGCTGACTTTCTCCTCCGCACTGACCTCTTTTTTTAAAGAGGTGTTCTTTTATTTCCTACAACATTTAACAATTTCACATATTCTAAAAACTGCTATACTATTTATCAAAATCAATCCAATTATTTCCATAGCTTTTTCCTTGATTGTTTTTAAAAAATTTAATATAATATATACGTATTATTATATTTCATAAACTTTAACTTAAAAATTAGAGTTTATTTTTTAGCAATACTAACAGTAGTCGGCTTTTTTGAAATTTCTTCTTCTAATTCTTCAAAAGATTTTACTGTATTATTTAATATTTCTTCAGCTTTTTCTTGGTCGTAAGAGCCTAGATTATTATTTTCGTATTGTTTTTCTATAGTGTTGTAATCGTTTAAATTTTCAAACATTGTAAATAATAGTTATTAAAAAAGTTGAAACGATTAAGAAAGTAAGCAATTTTTTTTCAATTTCAACTTTTTTTATTATTTGTAAATCTCTATAGGTTATATTCCTATCTGAAAATTTAATTTTTTGTATTTTAAACATTTTTTCCTTATTAATTAATAAATTAATAACTCCTTATAGTATTAAATAACTTCATACTCCATTCTCTCAATAGCACCCATAGATATATCTATTCTGTTAAATTTACCTTCTTTGTTTTTTTTGCAACTTTGTAGCTCTAAAGTTGAATGACTAAAATTTATGTCATAATGCATAACAACTACATCATATAACTCATTATTTTTTAAATCTTTAATTTTAAACTTAAATCTTTCTGCTAAACTTATTTTTACTTTTTCTTTATTCATTTTTCCCTTATACTTATTAATAAATTAGTAATTCTTAGTAACTCCACCTAATTAAGGGTATTTTAAAAATTGTCCTCATTTGAGTTGTTTTAAAAATGTATCCTAAAAACTATGTTCATTTATAATATTAAAACAATAAAAATAAAAAGTCAACTAAAATAAATAAAAATAATTTTTATTGACTTTTTATATTTTATATATTATATTTATTTTGGATACAAAAATAATGCGTAATTTATACAGATTATAATTTAATGTAGTCTTTAGCTCAGTTGTTTAGTAGAGTTCCCTTGAGGGGAGTGCATAGGTTCAAATCCTATAAGACTTTAATTTGTATCCAATTATTAATAAATAAATATATTATTATGGGAAGAAAGAAAAAAAGTGAAAAACTTAAAAAGTCAAAAACTGTTGCTGTAAAAACAACAGAAAAAAGATTTGAAGAAGTAGAAAATTTGTGTAAAAAATATAAAATTTCATCACCGCCTCAATTTTATAGAGTTGCTGGATGTTATTATGAAGAACATTTAAAAAAAAAGAGTAAAGAGAAATGAAAAATAAACTAATTAAATTTTTATTTTTTTTATTAGATAAATTAATAATAAAGAAAAAAATAATAAGCGGAATAGCTGGAGAGAAATTAAAAGCTGGTGGCTTGGTTTATAAAAAAAATGGAAAGTATTATAATGCTAAAAAATAAAGAAAAAATGATTAAATACATACAAAAAACAAAAGGTTTTAACCTTGAAAAGATATGCAAAAAGCACGGAATAAAAAAAGAAAACGTTGTTTATTGCGGAAAGGGGACAAAGTGGGAAAATATGATTAATATGGATTATTACAAAAATTCAGGAAAAACAACAAAACTACGCAAAATACAACATTATCTTTTACATATAAATATATCCGCTTCAAAAATAATTACAGAATTAAGAGGTAAAATTTTAATGGGCGATGATAGTTTAAAAAAATTTAACGAAGGATTAAGTCATTGCTCGGTTTTGTGGGATTATGTAAATGAGTTTACAAAAGATAAAAAAGCAAGTGATTATAAAGCAAAATATTAAAAAAATAAGGAAAAATATGACTAGAGACTACGAAAAAAATAATTGTAAAATTAGA
>Ga0114925_10001164_pt1 | contig 12664 bp, 12 predicted proteins | sample SumtaG_2_FD_87287 | JGI IMG/M metagenome (GOLD analysis project Ga0114925, IMG submission 87287) | Deep subsurface microbial communities from Indian Ocean to uncover new lineages of life (NeLLi) - Sumatra_00607 metaG | ecosystem: Environmental > Aquatic > Marine > Oceanic > Sediment | place... | reverse complement strand
CTCAGACAGGCTTGTATGCCTTGTAGGAAGGATTTTCTACAACTAATCAGGAGAAGAACCATATTTTTTAAGATAACAACTCTGTTTCAATTAAAACAGAAAATTGTAAGCAACGTTTATTATTAACGATGTTCATTCACTAAACATACAAAACAATGTACCTGGCCCGCAAAACCATCAAGGGAGACCTTCACTACTTCATCAGAGAAACTTATCATGATGGACGCCATCTGCTAAGCCGTGACCTGCTCGATTTGGGGACGGATCCTACCCAGTTTATTGTGTATCCGGGTGGAAATGCCTTTTATATCGACGAAGTGGTTGAGGAACGAATCCGTTCACTGGGCGCTGAACCGGGTCCTGATGACCTCGATGATATATTCTGGAGTTTTCTAAAGCCTGAAATCAGAAGGGCGCTGGAATTCTATCGTAGTCGGCGAAGCACCGGGCAAAGCGCCGGAACACGGAAGGACAAGACAGAAAAAGCAGGGCGCGTTCATCTGTTCGACAAGCGGAGAATCCATTATTTAAGGTATGGCCAGATCGACCAGGGGTATATCGGGCGCGTTTCACTAAAGTTGTTTCAGGTGCTTTTTGATAAATCCAGGGATGAGATTGAACAGTACTTTATTGAAATAGAAAGCGTATTGGGCGCTGACGAGTTAAAGACATATGTTTATGTCATTTTCGACCTTCAAAGGTTTTTCACAGAGATGATTGCCAAGATAATGCCTGGGGGCCTGAATCAAAAGAAAGTCGACGAACATTTTCTTAAGGAGATCTGCAAACTCGATGGTGATTCTTCTTTTTGGGCTGGAATGAAGACCGAGGGGCGATTGCATGAATACCTGGCCCGATATGTCATCATGTTCTTTGACGCTGAATACGTAAAGAGCCCGTTTTTAGACGAATATATTAATAATTTTATGAGCAGCAGAAGGCACCGGAGGGTCTATCCTCAAAGTCGCCGGGTAAACCTGGATGAGGCAAGCACCATTTTCGGTGAGACAAAAGAAATTCTGAAAAAAATAAACCGGAGCGATCTTGCCCGGCTTTATCGGAAAAAGGCCCAAAAGCTTCATCCTGATAAGGGCGGAGATCATGACAAGTTTGTCGAGTTAACAGCGGCATATCATGATTTGATGAAAAGAAAACCCGATGGATAGAAAATTGGAAACTCGGCGGAAAATGAATGTCAAGGTAGAATGCTATTCCGGATATCGCGGGGAGGAAACCCCTCGACGCTTCTGGATGGGGGAACGAAAAATAAAGGTCGAAAAAGTTCTTGATCGATGGCTCTCACCGGATCACCGATACTTTAAGATTTTGGGGGATGATCATTCGATTTATATTCTCCGGCATGAAACGGAATCAAGGGATTGGGATCTGGCATTCTTCAGTCAGGCAGGGGATCGATTCCCCGATTTCTCCAATAGTTGAACCGAAAAGCGAGCGCATTTCCCGTCCCGATAAAATCGGGACTGCAGGGGACGCTTCAATCCTTGGCCAGGATCACCTCTACCCCCGCCTCCTTGAGCAAGGCTGAAGCAATAACATCCGAGGCGGAATGAATGGCGTTGTCCAGGAGTGCGGAAGAGCCGCCGATCACACCGGCGACAATATGTGGGCACAGTTTATAGTGATATTTTAGAGCGTTACAGATGGATAATACTGTTTTCCGGCCGATCCCGGAGAGTGCCGTACAACGGTTTCAATTTTCCAGGGATATGATTAATGGAATAACATGGAGTTCGCCGGATACCTCACGGGTGCTGCCAAGGTGCCAGTCGACACAACTACCCCGACCATTTAGAAGGTTTCCAATTTCCTGAACCAGTCCTTTGATATCGATTATCGGATGGCGGGAGAACACTTCCGGCAACCCATAGGTGAGATTACAGCTCAGACATTTGCCGTGCCGCTGTTTTAGATGAAGTTCAAACAGCAGTTTGTTCTGACGGTGTTCCTTGAATTCCAGACCGATGTCATAGGTGCCTTCTGTCACGTCTCCGTAAAGAGCGTCAAAAAATCGGTCAGTCCGATCTTCCGGAAATAAGTTTTCCAAGACATCTCGAGTAAATATGTTTTCAAATGGCGCTTTTGTCATCGTCATCTACCCCATAAAATAGCCGGTAATCATTGAAATATGGGTTATGCCACTTCAGGCAGCGGTCTGTGATACGGTCTGAAAACGCTATGCGGCAGATTACAGTATCGATAAAGAATCGTCAAACTAAAAACCGCTATTAATTTCTTTATGGGGAATTATGTCTATAGCAATTGCAAAAAATATATTCCGATTGAACCGTTTCCTTTAAAAAATTTCTGTAAGCCGCCGGGTGATTTCGTTTTGAGGGGCAAACTGTCTGAGCAAATTAGAGCACGTTACAGCGAACACAATGGAAACGTTTAAATTTATTTAAAAAAACAATATCTTTAAGATATATTCTAAAAACTATGGCACTGTTCGCTGTTACGTGCTTTTATTTGTGAGTTTTTGCCGGCCCAAACGAAATTATTCGGCGGCTGAAACGGAACGTTATTTTGGCAACCACTATAAAAGACCTTGAAACGGGCCTTTAAAAACGTAATGATTTGATGTATGCATATAGCGGTTTCCATAAATATGTTCCTATTGATTCGCTTTTGTTCATATTTTATTAAGCTACTGGCTGAAACGGAACGTTATTTTGACAACCGCTATATAATAGCGTTCAGCTTCATAAAAAGGAGGTGTTCTGATGTACGTTGGCCGAATCATGCACACAGACCTTGTAACCATCACGCCGGATACGACTCTGGTTCAAGCACGGGATATCATCAATGAAAAACAGATCAAGCACCTTCTGGTTGTGGACAAAAAAGAAGAACTGATTGGAATTCTCTCGGATAGAGATCTAAAACAGAGTTGGGCTTCTCCGGCTACGACACTCAGCGCTCACGAGTTGAACTATCTGTTGGTAAAACTGACCGCGGAGATGATCATGGTTAAAAAGATCATTACCATCCCTCCCGGCACAACGATTGAGCGCGCTGCCCAAATCATGCAGGAAAACAGGATTAGCGCACTGCCGGTTGTTGAAGACAAAAAGCTGGTAGGTATTATTACAACCACCGATGTGATGGAAGTCCTGCTCGTTGCCATCGGCTTTGACCGGGAAAGCGCGAGGTTTTCCGTCATAGTTGGGGATCGCGTTGGCGTTGTGGCTGAAGTGACCCATATCCTCAAAGCAAATGAGGTCAATATCCGGAGCCTGTTCACCTGGCCCGATAAACAATATCCGGGGGTTTATCAACTGGTGATGAGGGTGGCTGCTGAAGATAAGGCGCGCGCAATTTCAGCGATAAAAGACGGTGGGTTTAATGTGCTGACGGAATACGCAGAGGATATCACGCCATTACTGCCAAAGAGATAAATCGGATACATTTATCTTTATGACTTTGGTGATTTTATAGATGCAATTTCAAACGATTAAACAATTACACGTAGGAACCATTACTGTTTTAACTTGTGATTTAATATACTTTCATATATGAACAAAAAAAAGACTTGGAACAGTGATTCGAAACATGTGAACTGTCTTGGTTATTTTCACGGTTGCGCGGGGATAGATCGAACGCAAACCGATACGCAAAAACAGGAAAGAATATCTGGGAAATATTATGAGCGGCAATAAAAGAGTTAAGGTATATTTAACGGATCGAATGGTCCTCGTGGCAATCGCGCTAGGCGCAATCTACTGGATTATTGAAACCGTTTTGTTTGTCGTCTCATCGCAAGGATTAGATTTTTATAGCTGTCTGTTCGGACCGAATTTGGATGGCCTCAGTACACGTATCATCGTTTTGTGTCTTTTCCTTATATTTGGCTCACATGTCCAGTATTCTTTTAAGAAGCAAAAAAAGAGCGAGACTGATTTGGAAGAATTGAAAGAGATGAATGAAAAGCTTCAAGAGGAAATTCAGGAACTAAAGAAGAGACAAGACACAGTATGAAATAAATATCCACCCGCTTAAAAACTGTTCGCAGTAATACCGGCGATCTGGTTTTTATAATCCTTTCATGAAAAATTCAGACAGATTCCTTCAATAAAGGTCAAAATCAGATTTCACTCCACAGCCGCCAACCTCTCCGTTTTTAAAAGGAAATGGAAAAATGACAGGATATCCTGTAGTAGCGATAGTCATGGCAACCCTTCTTGAGGCAAAGCCGTTTGTTGAAGGCATGTTCTTGAAGAAGAGCAAAAAAAAGCCTTTTGACCTGTTTAGAAATGAGAATACGGCTTTGATTATTTCAGGTGTCGGGAAAACGAATTCAGCCATGGCAGTGGCATATTTCTGTCAAAATTTCAACCCGGTCAGTATATGCAACCTTGGCGCAGCAGGGGCGACACAGTTTTCCCATTCCCTTGGGGAGGTATTTCACGTCACAAAAATTTTTGAGTATGACAGGCCTGAATTCAGATCAGGAAGGCCTCACATTCATAAACCTGATATGCTGCCTGGATTTCAACCCGCAAAACTTGCCACCAGTGATAGAGCAATCCTTGACCCGAATGAACGTAAAAGAATTTCCGTGGATGCGGACCTTGTGGATATGGAAGGCGCGTCGGTTGTTCAGGTGTGTAAAAAATTTCAGACAAGATGTTATCTGTTCAAATTTGTAAGTGATACGCCCGATCACAAAAGAGATGAAGATATTGTGGAAAATATCAGACGGTACCGCGCATCCTTTTACGAATTTTTCATCAGTTCTGTGATGCCGAACTTTTTATAATACAGGGCAGGTTTCACATCCCACACAGACACTATCTGTTTAGCGGCAAGCTTCTTTTTCAGTTGATTTTTATTATGGTTTTTAATACCGTATCTAATCCGGGAAGGGTGTTCGATCTACCCGGTCAGGCCGCTGATCTGCCGCCTGTACGGAACTTCTCCCAATTACAAGTGCACGATGGATGTCGCGCTGCTTCGATTCTTGCACGAAGATGAAGAAGCTGAAATATTCTATTTATACCAGACTCATTTTTTTTGATTCTTGGGGGATATCTTTCATTCGAGCCTGTAGTGGGGTTCGTTTCCGACCTTGCCGACCAAGGCCAGCCGGCCGCCGCATTCCTGGCAGATCAAAAGACTGTCCAGCAGTTTGACTTCAGTGCCGGCAGGATCTTCCAAATTGATGATAGATGAAGGGTGATAAACGGATATCCCGCACTCCTGACACAGGCATTCCATTTCTTGAGTCATTGGCGACCTCTTATAACTGTTCCATATCAAACTCTTTAAAATCGAACCAGTAGCCGGTTTTCATGATGTAGTCAAGTTCAGCCTGAACGGCGTTGATGTGTGCGTCTTCAATTTCAAGAAACTGAGCAAACATCTCTTGCTCCTGACCGGACGTTTCACCCACCATTTTTCTGTAAAAATCACTGGTTTCGATCTCCATTTTGAGTGCCTTGCTCAGCATCTGCTGTTCAAGGCCGCGATCTTCTTCCGACATCGTTGCCTTCAGTTTAGCAACCTCCCTTCCGATAATTTCCTTTGAAGGGATTGTGGATTCCAGTTTTTCAGCCGAGAGTTTGCCAGTCATTTTCCACTCGGAAAGTCTCTCCGTAAGATAATCCAGGTGATACTGCTCATCGTCTCCCAGTGCCTGAAAGATCCGCTTTCCAACCGGGTCTGAGATTTCTCCGACAGCTTCTATGTAAAGATCACGAATTTTTGTTTCATATTCTATAGCAGTTTTTATAGTTTCTTCAGGTGTCATAACTATCTCCTATTTTTTTCATTAATTTAACAGATTGATCATCCAATTTGAAAATAGAGCGATGCTCCCCATGGAAGCATATTATTTCGAACAGATCAACTTCGAGATATTCATTGACATATTATACCATAATATATCTTAATGTTGGGTGGAAAAAATATAGGTGACATATTTTTCAAATTTAATCTATAAAGGATAACCTAAATGGAACAAGAAGTAATCGTACGCTTTCCCCCGAGCCCCACCGGATATCTTCATATCGGTGGCGCTCGAACCGCAATATTCAACTGGCTTTTTGCCCAAAAAACGGGTGGAAAGCTCATTTTGAGAATAGAAGATACGGATGCCGAAAGATCTACCGTAGAATCGGTCCAGGGGATTATTGAAAGCTTGGAGTGGCTGGGAATTACCTGGGATGAAGGACCTTACTTTCAGTCTCGGTTTATAAAGGAACACCTGGAAGCGGCACAACAACTCCTGGATTCGGGACACGCCTATAAATGTTTCTGTACCAAGGAGACGCTCGAAAAGAAGCGGCAGGCGGCTATGAAGCAAAAGGGCGATTTAAGATATGACCGCACCTGCCGGAACCTGTCACCTGAAGTTGTCGAGGAAAAGGAAGGAGCCGGAATCCCTTACACCATACGGATGAAAGTACCTCCAGGGGAAGGTTCCGTTGTTTTTGAAGACATCGTTTACGGAATGATCGATCACAAATATCGGGACATTGAGGACTTTGTTATCGTGCGTTCCAATGGACAACCGCTCTATCTCCTTTCAAATGCGGTGGATGACATTCGAGACCGGGTCACCCACATCATTCGCGGCCAGGACGGGCTGTCCAATGCGCACAGACAGATTCTGATTTATAAGGCCTTGGGCGCGCCGATTCCTATGTTTGCGCACATGTCGCTGACACTCGATCCCAAAAAAGCAAAGATTTCCAAACGGACACACGGAGAATTGGTCGCGGTCCATTTTTATAAAGAGAGCGGTTTTCTGCCATGGGCATTTGTAAATTTTCTGGTACTGCTGGGATGGGCAACCCCGGAATCAAGAGAGATTTTCTCCAGAGAGGAATTGATCGAAGCATTTTCCCTTGAGGGAATCAGTAAGGCCAATTCTGTTTTTGATATCCGCAAGAATGATCCTAAATATTTTACCGATCCAAAGGCTATCAGTATCAACGCTCATTATCTGAGAAACCTCCCGATTAAAGAGATAGAACCTTATGTTCGGGAACAGCTGGAAAAGGCTGGGATATGGGATCCGGAATATGAAGGGGTGAAACGAGACTGGTTTTTTCGCACAATCGATCTGATTCGGAGCCGCTTTCATATCACCACCGATTTTGTGACCCGTGGTCGAGCCTATTTTTCCGAAGAGTATACCATCGATCCCAAAGCCCTGAAGAAAAACATACTTAAGCATGAGGGGCTTAAAGAATGGTTTCCGATGCTGGCCGATCGATTGGAAGCCGTCCAGGCGTTTACGATTGAGGAGACAGAGCAGGCCATCCGAGCGTTGGCGGAAGAGCTGGGGATTAAAGTTGGGATATTGACCAACGGTGTTCGGGCTGTGGTTACCGGGCAGCTGGCCGGTCCCGGTCTATTTGATATCCTTGTTGCACTGGGACAGCAGCGCGTGGTGAATCGCCTTCGAAAAGCGGTGGTATTGTTTGATTAGAGTACTATCTCCTAAAGCATATAAGGAACCCACTTTATGACAATAACCGATTCTACGCTGCCATCTAATTTTATTCGGCATATTATTGCGGAAGACCTGAAAGCAAACAAAAACGACGGACGGATTGCGACCCGATTCCCGCCGGAACCGAATGGCTATCTGCACATCGGTCACGCCAAGTCCATCTGTCTTAATTTCGGTATCGCCGCCGAACACGAAGGCGGCACCTGCAACCTGCGTTTTGATGACACCAATCCAACCAAAGAAGATGTTGAGTATGTGGAATCAATTCAAGAAGATGTCCGATGGCTGGGGTTCGATTGGGACGACCGGCTTTTTTACGCATCCGACTATTTCGACCCGTTGTATGAATATGCCGTCCAGTTGATTAAAGCCGGCAAGGCGTATGTTTGCAGCCTCAGTGCCGGAGAGATTCGGGAATATCGCGGCACCCTGACAGAGCCCGGCAGGGAGAGTCCACACCGGACACGTTCGGTGGAGGAGAACCTGGACCTGTTCGAGCGCATGCGGGCCGGTGAATTCGAAGACGGGGCGCACGTACTTCGGGCAAAAATCGATATGGCGTCACCCAATATGCTGATGCGTGATCCGACGCTCTATCGCATTCGAAAAGTGCCCCATCACCGAACCGGCGACAAGTGGTGCATCTACCCGATGTATGATTTTACCCACTGTCTATCGGATTCCATCGAAAGGATCACACATTCTTTATGCACACTGGAGTTTGAAATCAATCGTGAACTGTATGACTGGGTGCTTGACCGGCTCGACGTTGATTGTTATCCCCAGCAGATCGAGTTTGCCCGGCTAAATCTCAGCTACACCGTGTTGAGCAAGCGAAAACTGGTGCAATTGGTGGAAGAGGGCCATGTCCCCGGATGGGATGATCCAAGGATGCCGACGATTTCCGGTTTTCGGAGACGCGGTTACACGCCGGAATCGATCCGGAATTTTTGTGAACGGATCGGTGTGGCCCGACGGGACAGCATCGTGGATATGGCTTTGCTCGAATACAGTATCAGGGAAGATTTAAATAAGCGAGCTCCGAGAGTGATGGCGGTGTTGCGGCCGCTTCGGGTGGTTATCGTGAACTATCCGGAAGATCAGGAGGAGGAGTTTTTGCATGCCATTAACAACCCCGAGGATCCCGATATGGGGACCCGAAATGTTCCCTTTTCACGCGTGCTGTACATAGAGCAGGAGGATTTTTTAGAAGATCCGCCCAAAAAGTTCTTTCGGCTGGCACCGGGTCGAGAAGTTCGGCTGCGATACGCTTATTTCATCAAATGCATAAAGGTGGTGAAAGATGAAGAGACCGGAGAGGTGGTCGAGCTGCACTGCACCTATGATCCGGAGACACGGGGCGGCGGGTCTCCGGACGGGCGGAAGGTCAAGGCAACGCTGCATTGGGTTTCAGCCGCCCACGCTGTTGAAGCTGAAGTGCGCCTTTACGACCATCTTTTTTTAAAAGAAGATCCAGATGATGCAGAGGAAGGACAAGATTTTAAATCTAACTTAAATCCCAAGTCTCTTGAGATTTTGACGTCTTGCCGGGTTGAACCCGGACTGGCAGAGGCAGCACCCGGCGAACGCTACCAGTTCGAAAGACTCGGTTATTTTTGCGTCGATTCCGCTGATTCTTCTAAAGATGAGCTTGTATTTAATCGGACCGTCACGCTGCGGGATACCTGGGCCAAAATCCAAAAAGCAGCGCAGAAACAGAAGAAGAAAAAAGGATAACCCCGAAATCAAATGAGAGACAACCCGACAGTCATCGTAACCGGCGCTTATTGTATTACAAAAGCAGCGCTAAATTATATTTGATTTAATACATTCGTTGAGGGTTATTTCTTCACATTTAGTGATAGGTTTTTTTAGAGCTGTCGGCGGTCTGGTTATACCCTTTCATGGGATGGGCAACAGCGTGAATATCACTGCGCTCCAGATCGAGTGCGACACAATAACAGGTGTCAAATCGGATAGGCGCCAGTACATTGCGCCCCAGAATGCGCCCGCCACCGCGGCCGCGCCGATGAGCATAAAGTTGAACGACCAGATATGCACACCCGCATAGAAAACGGTGGCCAATAACCATCCGCGCCAGTCGCCGAATCTTTCCATCAGACGTCTTTGCAAGAAACCGCGCCAGTATATCTCTTCGCAGGGACCGGTCACACAGAACAGCAGAATGAATATCACCCATAGCGGCATGCCCTCTCCCTTGTCATAAATACCGCCGATCTGTTGTCCCGCAAACGGGAACAGAAAGAGGGATACCCGTTTGCCCGCCCAGAAGATCAGATACAATAGTAATGCAGATGCCAGCCCCAGCAGGATGGTTTTTGTGTTTAAGCGCAATCGCCGAAGGGTGTCCGGCTGTATGGATACCGACAGGATCGCCAGGCAGGATGCAGACAAAGAAATCTTGATCCAGAAAGAGCTGAAAGTCAGGTAGAAAGTGACAAACCAGAGCGCAGCGGCAAGAACGACCGTGGCCATAACAGGTTTCATGGAAGACGCGGTCCGGGTCAAGAAAGGCCTCCCAATATTAGCGAAATTACCAGCAGTACACCGAAGATCGTATCTATTTTTGCGGTCTGTGCGTCTGCGTCCAGGGGGATTCGTGTCGCCATCTGTTTCAGCAGCTTTAAAGCCAGCGGCAGAGAAAGCAGCACCATCAGAGACCACAATTTAAGGGATCCCCACCACACCATGGTGATGACAGACAGATAGGCGATCGCGATCATGCTCAGATAGAGTCTCAAACCGTTTCGACTACCGATGGCGATCGGAAGTGTGCGGATGCCTTTGGCACTGTCATGTTTGATATCACGTATGTTGTTGGCCAACAGGACCAGCGCCACCAGTATCCCGAAGGGCAGAGACACCCAAAAGGCTCGAGCGCTTAACATTTGGTGCTGGACAAAATATGCGCCTTCCACCATAAGCGGTCCCCACATCAGAAAGACGCCGAACTCTCCCATTGCCCTGTATTTATACTTGAGAGGCGGAGCGGTGTAGGTGAAACTGGCCACAAATCCGATCAATCCGATGAACAGGATCATTATACCCCGGGAAGCGGCAAGGTAGATTCCCACCACCGCGGTTATTCCATAAAGCACCCAGGCAACATTTCGCACCTGGGACGGTTCAAGGAGGCCCTCCAGTACCGGATGGGGGCGGTACAGGGCTGTTGAAACGTCCGGGTGGTCCACTCCACTGAGAACATCGTAATAATCGTTGATAAGGTTTGTCGCTGCATGCATAACGACCATTGCAGCCAGGGTGAGCAGGTAAAGCGACCAGGTAAAATTACCGTCCAAGAACGCAAGAGCGCTGCCCACACTCACCGAGATGGCTGTCATGGTAAAAGACCACGGCCGGCAGGCCAAAAACCACTTTTCGTATTTGTTCATTGCCAAAAAAACCCCTTATGTCTTTATTTTACTTATTTTTCAACAACCTGATCTCTACTTTACCGTTCAGGTAATCCTTTACAGCCGGGATGGGAACTTCTTTTCTATGGAATATGCCGGCTGCCAGCGCGGATTCTGCTTCTGTTTTTGAAAAAACATCATAGAAATGTTCAGCGCAACCAGCGCCGCTTGATGCGATAACCGGAATGGTTACCGCATTTTTAACCGCATTGATTAGCTCAATATCATAACCTGAATTGGTCCCATCTTTATCGATGCAATTGAGCAGGATTTCTCCGGCGCCCAGCTTTTCGCAAACTTGAGCAAGTGTTATGGCATCCATGTCTCTACCCTCTCTTCCACCTTTGATTGTACATTGATACCAACAATACTTTTCGCCATTGGGACCCGGGCTTTCGGTTTCGATGACTTGATGGCTGACCTCATCCGAAGATGTGACATAAACTCTTCTCGGATCGATGGAGATAACAACGGCCTGTGCACCATAAATCTCGGATATTTGTTCAATTGAGCTTTTCCCCGTTTTTTCACCGGCTCTTAAGTAGGCTTCTGCAATTAAAACCGCATCACTGCCAATGGAGATTTTGTCCGCACCGGATCTAAAATATTCTGCGGCAACTTCAAGGGCCGTGTATTTTTTGCCGTTCTTGTCTGTATAATCTCTAATTCCTCCGCCGATGGTTAAGGGGACAAAAACATTCCTGGAAGTCAGCTTCAATATTTCCATCATGGGAATGTCTTCCAATGGGAAATCTCTAAATCCGGTAATATTTAGAAAAGTGATCTCATCAGCACCCTCCTGATAATATCTTTCCGCCAGTTCAACCGGTTTGCCGAGGTTTCTGACCTCTCCCTTTTCCCTGACGTCATATTGATCGCCTTTTGTGACAACAAGATCTCCGCGATCGTTTGTTCTGACATCCAGGCAGGCAACGAACCTTTTGGCCAATCGGGTTTCTCCGGAAACACGAATCGGAATCTTTTTTTCAGTATTGGATTCAACAAAATTTTTGAGTATGTTTATCCCTGCATCTCCACTCTTTTCAGGATGGAATTGCGTTGCAACGATATTTCCCTTTTGAACACTGCTGACAAACTCCAAGCCATAGTTGGTAGATGTTAAAACGACGGATTCGTCCTCCGGTACAACATAAAATGAGTGTACGAAGTAAAATTTTTCATCGCCGCTTAAACCGTTAAATAGTCGGGACGCTTTTTTAATATTGATACCGTTCCATCCGATATGCGGAACGGAAAGGTCGATATCAAATCTTTTGACAACCCCGGGGATAAAACCGAACCCTTCAGCAGCAAAGGCTTCTTCACTTTTTCCAAACAGGGCTTGTAAACCTAAACATATGCCCAGAAATGGTCTGTCGGAGCGCAAGTAATCTTTTAGCGGGTTCACATAATTCTTTTCATTCAGGATCCGCATCATACTTCCGAAGTTGCCGACGCCGGGAAAAACAAGCTTTTCAGCCGACAGGATATCATCGATATCAGCGGCGATTTTAACTTTTTCCCCCAGCTTTTCAATCGCGTTTATGACACTTCGAACATTGCCGGCGCCATAATCGAGTAAAGTGATCATTTTTTATGCCTATTCATACTTTTTACGATACCGCCATTCCTTAACGTTTAATATTATCCCAAAGCTTGCCCCTTTATCCTATTTTTCCATATAAAACAAGGCTTCGTATTTATGTTATTCTGAAAGGAATATATCTTTTCAATTTGCAGGATTGGTTCGTTG
>Ga0114925_10001163_pt1 | contig 12666 bp, 14 predicted proteins | sample SumtaG_2_FD_87287 | JGI IMG/M metagenome (GOLD analysis project Ga0114925, IMG submission 87287) | Deep subsurface microbial communities from Indian Ocean to uncover new lineages of life (NeLLi) - Sumatra_00607 metaG | ecosystem: Environmental > Aquatic > Marine > Oceanic > Sediment | place... | reverse complement strand
AAGCGTAGAGAAAAATAGAATTATTACACCATGAAGGTGAGAATAATGTCGGCATAGAAAAAGTTAAAAATCATTGAAAAAATAATACTTAATTGAATACTGCTTTAGGGAATGGTAGTTCAAGGAACAGAAAAAGAGATAAGTAAAGTAGCTACTAGAATCCATAATATAATTATTATAATGATTTCTGGGACGACTCCTTTTCGCTCATAATTCCAATTTGGAAGCCAAGAGAAAGGGGGAACTTTTTCACGTATTATATCTATGACTGTATGGAAAAAGTATCCCTGTTCCCATATTGATTTCTGATCACCTTTATTTTTTTTATTCTGGTAAGGCCTTAAAATCCCCCAATCGACAATATCAACTAAAACTGAAAAAAAACCTCCCAAAAAGAAAAACCAGAACATCCCTATAATTAAGACCCATATCACTAATGCTATAGTAATGATAGTCGATACGATACCCCATGTAACCCAAAACTTATCATCTCGATGAGGCTCTGGGGTGTGATAGGTTACCTTAGCAAAAGAGTCGACAACGAAATGCGATAGAAACGCAAATAAAATAGTGAACCCAAGAGCTAATGGAAATGGCAAAAATATAAAACATAGAATTTGGATTAAGATTCCTACTAAGAAATGAGTTACTGCTTGAATTTTACTTCACCATTAGACTATGTTAAAAATACGCTAAGAAAAAAGGCAACTAATATCCATAATATAGTAATTGTAATTATTTCAACTATTACCCCTTTTTTTTCTTCATTCCAATTTGGCATTAAAGAAAATGGAGGAACTTTTTCTCTTATTCCATCAATAATTGGATGGATAAATAGTTTATCCCCCCAGAACTTTGCTTCAGGATTTTCTGCCTTCAATTTATTTTGTTTAGGTCGGAGTATTACCCAGTCCCAAATATCTACGAGATTTGCTGCAATCCCTCCCAAAAAGAAAAAGAAAAAGAGAATCCAATTAATAACTAAAATATATATTACTAAAACCAGTACTAATGCTAATGAGACAACATGCCACCAGACCCAGAACTTATCATCTTTATGCGCTTCAGGAGTGTGATATGTCATTTTTGCGAGCGTATCAATGAGGAAGTGACTGAAAAATCCAAATACTATTGTTAGCAGAATCGCAATAGGTAACGGGAAAAAAATGAAACATAGAAGCTGAATTACTATTCCTATAAGGATATGCGTTATACCCTCCATGACGGATTTTCTCCTTAGGATTTATTTTGTTCGTGCTGATTCTCCGAAATGTCTAAAATCCACGCAAGAATATCGGAAGCACCTATTACTTCCATAAAGAGTAATTCAGCATCTGCTTGGTTTGGATCGAATTCATGGACTTGCAGTATTGATGCATTATACATATCCGTTAAATGACTTTCCAAATCTTCTGGAAGCCCCTTATTTTCTAATATATAATCTACAATTTGTATTTGCCCGAGGTTGTATCTTAAAGCTTTTGTATCCTTTTTAATTTTCTTATCGGATTGGAGTTTCTTTAACTCCATCCCTTTTCTGACAAGATCTATAGTTTTCTTCATACCAAACGCTTTATTTTTCTTTTGAAAGAAATCAATATATATTCTACCTTTCTTATATTATTTCTATAAAGTATTATATTAAAATACCTTCCTAAAATGAAATTTGTTTGTATCATTGTAATAAAAATTTTTTAAGGTATTGAGAATGAAATTAAATTATTGAATAAATATTAAAATAAAAAATTAAGTGAAAAAATATGGGAATATTAGATGGGAAAGTAGCACTCATAACTGGCGCTGGTCGAGGCTTGGGTCGTGAAGAGGCTTTAGCCATGGCTAAAGAAGGATGTAACCTCGTAATAAATGATTTAGGTGCTTCTTTCGATGGATCAGGTTCTGAATCAAAAGTAGCTGATGAAGTAGCTGAAGAATGTAAAAAACTTGGGGTAAAAGCTGTAGGAAATTATGATTCTGTTACTGATTTCAATAAAGCGAAAGCGATGATTGATCAAGCAATTTCTGAATTTGGCAAGTTGGATATAGTAGTTAACAATGCTGGAATTCTTCGAGACCGCATGCTTGTCAACATGTCAGAAGAAGAGTGGGATAGTGTAATGGCAGTTCATACAAAAGGGACTTTTAATATAACCCGCCACGCTTGTGCATACTTTAGAGAATTAGTTAAAGCGAATCCAAAACTGAAATTTCCTGGTAGAATAATTAATACAGCTTCAGATGCGGGGTTGCTTGGAAATATAGGACAAACCAACTATGGTGCAGCAAAAGCGGGAATCGCAGCTTTTACAGTTATAGCCGCAATGGAAATGAAAAGAGGCAAATACTGTACAGTTAATTGTATTGTCCCCGTAGCTAGAACGCGTTTAACTACTGATGCCACTCCTAAAATGACTGAAGTAATGAGTAAATTAGATGAAAGTGGCTTTGATGTCTTTGATCCGGCCAATATTGCACCTATGGTCGTATTTCTCGCATCTGATGAAGCAACTAGAATTAGTGGAGAAGTCTTTAGAGTTGTCGCAGATAAAGTTTGGGTATTCCAAGGATGGCATACTTATAACAGTATCAGCAATGATGGAAAACAGTTTACACATGAAATACTTGCTGAAAGAGTTAAAAAAGAATTATTGAAAGGCGCTCCTAAGAAAGAAACTTTAATGGATGCAATTGGTAGCTTAATTAAGATGTAAATTAAATTTTATTAATTCTATTTTTTTTTACTTTTTTCTTTTCATTATTTTTACCATAACAAATAACTTTATTTTTTATAAAAATAATCAAAAAATCATGACTTCTGAAACTAACTTGGAAGAAATGTTTCAAAAATGGAACGATTTAAATTTGAATGTTAGTGTTTCAATGGGATCTTTTGATTTCGATTCGATAAAAGAAATTAGAAACGAACAGAGAAAAATTGAAGATGCTATTTATTCTATTCTTTTAGAAAATGCTCCCGATGATATTAAAAAGATTTTACCCGAAGACTGTGGAGAGTTTGAAATAGGATATAATGTTTCGGATAAAATCTTCTACTTTTTAACGTATGATCCAGAAGAAAGTGATGAATCAGACCAAATCATGGCTATTACTTTTGATTTAAATAAAAATGTAAATAAAATTAAGAATTTTCAAATGCATGATTATGAATAATTTTTTAAGTCATACCTGCTGTTTTTAGAAAAACTTTACAGTTTAACTTTTATAGTACTAAAGTTGGATAGAGTTGGTGTTCCATTTCTACTCGACAACACTTTATAAAATAATCCATTAAGAACCAACCAATGGCAAATATAATATAATGCGCAATCCAGCCAATCGCAAAAATCGCATCTGCCCTTCCCATGCTCCATTGACCAAAAATCGCCCAATCGTCCCATAAAATTTGACATACTATAGGATCTAAAAATCCTAAATTCAAACTATAAATTGCCATTAACACACAAAACGCTCTGAATGTCTTAGAAAATGAATTTGTTCTAATAAATACTTGATTTGTAATTCCTGCTATTATTACTATCGGGACAAACCAAAAGAAGAAGGTATAGTATAATTGTTGGGCAGTCATCCCTAACCAAATAATATCAGGAGTTTCCCAATTAGCATCAAACCCAACATCGGCAAAATAAGTGACTCCTAAATCAATTGCCAACATATAAACAAAGGCAGCACCCATTGTTATTATTGGAGAATAGTAAATAGACAAAAAATCATCTGAAACTTTATCCTTTAACTTAGCGAGTATTAAAGTTTCAATAAGAACTACAATTATGAAACCACTTATGATCAAAAAATCTAAATTCCAACGCCAATAAATAATCCAAACAATGTCGCGAAAGAAATTTCCACCGGGAACCTTAGTTGTATCTGGATAAATAGTAAGAATGAAATATATAAATCCGATCCAATAGAGAATTGCTATAATTAGAAATTTTTTAAAACTTTTAGTTTTTATAAACTGCTTTATTCTATAGACAAACTCCATAATATGAAATTATTTAGGCATAAAATTAAATATTGAGATTAAAAAAAATAATAGAAGAAAAATAAAAAAATTAATTAGTCTTTAAAACCGTGTCCTTTTGTTACAGTCTTTTTAACAACTTTCTTGACAATATTTGTAGGATCGACTAAGCTTTTAAGGCCCTCTCCAGCAGCTGAAGCAGCATCACCTAACACACCACCACCAATACCTCCCCCGCTTGATATATTCGATATTACAATGCCAGCGGCGGGAGTTAATGCTGCAGTCGCTACAGTAGTAATTGCCGCAATTGCTACTACTTTTGCAATTTTTGCTAATGTAGGGTGTCCCTCTCCATGCTTTTCCTTAAGATCCTCTTCTACGGCTTCTAATCCTCTCTTAAGTCCTTTAATCAGTACATCTAAAGCCTCTTCTTTTTTATATTTCTTTCCTTTATGATAAATCTCACTCTTATATACAGATTCTAGAAATTTAGTTAAAGATTTGAATTTTTCAACCTTTTTAAATCCGTTCCAATCCGCATCCTTAAAATTTGTCAGGATTGTATTAACTGGTTTTCCTTTATCAACTTTATAATGGTAGATGTATGGTTCCTTTTTATCGTCCATATAAACTGCTTCGTAAATGTGGTCTCCAATATCTTTTTCTGTGCCTATTAAAATTCTAAAATTGATTTGATTCGTTTTTCCGACTAAACCTTTTTTAAATTTGGCCAATGCAACCTTTCCTTTAGCAGCTTTCTTTTCTTTCTCGGTTACTGTATCTGACCTTTTTTCGTCAAAAAAATCATCTAAAGCATCCCAAGCGTCTTTAAAAACTTTTTTTGCCTTATCAACTTCTTTACTTCCCAAAAGTATCACTTCCTAATTTGATATTTTTAAATTATTATTTCAATCATAATCTGTAATTCAATAAGAATATTTATATTTATGTTTAGAACTTCTACATATTGAGGTAGTTATTTAATAAGATTTCATGAATTTAATTCTCTAAGGTGCTCCGAAGCTAATATATGTTGGAACATAAAGGGGTTTATTCAATTTAGGAAGTTTAATACTGTCTTTCATTATTTTAATCATAACAATACCTCCTTTAAACTTCATAAAGTTTAATCCTCTGAATCCATTATGTAAATGATAATCCATTGAAGGGGCTTGATAAAATACCAATCCTATACTTTTTCGATTTGCTGCCTTTAAAACCTTATCTATTAGAAAAATATATCCAAAGTGCAGATTTCTTACATTTTTAAATTCAGACTTCTCCAAAAAGAGTTCATGTATAAATCCAACTCGTAGCTTTATTCCATATTTGAAAGCATATACATTTTCAGAAGTTAATAATGCCCCTCCGATTATTTTCGCATTCTTCCGAATTAAAATATAAATAGGTTCATAACGCTTAATTGGATTTTTAACACGTGCCCATATTGTTTTTTCTTTATCATATCCAGGATATCCAGTAAAATATTTTGAGATGATTCTATTAGCTGCTTCTGTATAAACAAAATGCTTTCTATTGTGACATATTTCATAAGAGAAGTTTTTAAAAAATGGATTCGCTTTTATTCTTATCCTATTTAAAAATCGAGGTATATAAGCAGAAAAAGCAAGAACTGGAAATAAAAAAGCGGCACCTTTAAAATCTCTTATAAATTTAAGAGGATTCGCAAATTTAATAAAAACTAACTCTCGATCATAGTCATTATAACCAACCTTTAAGTATATCTTTTTACGAGGGAATCCTCGGTAATCAGCTGTAAGCATTGAAATGTCACAACCCCTTTTTTCCATATATTCTATTGCCATTTTCATCAAATTTTTTGAGATACCTTGACCTGTGTAATCTGGATGAGTACTAACATCGTTTATATCTCCTGTAAGATATTTTTTACCATTTAAAGGAATATATTCAACCATATTAACATATATAGCACCCACAATCTTTTTTATATCAGTATCCTCAGCAATTTGAATCATTTCTGGTTCAAAATTTGGAGACTGAGCATAACGCCAATTTGTCTGTTTTGGCGTTTTAACTTGACCTCCACCAAGCGTTTGGAAGGCTCTATTAAACAGATCTGCGAGTTGCTCATCATCTCCCTCTTGATAATGACGAAATTCTATATTTACCATATTTTTATCATATAAAAATTAAATTTTTAATAATATCACTATTTTACTTATAAATTAACAATTATCAAAAATTTTATACTTAAATATTATTGAATAGATTTCTTGAGATTTGTTTATTAACTTTTTGTCAAAATTATAGTTAATTTAATTGAATCTAAAAATATATGTACAATCTAATACAAAATAACCTATTTTAGTGGATTAAATTCTACTAATAATAGGAAAGAAAGAGATTGACGGAGATATATAAGTCTAAAACTTAAACATTAGAATTTTATGCACCTTTAGAGTTCAGCCACTTATCCTTACAAGCTTCAGAACAGAATACATGCATCGTTGTGGGTTCCTTTTGGTCAAATTCTTGAATTTTTGCGCCTCCTTCAATCTCCTTCTTACATACCTCACATTTCATTTTATTTACTCTCCTTTCTTTATTAAAAATAATTTTTTCTATCAAAATAAAGTTATTGAAATAATTAAACACATAGCCATAGAAGAAGTAATAAGATGTATTAAAAGTGAAAATTTTTATACTTAAATATTATTAAATCTTACATATAACTATTATATGATTATAAGGAATTTTAAAAGTTAACATGTGTGAAAAATGAGCGAGGATAGAATTACTGAAATATTGGAATCCCTTAAAGCTATAAAGGGAGTACATGGTGCCGCCTTAATTGAAAAATTTGGGTTGATTAAAGGGAGTGCTTTGCCAGGGTGGGTTGACCCAGAGGCTGTGGCTGCAATGGTTACATTGATTTTGAAAGCAAGTCAACGAGCAACTAAAGAGTTAGAGCAAGGTGAATTCATCAATGCAATAATAGAAAGTGCTAAAGGTAAAATATTGTTTTCTGAAATCGAAGGGAATATAATCGCGATTATTTCAACTGTTGAAGCCAAAATGGGGATAATTACTCTCAAATTGGGGGCCGCAAGCGACGCAATTACAAAGCTTTTATAAAAATCTCTTTTTTCTCTATTTTTAAACAAATCTGATGTTTTTATTTATTCAATACCCAATTCTTGAAGAAGTTTTAACATAATTTTCCTAGTAATTTCAGGATCGGCTTGTCCTTTAGTCTCTGCCATTACCTTCCCAATAAGAGCCTCTTTCGCACTAGGTTTTTTGCGACAATCGTCAACAATTTTAGGATTTTCTTCAATGACCTCTCTTGCAATGTTTTCAAGAGCTTTTTCATCGGAGATTCTCTCCTTACCAGATTTTTTAATTATCTCTGAGACTGGTGCTCCTTTCATTATCTTATCTACAAAAGTTTTTGCGATTTTTCCGGTTATTTTTCCTTCATTAATAGCTTTTATTAGATCAATTAATTGAGATGGTTTAAGGAAAGTTTCTTTTATTTCTTTATTATTATCATTTAACCAACCAGAAATATCGTTCATTAGCCAATTACAATATAATTTATAATCATCAATCCCAAAAGATGGCTCTGATTTTATTCCTTCCTCATAAAAATCTGCGATATTTTTATCTAAAACTAAGTTATCAGCATCAAACTCAGAAAGCTGATATTCATCTTGAAAACGAGTAGATCTCTCATTTGGCATTTCTGGTAAATCTTTTCTTACTTTATCTATGAATTCTTGATCTATTTCAATTGGAACTAAATCTTGCTCAGGGAAATAACGATAATCCTTCTCAAATTCCTTTGTTCTTAAAGAAATTGTTACTCTACCATCCCAATGGCGTGTCTCTTGGATAAGTTCATGACCTCTTTTTATTAGATTCTTTTGCCGAGAAATTTCCCACTTTAAAGCTCTCTCAACTTCCTTAAAACTATTTATATTTTTTACCTCACTTCGGGGGTGGCCTTTTATTGAGATATTAGCATCAACACGACAAGATCCTTCTAAATTAGGATCAGAAATTCCTGTATATTGAACAATAGATTTTAACTGTTTAAGATATTCTCGTGCTTCTTCAGGGGACCTCATAATGGGCTCTGATACGATTTCAATAAGAGTTATTCCTGAACGGTTATAATCGACTAAGGTATATGGTGATGTAGCAATACTTCCTTTGTGAACTAATCGTGCTGGATCCTCTTCAAGATGAATTCTATTAAGCTGAAGATCTTTTTTCTTATCCTTTAATTTTATAGTAATTATACCACCATCCGCAAATGCTTTTCCACCCGCCTTGTTGTATTGGCTTATCTGGAAGCCTTTTGGAAGGTCCGGATAGAAATAATTCTTCCTAAAGAAGTACATAGACTTATTAATTTTACAATTAAGTGCTAAAGCCAATCGAGTTGCAAATTCTATTGCTGTTTTATTCACTACAGGGAGAGAACCAGGGAGACCTAAACATATTGGGCAAGTAAACAAATTTGCCCCTGCGCTACGATAATCTGCATTACAACTACAAAATAATTTGGTTTTTAGGGTTGTCATTTGAATATGAACTTCTAAACCTATAATAACATCTTCGTATTTACTACTCAAATTAATTCCCTCTTTTTGTGATTGGGGCTAAGCCTCTAAAGATACCCAATTTTTCTTCAAGTAGATAGCCAATATTTAGAATGATATTCTCCTCGAAGTAGTCCCCTATAATTTGAAAACCAATCGGTAATCCTTTCCCATCAAAGCCACATGGTATTGATAATGCCGGCAATCCTGCTAGATTGACTGGGCAAGTTAGAACATCCATCATATACATTTGTAAGGGATCATCAACCAATTCCCCAATTTTAAAAGCAGTAGTAGGCATTGTTGGACACACAATTGCATCGCATTTCTCAAAAGCTCTTTGAAAATCATTTTTTATCAGTGTCCTTACTTTTAAAGCCTTAATATAGAACATATCAAAATAGCCTGCAGATAAGGCATAAGTTCCTAAAATAATTCTCCTTCTTACTTCTGGACCAAACTTCTCCCCTCTTGTTCTACTAAACACTTCAAATACATCACCTTTAAGATTCTCCACCATTTTACCATGCCTCAAACCATCAAATCTCTCCAGATTTGAGCTTGCTTCGCTCATTGCTATTAAATAATATGTCGGAATCGTATATTCTAAATGCGGAAATGAAACATCAACAGTTTTTGCTCCTAAGCTTTTTAATTCATCAATTGCTTTTTTTACAGATGCTTTAACTGAAGATTCAACACCTTCACCAAAGAATTCTTTAGGAATTCCAAGAACTTTTTTATCTATAGGTTTGTCTAATTCCTTGGTGTATTGATCAACATCTTTATCTACTGTAGTAGAATCTAAAGGGTCTTTTCCTGCCATAATTTCAAGTAATAAAGCACAATCTTGAACACATCTCGTCATTGGCCCAATTTGTTCCAATGAATTTGCATACGATACTAAGCCATATCTTGAAATTCTACCATAAGTTGTTTTTAGTCCTACGATTCCACAATACGAGGCGGGACATCGAATACTACCTCCTGTATCAGAACCTAAAGCAAAAATAGATTGCCCTGAAGCGACACATGCTCCAGACCCTCCACTCGATCCGCCTGGAACGCGCTTTAAATCCCAAGGATTATATGTAGGACCATAACAACTATTTTCAGTAGAACTTCCCATGGCAAATTCGTCCATATTTGTCCGTCCTATGCATATTGCCCCTTCTTTATCAACCAATCTCTCGGTAACAGTTGCATTATAAGGGGGATAATACCCCTCTAAAATCTTAGAGCTACATGTTGTTGGACTATTTTTTACGCAAATACAATCTTTAATAGCAATTGGTAAACCATAGAGTTTACCAATAGAATTTCCTTTTTTAAAAGACTCATCTAAATATTTTGCTTTTTCCAATGCTTTTTCTTTAGAGAAATGAACAAATGAATGAATAATTTTATCTGTTTCTTCAATTCTATCGTAATAAAACTGGACTATCTCTTCAATCTTTATCTCGGTTCCTTTAATCTTTTCAATTAATTCATATCCCATATAATCGAGGACGTTCATTAAAATCTAACCAGTTAATCCAATATGTATTTTAGCTGTAGGATAAAAATCGTATATTTTTATTAGTGAATCATTTCTAAAAAGTTTCACTGACTATTTAATAAATTCTTATTTTATGCGATGATATATAGTAATTAATTAGTTTTAAAATAATTAGTTTAAATTATGGATGATTTTTGGTTTGTTCCTTACCATGCGTACTCAACTTCTAATGAATATGATGAGAAAGCATTAAGATTTTTTGAGACTGACATTAAATTTGCTCAAAAAATTGGCATAAAAAACCTGATTATGGAAGATTATTATAAAACATTCTTGTGGGGTGAATACACATCGTTTTGGAATAAAAGAAATTTTGCCAAAATGATTGATATCACTCATGATTATGGTTTAAAATTTATCCCATATACCAATGCCACTGAATTATCAATTCAAAGTGAAACCTATAAAAAAAATGGAAAGATTTGGGGGGCAAAAAATCGATGGGGTAAAATTTATTCAGGATTTAATTCAATATTTTTACCAAAATATTACCCTAATCCAAAACTTACTTTCTTTACTAAGTTAATGTGTCCCATATCGGGTTGGAAAGATTATTTGATAAAACAAATTGAAGAATTATTAGAGAATTTTGAAATTGATGGAATATATTTTGATCGTGTAGATTACAGAATTAATTGCTTTGATCACTCAACAATTAAAGAACATTTCGAAGAGGGAATCCCTAATTTATTAGGACAAATAGTAAGAGTTGTTAAAAACAAAAGCCAACATAATATTTCAATTATGAATGATTCATGTATGCCTCCAGATGATATTTTAAAAAAAAATCTGGATTGTATAGATATGGTTTTATCAGAGCTTTTACCTATAGACTGGAATCCAAATTCACTTCTTAACACGCTTAATCTCTATTTTGGCGATATTGCATGGCGGTTAAGAAAATATTTATTGCCGATAACCCGTTTAATCACGGAAAAGCAATTTCAATCGAAATCAATGACAAACTTTCCGAGAATTTCGTCCATAGTGGAAAGACTAAAAAGGCACAAAACTCCTGATAATATTATTTTATTTACTCATCGTAGAGATGAGATAGGATTCAAATCCATTAAAAAAATAGCTAAATCTAAAGGATGTAAGATAGCGTATTTTGTGGGTTTAAAAAAATTAATTTCTTTAAAGAATTGGCAAATTTAGAATTATTTTTACTTACTTTAAGTTTTCTATTTTTTATTGTTTGGTTTTTTCTTTAACAAATATTTAGAAAAGATATTCATGTATAAACATTCTTCTGGAGACATTTCCGTTGTCATTTGAGGATTATTGGAAAATTCAACCCCCGCTTCTCGAATTACAACTATAGGCGTTTGTTGGTCACCTTCATTCAATAAAAATTGAGCAGCACTTGTAAGATCGTCTGCGATTGCTCGCATAGTAATCTCTAAAGGTCTCCCAAATAAATCAGGACGACCCCTTAAATCTTCAATAGGTTCAAAACCAGCTGTTGCTATAGCTATACCAATCGTACCTTTTCTTAGGGGTTGTACCCGAGAGTCTGCAATAATAATTCCAAGTTTTTCTATTTTAAATACTTCTTTTAATTTATTCCAATATTCTCTAACTACTTGTTCAAGATTTTGTGGTAAAAGGACGACACTGTTTTGTCCCGCATTTGATTGATCAATTCCCGCATTGGCAATCAAAAAATTATTAACTTTTGCCAAAATTACATGTTTCATTCCACCTAATATCATTGAGGCTTCAGATAATATTAATTCAACATATCTTTCATCCATGTCATATTTCTTCGCCATCTTTTTCGCTCTCTCTGAAATCTGTTGTACTTCAGATATATTTATTACTCTCCCTTGAGAGGTGGCAACAACTTTCTCAGAAATTACGATAATATCTCCCTCTTTTAGAGATTCCTTTTCCTCTTTAATTCCTTTTATAATAATATCTAAAAGAGGGTCGTTTTTGTTAATAATTGGTAATTTTATTGAAAAAAGATACATAACTCATTAAAAAGAATTAAACTTATTTGAAATACTTTTTTTACCTTCCTTGATATGAGAACAATTTATTCCGAATTATTTGAATTTCTTGAGATTGGAGATGATTTTCCAACAATTATAATGGGTGTCCTCAATCTTAGTCCGGAATCATTTTATAAAGGCTCTGTATATGATAACTCAGAAGCGTTAAAGAGCGCAGTATTAGAGATGATAAATAATGGAGCCCAGATGCTCGATATTGGTGCTCGGTCAACTGCTCCTTGGTCAAAAAAGATAACTATAAACGAAGAATTAAATAGAATAATCCCCGCTATGGAGTTAGTCTGCAAAATTATACCTGAGGATATAGTCTTATCTATAGATACTCAATATAGTGAAGTTGCTGAACGGGCTTATCATATCTCCAATAAATTAAATAAAAAAATTATTATTAACGATGTAAGCTGTTTAAAAACAGACACTAAAATAAAAGATTTTATTGTTGACAATAACCTTCCAATAATAATAATGGCTTCACAAAAGGTACCTGGAGATTTATGTACAATTTCAGAAATTGTT
>Ga0114925_10001162_pt1 | contig 12670 bp, 5 predicted proteins | sample SumtaG_2_FD_87287 | JGI IMG/M metagenome (GOLD analysis project Ga0114925, IMG submission 87287) | Deep subsurface microbial communities from Indian Ocean to uncover new lineages of life (NeLLi) - Sumatra_00607 metaG | ecosystem: Environmental > Aquatic > Marine > Oceanic > Sediment | place... | reverse complement strand
CGGTAATTTCAACTGTTTTTGGACCATAGGTGATAAAATCACTACCATCGATAGTTATATTGAAGTATCCGGAAGTTCCATTATTTGTTGTAGTAGAAAGCCAACCTTGGCTGTCTATATTATACCAAATCGTACCATCAATAGCAATATTTTTAACGGTATTGTTATAATAAATTGTGATATTAAACACATCATCAGTATAGAAGGTAACATCTTGTGCAGGGTCTTCTAATGAAATCGCTGTACGACAGATAAGTTCAAAATCATAATCGAGTGTTTGATTAATATAGTAGGTTTGATTGGCGGTAATTTCAACTGTTTTTGGACCATAGGTGATAAAATCACTACCATCGATAGTTATATTGAAGTATCCGGAAGTTCCATTATTTGTTGTAGTAGAAAGCCATCCTTGGCTGTCTATATTATACCAAATCGTACCATCAATGGCAATATTTTTAACGGTATTGTTATAATAAATTGTGATATTAAATATATCATCTGTATAGAACGTAGTATCTTGAGCGGGCTCAATTAGATTCATTTCAGTTTCAGCTATAATCGTTATATCTACATTTTCGCTTTGATTATTATAGAATGTCTTACTAGCGTTTACAATAATTGTTTTTGGCCCATAAGCAGCACCAAAATCGGTATCATTACAATCTATAGTTATATTATATAGTCCATTACCCAATCCTGTGACATTATCTGTCCTCCAACTTCCAGTTTCAATTTGATAAGTAATAGTTGCATCATCTATAGGATTACCTGTTCCTGTATCGTTATAAAATATAGTTATATTAAAGATATCACCGGAATTAAAAGTGGAAGAAGGACGAATGACTATTAATTCTGTTTCCCCCACAACTGGAATATATTCCTCTAAAAATCCTGCATCTGTAGTATTTTCCCAATATATTTGGACGAAAAAATTTCCGTAATTTGCAATATTAGAGTCAGAAATGTTCCATTTTCCGAGAGACGTTTCTAAACCCGAATAAAATGTTGTATTTTCGTTAGTATAATTAACATAATTAAGATCTGGACTATATACTGTAATATTAATAGTGCCGCTGTTGATTTTTTTATTAAGCGATACATTAAATTGAACAATATCGGTATAATTTAAATAAGGCAGTAATGTTATGCCTTCATAGGGACGAATTGCAGAAAGAATATTTTGAGAACTGGCATTTAACCAATAAGTTCCATTCCCGGCATTCTTAATTTGAATTTTTTTAAAGCCGGCAGTAGGAGACCCTTTGTTCATATTATCCGTCTCATTAGTAGTCCCATTCCATACATTAATATCAGTCCAGCTGATTGGTATCGTAAAATTCACTGTAGAATAATCATTTATTCTTGAGTCAAAATCGTCAATGGCTTGACTCATAGTCACATTCCATAATATATTATTTCCATCATTAGAGATTTTATAAGAGGAACTTGCTTTTAAATCAGTTTTAGTGTAATTTATTAGAACTTGACTTACATTACAAGATACATCCCACCAATTTGCTTTCATATCAAATTCCAAGTACCCGGAAGGGCTATAATATTCCGTGGTGTTTTGCCAATATCCCGAGCCATTAACACCGGCATTATTACTTACTGCCGAACCATTGATTTTTAACCCAATGTATGATGGTTTTGGCGTGTTATTTATCGGAGCAAAACCTATTTTGAGGGGCGTATCGCAAGTAGACAACCCCCCTGGCATTATTTCCGCAAATAACATATCCAATACTAGATGCTCATCGACGGCATCCGTTCCAAGCAAATCGTCCGCATAAGCTAGATGCAAGTCAGTAGTCCCTGCGTCTGTGACTCTTAGAAAGAAGGTATTGTTATAAGTAATTGATGTATCGTAAGCAGCATTTATTCCTGTCATGTTAAGCCAGTAATAGTTCGTATCTGTTATTGCTTCACTACTTACAATATCGCCTAGACTTACATTTGGCTCGATATTACCAGCATTTTCTGTAGCATTGTATAAAGTAAGGGTCATGTCGCATGTACCTGCGGCTGCTCTTTTAACGACCATCGAAATATTTTCTATAAAACCTTTGCCTTTGGTTTCGAAAGAAATAAAATTAAAAAATACATCTATCCGGTTTGGTGCGGCATAATAGTCATCTTCTACAATTAAGGTTTTGTTAGGAGCATTTATTGCGTCAATATTAATCTTAATTAAAGAAGAATTAAATGTAGAATCTGTAGGAGCTAGCTCCTTGAAATTACTTTTAGTATCTAAGTTTGTAAATTCTCTTTCACTCGTATTTAATATGGATTGATGGAGAGTAATATCAACATCTACGCCAGTTCCGTTAAATTCTTGGAGATAACCTGAGGACTTTATATCATCTAATGGCAAATCTTCATTTTTAGAATTAGAACCATCGTTATTGGAATAATTTAAATTTGAAGTGAAAATTAAAATATTAAGAACTGAAAAATTCAATACAATAAATATCGTAAATAATTGACATATCTTTTTTTTTCTCATAGTAAACTCTCTTAAAGTTATAAATATAAAATCAAATTATCATATATAAGAATTTTATTATATAAATACTATTTAATCTTTTAGATTACATATGTTATGCATCTGATCATTAAAAGTGTTTTTATATATACAAAATTGTATATAGTCTGATAAAAACCTCATTTGATAAAATGATGTTAAAACAATCTTATATTCTAATAACAAATACTAATCTAATCTAAAAAAAAGTAGAAAAAAATATAAATTATTGTTCAGATAATCTTTGGCATTCCTTAGATTTATTAGCAAAAAACTTAACTTCTTTAGTTCGCTCGGTAACACCAAGTTTAAATATTTCCGATGCGATTTCAGAGGCTTGTTGATAATATTGAGCAGCATCAGTATAATCTTTTTGCTTAGTAGCAATTTTTCCATCTGATTCTAAAGATCTCATTTGATTTTCTAAGTTCTCAATTGTGGTCATTCTTGATTGATCCTCCAACTCTTCAAAAAGTTTATTTAATTCCCAACTTGCGGCAATCATAGCAGCGTTTCTATAAATATTATTGGCTTTTTCATAGTCTTTTTCTTTTTTCGAGGCCTTAGCCCTCTTTATCAAATTTGATATTTCTTTTTTCGCAGCTTTAGCATTATCCACAACCGTAGCCCCCTTTTGAATTGGAGCCGAAACAATTTCTTCTTGTTCCTCTAGACTGGTCAAATAAGCTTCCCTTTCTACAGGTCCCATTTGAGCTAAATTAGCTACAAGATTTTGTTTTTCTTCATTAGTTAAATTTGGTAAAGATGCAACCCTTTGATTAATGAGATTTATTTCTTGGTCGGATATTGGTTGTTCTTCAAGGCTAGATATTTGAATAGGCATTAGGATTTTTTTATCTCTTAATTCTTTAATACCCATAAATATTTCTGCATTATCCTTTCCTGTTTTTTCTACGGCTTCTTTCAATATTGTAGCAATAAAGAAGAACTTCCTGTCAGAATCTTTTACTAAGCTATTTGCAATTTTTAACACAATTCTTGAATCAGGATTCTTTAAGTCCTTTACGCTTGCAAAGTCAAAAGTAATTTCATGTGGTAAAATAATCGATGTATTCAAATTATCATCTACAAGTTGACCTGAATTCATGAAAATGTTTAATTGTCCTCTCCAATTAGGTAAATCTTTTGAATATCTCTTTTCAAATGCATCGATAAAATCTTTAAGGTGTTTACTTAACATTATTGAAGCCTTTTTTCCTAATACCAGAGCAACTCTTGTATATTCTCCGTCAGAAAGAAGTAGCATCTTATCTCCGTATGTTATTTCATTTAGGGCTTGCTGGGATTCCATTTCTTTTCCAAAAGAAGAAACTGCTGTGAGAAATCCACTTATTAATTCTGGATCAATTTCTTCCATTCCATACGATTTAAAGAAAATACAGGTTCCTGTGCCTTTATATAGTACTAATATATGTTCTAAATTAATCGCATCTTCGAAAATCGTCTTAACTTCGCTTAAAATTCTTTCTTTTTCTCGTTTTTTTGGTACTACAACACCACGGTAAATACCAACTGATCCTCCTACAATTCCAACAGCAATCCCAATGAGTATTAAATAAGGTAAGAGATCTTCAAATGTCAACGTTGGTGGGGCAGTTACTGTAATATCTGGAATTTCTATGCTTTTGCCTGTAATATTATAATCCCCCTCAATTTCAATCACAATCTTTATTTTCGTTGCATCGCTAGGAATGGTCAATTCGAATTCTGCTATACCTTTACTATTAGTAGTTTGTTCATCCTCGGCAGATTTAGTCTCACCAAGTTCGATAGACGCTGCTTGTGTTCCACCTGAAGCAGTAATATATAAGATCGCTGTTATCTTAATACCTTTTAGAGGTTTCCATGTACTACCATTATTATATTCAGCTTTAATTGTAATTTTAAGGGTTTTTCCGGCCTCAACCTCTTCATCTGTGTTATCCTCATCTATAGTAATCCTAACTTGGAACTTTCCGACAATGGTTAAATTGAAAAAATATGTTTGGACTTCATGGTTTCTCAATGTAAGTGTAATATTAATACTATAATTTCCAACAGTTAATGCTGAAATTTCAACAGTAACACTATAATTATTCGTATTTGCGTCTCGATCACAAGGTGAAATTATAACAAGAGTCCCATTGTCTATTGTATCTGTATTATTATATCCTACTACACATGATAACCCTGTTTCTTCTTCAACTACACTATCACTGAAATCACTGTCAGTTATATTGAATTTAAAGATTAAATCATTTCCAACAAAGGCAGTGTAATTATCTCCGGTTTTAGGAATAATCCCGGCTTCGGTATATGATATTGTAACCATATTTATAACCGAAGAATTACCTAAAAGTGTGAAGCTAATTGGTGCTGTACTCCAGTTATAATTTGGAAACCCAGAAACATTGATCAGCATATTATATTGACCTGAATCATAGATGCCTTTACTTACATTTATATCTAAAGTGTAATTTCCATTAACAATTTCTGTTAATTCCCATGAATCATCCCAGTCTTGATTATCACCTAGATCTATGACAGTAATATTTACTGTTGTCAAACCAAGAACGGATTTATTATTGACTGTGTCATTAACATAGAGGTCAATTGACAAAGTCGGATTATCTTTTCTATAAAATATATCATTATACGGAAAAATTTGAATTTCAGTCTGGGTTATACTTATATCAATCGTTAAATTGATATTTTTTGGCTTATAACCAATTTTCCATATAGAACAATTATATTCATAAAGATAACCTAATGCATTTAAATTGCTAGTATCCAATTCAATTGTATAATTTCCTTGACCATCTTCGTAAATTGTTGTGATGAGGTCAGAAGGGACGTATAATTCATCTATAGTTGCACTTTCAATTCCACCACCATTAGAATAATTGAATGTGTAATTAAGAACTTGACCCCTAATTGCTGTTAAAGCGGTATTAGGGGTTTCTAAAAATGTACTCTGCTCTAATATTATATCTAATAAAGTTTGATTGTATCCAACTGCAGTTAAATTATTCCAGAATACTTGAACTCTCATATTTCCCGATCCAGTAATATTATCTGCTAGAACCCAATCCGTAATAGATATTTCACTAGCAGAGGCAGATATTACTCTGCTATATGTAAAATTCATTATTGTCTCTGGCAAGGGGTTAAACACACTCAAATTTATATCGCCATTACCTAAATTCTCAGAAAAAGTTGCATTAAAGTGGAGAATATAGGAAGAACTAGCTTGGGTTATTAGATCTGAAGTGCCATTGATATACATGCCAATAGTCTGAATAAGGTTTGTGGAATTTGCTAGGAAAAACCAATCTGTTCCATTTCCTGCATTAAGTACACTAATTTCTTTATATCCGTTAATAATTGGAGCAGAAGTATCTAAAGTAAGGATCTCAGTACTACCATTAAATGCTCGGTAACCATGATCCCAGTTAGAAGGAACAGTATAATTTATCTTATAATTTCCAAATCTCGAATCAAACTCATTAAATTCACTATTACGGGTGATATTCCATAAAACATCTGAGCCTCCATAAGGAACGAAGAATGATGAATTCGCTTTTAAATTAGTTCTTGTATAATTTACTTGAGATTTTAAGACACTGTATTTAACGTCCCACCACTTATCCGTTTTTACATTAAGAGTTAAATTACCTGATAGACTTGATCTTTCAGTATAAGATTCCCAATATCCTTTATTAGTTACCACAGGATCGCCGATAACAGGAGTACTATTTATTTTAAAATCTAAAGCCTCAGGAGTGGGGTATCTTTCTGCTGGAGCAAAATCGATTATAAGAGTGAAATCGATGGTTTCACTGAAAACTTCTTCAAGATCTTCAAATTTATCATAAGCTAGATGTTCAGGATCTGCATCACCTGCAGATACATCATAAGCCGCTGACCACACCATTACACCACCTGAGCCTATAAATTTAAAGAAGAATGTATTATTATAGGTTTCTGAACTATTATAAGGTATGTGAAGATTTGTCATATTATGCCAGTAAGGTGTATTTTGTAATATACTTTCATCATCTACTATTGGATTTGTTCCTATAGTTTCATTTGGTCTTATTGCACCGCCCTCGTATGTAGCGTTCCACAATTCAATATCAAAAGTAGTAGCCGCTATGATGTAATATGTATTTATTGAAATGTTTTCTATATATCCTGCCCCTCTTGCTTCAAAAGAACCAAAATGACCATCTACTCCTATTGTTATTCCTGCATTGATATCATCCTCTACAATTAAAGTCTTATTAGGTGCTTCGATATCTGAAATTGTTATATTAATATAAGAAGAATTAAAATCAAGATCTTTTGGACAAGCTAAATTAAAACTACTAGTAAAATCGGTATTTTGATATTGATTTGAAGTTTCATCATATAACGATTGATGTAATGAGATATCTATTTCTGTACCATTTCCTTCAAATGAAGGAGAATATCCCGCCACTTTAGGTGTGTTAGTTACGTCATTTAATAAATCATCTTTCTTATCTGCATCAATTTCGGTTTGAATAGGACTATAATTTGTGAAAATTAAATAAATATTTGCAGTTATCATCCCAAAAATTAGAAATAAAAGGCCAAATGTCCGTATATTTCTCTTACGATTACATCTTTTCATAATAATCAGAATTTTTTATTATTAAGTTTAAAAATAAGTAGTATATTAATTAATATTACGTCTATGTATTAGTTTAAAATCTTTTCTAATTTTAAAATATAATTAATCATTTCATATTTCAATTTAAATATATATTTTTTGTTAATGATTTTGATTTTTTCAACTATTTTTGACATGTGTAAATAACAATATTTTCAAAACAATCCTTTAACCAGGACCCTCTTATAGTATTAAATAAATAAAAAAAAGAATTAATAAAAATTTTAAGTTCTATAAAAATCCAAGTGCGCCTTTATCGCCTGGTTTCCTTCCGAATATTAAAAATCCAATTTGCGTCCCGCCGTATAAGAAGAATGGATAACAACAGAACATAGCGACACCAAAGAAAAGGTATAGGTTATGACCTCCAGATACTAACTCACTAAGACTATTAAAAGGAACTTCTGTTTTAAAAATACTTCCAATGAGTTTCCCCAGGCCTGGCTGAGCAGATGTGTAATCCTTAATCCACAACTCCGCTGATGAAAACATAAATTCAGTACTTGTCGCATTTTCACCTGGCGCTCCTGCAGCATAATAATCAGGGAACATATCTTTTACCATATTAAAAAAGAATTCGGTTGCTACACCTAAAGGCCCATTACTTGCATCTAATTCACAAAACAATCCAATGGAAAGCGAGTAAAAGACAACCAGAGTGACTATGCTTAATGTATATTTCAAAAAGCTATCTTCCTTGTAAAAAATTTTCGAGAATAACGCAATAAATATTCCGATGCCGATGAGCATCCACCAATCTAAGAAGAAGCTAATAGTAAACACCTCCAGCACCTTTTAAACTGACCAATTTAATTATATCTCTCATATTTTTAGACATTTTTTATCAACCTCCTTATCTATGTGGTGTTAACCACCCATGTTCATTATACCATTTAATTACTTCAATTAAACCAATTCTTCGATCTGGATATTTGAATGTAAAACCTGCGTCTTTAATTTTTTGATTCGATAACCAAAAGTTCCCAAACATATATCCTATTGTGTCTGACTCAAGTTTCGGAACTTGAGGCTTTCCGTTAACCTTTTTTCTAAGATGGTTTGCTTCCCAATATGAAAATATTCCAAAAATTTTTAGAAAAGGTTGAAATATCTTCATAGGCATGGGGAGCATAACTTTCATTCTTTGGTTTGTATTAAAGGCAATATATTTTAGTGTTTGCAACATGTTCAAGCTATTATCGTCTACTATATTGTAGGCTTCCCCATTAAATTTTGCTTCATCAGAAAGAAATAATGCAGATCTAGCGATATCTATAACATGTGCTAAAGGAATAGATTTCTTCTTCATATTTCTGGGGCAAATAGATAAAGACGCTTGTTGTACATATTTAAAAAGCATATATATTCCATAATATGTTCCAGGTCCGTAAATCGGAGCAGGTCTAATAACCGAAATTGGGAATTTATTTTCCTTATAATATCCCATAGCTGCCAGTTCTTGTTCTCTTTTACTTATATCATATCGTCCTTTGCAATTAGGACTTAATTCTTGATCTTCTGTAATTGGTATTTTATAATGTTTTGGGTCCGCAGTGCCATAAAGAGCTACTGAACTCCAGCATACTAATTTTCCAACATTTGCGTCTATACTAACCTCAATTAAATTTTTTGTTCCTTCTACATTTACTTTTCGTAAAACCTCCATTGGAGCAGAATAGCTGAAAACTGCCGCTGGATGGTAAACTACGTCTACGTCCTTTACAGCTGGCTTAAGTGAATCTTTATCTGTTAGATCGCCCGCAACAAATTCAATTTGATCGCCGAATCGTTCCAAAGATGTCCGATTTGCATTTTTTAAATCGGTTGCTTTAACTTTCCAGTCTTTTTTTAGTAATAAATCAATTAAATGACCCGCTGAAAATCCACAAGCACCAGTAACAAGTGATCTCTTTCCTTTGTCTGAGCTAGACATTTTTTTTAATCTCTCTTAAATGGTTTTTTTTACTATTATTAAGAATTTTATAAATATTATTTTATGCAAATTAATTAATATTGTGTTTTAAGTGTTTATTAAAGTAATTAAATGTTATTTTTTATATGTATTATTATTTACTAAGAAAATCATCGAGGTTCTTCTGAATTAAAAGAGAAATTATGAAAAATAAACATTTAAACACATTTCTCTTTATAATATATCAACAACTTATTTAATAAATTTAAAACAAGGTATATATATAATGCGTTCTAAAGATTTATCTGCCGAAATCAGAGAAGATACAACCCATTATAGTCTCGAGGATTTTCCCTATTTAAAAAAATTAAGGGAATATATGGTGCATGGTTCAACTGAGTTTTGTACTGAAAGAGGGATGCTATTGACAAAATTCCTGAAAAAAAAAGGGGGATTAGATTACACAGATCCTTTCACACGCCAAGCGGAGTTAACCAGTTATATCTTAAGAAATAAAAAGCCAAATATATTTCCTCATGATTTATTAGCTGGATCAAGCACATCAAAACGGAAAGGAGTATTATTTTTTCCCGAATTTTTAGGAGCAAGTATTTGGCCTGAATTATTATCAATGTCTACTAGGAAAGAGTGTCCATACAATATTTCTATCGAAGATATAATGCTAATTGATCAAGAGATTCTACCTTTTTGGATGTATAAGAATGTTTTAGAGCTTGTACGTAAAAAAATTGGTGATAAAGAACTTAGATTATGGGATAATTTCTTTTTATATATGCCATCAAAATTTAGCTGTATCAGTCATACAATCCCAGATTATAAGAGCGTGCTTGAAAAAGGTTTTTCTGGGCTAATAGACGATGCTTCTTATAAGTTAAAAGCCCTTGATAAATCAAATATAGAGAATTATGAGAAAAAGAAAAGATTTTATGAAGGTATAATTAGGGTTATGGAGGGCGTTATAGAGTACGCTAATAATTTAAGTGAAGAAGCAACCAAACAAGCTAATCTATGCGAAGATAATTTGAGAAGAGCTCAACTTGAAAAAATGGCTGAAATCTGTAAAAAAGTACCTTTTGGACCTGCCAAGAGTTATTGGGAGGCAGTTCAGAGCATCTGGATTTGTAAATCCGCATTATATCAAGAACAAAATAACGTAGGATTTTCAATAGGGCGAATTGACCAACTTCTAAACCCTTACTATATAAAAGATCTTGAAAATGGAGTTATAACGAGAAAAGAAGCAATAGAAATACTTGGTCATTTTTGGTGCAAAATTGGAGATCCCATCCCCATGGTTCCTGAAGCGGGAGCCTTGTTGTTTGGAGGCACTGCTTCAAATCAAGCCATCACGATTGGAGGATGCGATAAGGATGGTACAAATGTAGTAAATGAAATTACGTTTATAGGTTTGGATGTGACTGAATTAATGCACCTAAGAGATCCTAATGTAAATGCAAGGATTAGACATGACGATCCAGATGAATATACTCAACGAGTGGCAGAAGTTATTATTAATACTGGTTCTACTCCCTCATTAATAAATGATAAGGTTGTTATTCCTGCACTTGAAAAAACGGGAGTTTCATTAGAAGATGCTTGCGATTATGCTCAAGTTGGCTGCTTAGAACCTACTTCGACAGGTAGGACTTTTGGACACACAGGTGCAATTTTAATTAATTTGATGTCGGCATTAGAATTGGTTTTCTGTAATGGAAATACTGAACGCAGCGAAGAATTAACTGTTAAAACAGGAGAACTTTCTGATTTTAAAACATATGACATATTTTTGGAGGCAATAAAAAAACAATTGAAAATCATTGTTGAAAAAGCAACAAAAATCAATAATGTTTTGGGGCAAGTTCATAGATATCTTCATCCACAACCATTATTGTCATCTCTTTTTGAAGGCCCTATCGATTCTGGAATGTGTTTACTAGATGGAGGCGCAAAATACAACTCATCTGGTATAGCATTTATAGGGTTGGCTGATCTTATCGATTCTTTATATGCAATAAAGAGATTAATTTACGATGAAAAGAAAGTTTCATTACCAGAATTAATAGAAATATTAAATTCTAATTTTAAAGGTCGAGCAGATATTTATAAATATGTAAGGAATAAACTTGATCATTTCGGGAATAATATTGACCATGTAGATAATATTGGAGCAGAATTAGTAGATTATTTATATAATGTCTGTAGAGGTATAAAAAACTATAGAAATGGTTTTTATAATCCAGGGTATTGGTCGATGACAATTCACTCTGCTTTCGGAAGAATAACCAGAGCAAATCCACATGGACGAAAATATGAGGAATCATTATCAAGCGGGCTAACACCAGTATCTTTTGGTCAGAGAAATGGTCCTACAGCAGTTTTTAATAGTTTAGCTCATCTGGACAACACAAAAATGCCAAATGGTATGGCGCTAAATATGAAATTCAGCAAATCATTGTTCCAAAACTCAGAAAAACTTGAAATTTTTAAAGCATTATTTAAATCCTATTTCGAACAGGGAGGTATGCAAGTTCAATTTATCATTCAAGATGTAAAAACACTAATTGATGCTAGAGATCATCCTGATAAATATCCTGATTTAATGGTGAGAATAAGTGGATACACAGCCTATTTTAACGACTTAAATGACTTTATGAAAGAAGAAATAATTACAAGAGTAGAGATGAATTTATAATTGACTAAACCTAATAAGAAACCCTCAAGGGTACTAATTTTCCTTACTGGCAAAATATTAGATATTTCAAATAAAATGATTATAAGAAACGCCAAAAAAGATTTAGGATACAAACAATTTGTTTCGAGTTTAGAAGCAACGATTCAACTTTCAACTAAAGATGGATACATTAATAGATTTTTAGTTTTTGACGGAAAAGGTGGGGTTTCATATAATAAAGGAATTATAGAAAATCCCGATGCTACAGTTATGTTTACTTCTGTAAAGCACCTTTTTCAGTATTTGAAAAGTTTAGGGGATTTTAAGCTTGGAATAAAATATAACAGAATCAAGATTTACGGAAATCTGAATGTTCTGCTTAAACTTCAATTCTTAACAAGCTATTTTCACCCTAAGTTAAAACCTTCTAAAGGGGAAAAACGGAAAATTTTGGCTTATTTAGAATTGAAATAGTATTATTATTTATGTAATCTCTTTATGTAAGTTTTCTATTAAAAATAATCTAAATAAGCTTTACTAATACTATATTTATAAAGAAGAGAACTCATTAAGAATTACAAGATTTTTATTTTTTAAGGATTATTCTCGCGTCAACGCAGATTATTCCTTTTTCATATATGAAAACGGGATTCAAATCCATTTCATTGATATCTTCTTGTTTAACCACGAGATCAGAAATCTTTAATAAGGTATCCACAATAGCATCTAAATCTGCTTTAGGTTTGCCTCTGTACCCATCTAAAATAGGAAACCCTTTAATCTCATGAATCATCTCTTTAGCATCATATTCTGTAATCCATAAAAAAATATTCCCAAAAGTACTAAAAT
>Ga0114925_10001161_pt1 | contig 12687 bp, 14 predicted proteins | sample SumtaG_2_FD_87287 | JGI IMG/M metagenome (GOLD analysis project Ga0114925, IMG submission 87287) | Deep subsurface microbial communities from Indian Ocean to uncover new lineages of life (NeLLi) - Sumatra_00607 metaG | ecosystem: Environmental > Aquatic > Marine > Oceanic > Sediment | place... | reverse complement strand
TTTAGACCAGGGTTTAGACCAGGATTTAGACCAGGATTTAGACCCAGACCACGTCATAGACGCCGTTAATAAAAATATATATTGTTATTATAATGGAATTTGCCGATGTTCTTTTAGTAATTGTCATGCTTCTAATATTTACGGTCATCATATATAATCTTTTCGCTTATGGGAGAGATTTAGTGGTATTCCCACCAAAATTGCGACGCGTACACCATTCGGAAAGATATCCAGGATCTCCCGAATATGACGAATATACAGATGACGAATCATCAGACGATGAGTCATCCGACGATGATGACTATCATCAATACGATTATAAAAGACATGGGAGAGAAAATAAACGTAGATACCCTAATCCCAAACATGTTGCAAACTACGTAGCCTCTCATTTATCGCAATAATTATTTGGTGAAACAAAATTGAACTTGGTCTGTTAATTGGTTTAGGCATTTAACAAACCTTCCTATAATATAGGATGCTCAAAAGAGTAACACCACACTTTTATATTCTCAATCGGAGACAAAAACGTTGGACACCACCCGAATTCCGATTTATTAAGAAATCTTGCGACAAAGATATATTTTCCCCGCTTCCCTTTGACTTCGTTAGAGACGCTATTACTGGATATTATTTTGAAGAAAAATGTATTACTGCCCCTTGCAAAATGATAATGTTTAACTACGATTTACAACCTAATAACAAAAAGGGTAGTCTTAGAGGTGTCGTCGCCGTTGATTTTAAAGTTGATAATAAGAAACAAGCGTATATATTAATAAGAGTCATTGGTTGTAAGAGCATCAAAAATACTCCAGCCAATACCGTAAAGCAAAGGAAAAATGCCATTATGAAGACTGGGAGAGATATGTTAGAATGGTGGAAGGAATTTGCAGTTCTTGGAAACTTTAAATATATTAAATTAAACGGCATGGAAGATGTCTTAGGATTCTATTGGAAAATAGGATGGCGCTTCCTTAGAAATCCAAGAGCACAACATGCTTTATCTAATGATTTCTGGAACAAGCGAATGGAATCTCTCAATGCTATTAATAAACTACAAAATAAAATAGATCCCTGCTGGATTGAGAGTGAAAGATCTCCAATTCTATCCAAATACTTTGATAGATTTCTTGAAGGGTATTATTCAGATGTAAAATTAAAAACATATAGATCGCACGATGATTTATATGATATTTATGGGTTAGATGGAACTCTTAAAAGACATCATCTTGGTCTTCGGTATCACGGATATACCATGTATTGGTACCCTGAAGAAAATTGAAATGGATCCATATATTAATACTATGGACAAAGACCACACAGACCTAACAAATATGTGCATTGGAACACACATTCAGAAGCAAAAATGTTTCATCAAAAGCCTTGAGGCATTCTTTTCAAAAGCCAACCTTGGCAGACCTGTTCAGATCTTCTCCGGATCTCCCAAGTTTTGGCGACGACCTTCCGTTACGAATGCACAACAGCAACAGGTTAAGAACTATATCGCCTCTCAATCGCCCGCTTTGGAAGTATTTGTGCATTCTATTTACCTCATTAATCTATGCTGGGATCCTGAAAAATTTGCAGAAAAGGCGCTACCGTGTATACAATGGGAACTGCGCAATGGTGCTGCAATGGGGTTCAAAGGAGTCGTCATTCACTGTGGAAAACAATGCAAAATGACCCGCGAAAAAGCTGCCGAAAATATGCTAATTAATATCCGATTGGCAATGGAAGCTGCCTCACCCGAATGCCCTCTCCTTCTTGAAACATCGGCAGGACAAGGCAGTGAAATGTATTGGGATTTTGAAGGATTTAGGAATTTCTACACAAACTTTTCCGATGAAGAAAAAACCCGACTCCGAATTTGCATCGATACCTGTCACGTATTTGCCGCAGGTCATGATCCCATGAAATTTATTGCAGATTGGGAAGATGCTCACTCCGGCAGTCTCGTCCTTGTACACTTCAATGATTCCAAAGATTGCTGTGGATCCAAGAAGGATCGCCATGAAAGACCCGGGCAAGGGAAGATAGGCTTGTCTAAGATGGCACAGGTAGCCAAATGGTGCATGGAGAGGAAAATACCAATGGTCATGGAGTAAATTTATATCTAAATTGACTTAAAAAAATGTGGACCCAATATAGTATAATATGCAGATTTTTGTTAAGACGCTAACCGGAAAGACCATCACTCTTGATGTTGAGGCATCTGATACTATTGAAAATGTTAAGAATAAGATCCAGGACAAGGAAGGTATCCCTCCTGATCAGCAGCGTTTGATTTTTGCTGGAAAACAGCTTGAGGACGGCAGAACTCTTTCGGACTATAATATCCAGAAGGAAGCCACACTTCACCTGGTTCTACGTTTGCGCGGCGGTTCATCTGCCTAATTTGCAATCCTATATTTATATCCAACATGCGCGTCCGCTCTACATAAAGGACAGTTATTGGCACGAGTACGCCATTCCTTAATACAATCAGTACAAAAAATATTATGATTACACCTATAATAATTAGTTTTTGATATATGTTTTAGCTTAAAACATATGGCACACTCCGTAAGCATACACTGCGGTACGGTTCTCACCTTATAATTGTCCGTATTGAAACATCTACAAAATCTATATCTTAGTATGGCAAATGTATATGACATTCGTATATATATTTAGCCGCTCATTCCAATATGGTTTATTAAACAAATAGTTTATTCATGTTGTTTACTTCTACCTTATTCTCCGATTTAGTAAATAATGTATTTATTAGTTTATTGCTACGTAAGCGTAAACTATAGTCTTGTCGTAAACTAGAACGCCCCGCCCTTCCACAGGCTTGAATAAGCTTTTCTTGAGATATTCCTTCCAGATCTTTTCCAATATATCCATGGCAAAACTGATAGTTCGTCCCATAAATATAATCAGTTGATGCGATGATTAAATAAAGCTTCTGCTTCAAAGCCAAATCCTTCATAATAGCCACATAGTCATCGCAAGTATGTTGAGCAAATACTCCAATGCCCATTAGCAAGAGGAATTTCCAATTGGGTGTCACATCCAACAGCATTATTTTCTCAACTACATTATCTTCAATTGAACTGCAAAATGCATTTGTAACGTCCGTTGCATTCCAAATTGCTTTATGCTCTTTGCTATTTGGAATAAAATCCAGACCTAGCCGTATTCTCTTTATTTGCGTGCGTAGGAATTCACAGCGTTCAATCTGACGCTCTTCCTTTGGATCCCTTTTTTCCCTTTCACTTTTGTCACTGCGAGATTTGCCCTTTTTATCCGTTTTTTGTACCGTTTCTCCTTTATCTTTATTCTTATTAATTTCTTTCGTAATCTCATCAATCTCTATTCTTATTTTTTCATTTGATCCTATGTCCTCGGCGATAGCATCAAACATCACCGATGGAATATTCGCCGTTTTTAAACAATATTGTCCTATCTTCTCCACATCGTCGGCTAAATAAATTGTAGGTCCATCAGTCAAAGTATGGGCGTCAGATGTTGTTACACGAATATATGACTTGTATACCTGGGACCTATGCGCTTGAAAATAATTATACACTTGTTCATATTTATCCTTTAGAGAACCCAATAACGTTAGGTAATAGTTTTTAATTGATAATATATCGATGGAACTTACTGTTTCAAAATAATTATCTAGTTTATAACGGTCTTTAATTTCAACATTATCGTTTACATAGATAATAAATCTTACTATTTCTTTTACATCAAAATGTCTGAGAAGGGTTTTATAGCTTTTCAAATGCTTTAAACATGCCTTGATCTCTTCTTGTGTTTGAAAATATAAATGCGGTAGAACTGCATATCCCTTTGTGTCAATCAACGGTATAGTCTTTGTACAATCGTGACTAATAAGATTTATGATATTTGTACTATTGAATTTGGTAATGAAACTCCGCGTCATATTTCTGATCTGGTCAACTGGCGGTAATGTAGCAGACGATAATACAATGTTCGGTATTTCATTGTCTTGCCAGTTTTTTGCCATTACGGCATGATAAGGATGATCTTCATAATCCAACGTAATGGTTGGCTCATCCCAATAAAGTATCATGTCCTCAACATCATTAAACGCTTTCATATAATGCATCGCGGGCAAATAGGATTGAATGTCCGAAATCATGACTTGAACGTAGTCACCTACAGAATTGTCCACCTTGAAAATACCACCCGTTCTCCTGTTACGAACAGATTCTTTCGCAGCACTCCAATGCAATCGGATGTTGCCCGGATCTTTGCACCCAAATGCAACCGCTATCTTTATATCTAAAGATATACAAGCCTTTGCCAATTGCAATCCTACGTGCTTAGCTGCACATACAAATATAATCTTATAACCTTGCGACAACCCCAACGGGGACAATGTTTTACCAGTACCAGTTGGCGCTTGGTACATAATAAATTTAGGTCCCTTTGGTTTGCAGTGCGTAAACAGGTCCTTTTGATGTGTATATAATTTGATATCCTTATATTTTACCAAATCCTCATTCCGCTCAATATAATCATATGCCTTGGCAATGAACTCTCTTTTACTAGCATGTGCCTTGAACCTTTTTAAAATATCTTGGATTTGATCCTTCAACACAATATTGATATTGGAAATACTATACTTAAGTAGATGTACGAGTGTATAATAATATTTGTTTTTTGAACTACTTTTGAGCAAATCCTCCAAAATTCTCAGCAAGACAAACTCAAATATACAATCTTTGATCTCTGCGATCTTTTTATCTGTATTATTTATCCTAATAAGATCAGCCTTTTTAAGCTTCTTGTGCTTCTTCCTCTTTTCCTTACTACACTTAATATTATATTTCTTCATTAGTTTATCAAAATCTTTTTTGAAATATGCATCATATAGATAGTAATGATACATGGTATTATCTTTTGCCGTTAGTTTTATGAAATTCAAAAGTGTTTGCGTATCATTACTGGAAATGGCGACATCGTTGAAACCTTCCTTCACCATCCTAATGATTTGAAGTTCTTGTCCCTGAATCGGGACCTCTAGTGACTCCCATTCTTCTTGTGATAATTTTCGTTGTGTTAGATCCATGCTTTGCTACTATTATCATGACGTATAATGATTATATCAATTTTTTAATATTATTGTAACTTTTACCAAATCTATATAAGAATTTCCCGCCACTCTATAGCTATATGTCTCTAATTCTCAGTGTCGAAGGAAATATTGGCGCCGGTAAGTCAACATTATTGGAACAAGCCAAAAACAGTATTCCATCTAGAATAAATAAAAAAGTCATTTTTCTCCAAGAACCTGTAGATCTGTGGGATAATATAAAAGATAGTAACGGCGAAACTATTTTAACTAAATTTTATCGCAGCCCTAGTAAATACGCATTTGCATTTCAAATGATGGCATATATTTCACGCTTAGAAATCCTTAAAAATACTGTTAGACGAAACCCTAATAGTATTATAGTATGCGAGCGATCCATCTGGACAGATAAAAATATTTTTGCACAGATGCTAGCCGACGATGATAAAATAGAAGAAATTGAGCTACTAATATACAATAAATGGTTTGATTCTCTTTCAAAAGAATTTTCCCTAGATGCCTCCATATATCTTAAAACAACCCCCGAAGTATGTGACTCGCGCGTTAAAAAACGAAACCGCGTGGGGGAAAATATCCCGCTCGCCTACCTACAGCGCTGTCATTCATATCATGAAGAATGGTTAGCGGACATGCCAAATAAAATCGTACTTGATGGAGATAAAGTGGGGATAGAAATTACTGATGATAGAGTTAGTAAAATTATTGATTTTATAAATGAACAATACGATAAAAAAAATCCCACTTCCGAGTTTGATATAGATAATCTTCATGAAAAAATACACTGTTAATCAATATCTGTCAGTAATAATTTATTGAGAATAGGTACCGGTTTAAATTTTAATATGTCTAACTCCTTCGTCGTCGTGGGAAAATTTTCCTCGCCATAAATATCCTGTAGACATAACCATTCAAATAATCCACCTGGATAAACAAATACATTTGTAAAGCCATGATTAATCAAATTATAGTACTTTTCGTAAATACTATCGTCAGTGCTGTTTTTTCCGTAAATAATTATATATAACGATGCCTTGCCGATTGCTCTATTAATTATTTCTACCTCCGATTGTGGTGTCACCGTATTTTTAATTATACAATCTTGTTCATTTTCAGATAAAGTACTAATGATAATATGATCTTTATTTGATCTGAAAATATATTGAATGTCTTCAAACCCTATTTTTTTTACAGATATTTTATTTCCCATTACTAAGTAATTAGCATTTTTTCTTTATTTTCTTACACAAATAACATTATAGTACTATTCTCATCGTATTGTCCGTTATATCCGTTGCGCCACTATCTGTACTATCCGGTTCAGTATTCAAAAAAATGAACATGAAAATATGCGCTAATGATAATGTAACAAAACCACCTATAACACATTTTGTATCATTATAAACATATGCCAAGGTGAAAAGAACACACGTACTAAATAAAAGTAATATAAAAAAAAGCATTTTGAGTAAATACTTTGCAGACAGTCTGCACATTATTTACCTTATATAATTGTATTTATCTAAGCCCGTCTTGTTATTCTATAAGATGAGTATAACTAATCGAACTTGACCACGATCTCCACCTTTTCCTTCTTAATACTTTTAGTTGCAGATACAGATAATTCCTTCCTTTTCTTTCTCGTCTTAGCCTGCTGTTTCTTGCGATTTTTTGATGAACTATTTCTTTTATTCATATCATGTTCAATCGCCGGCAGATTTTCGGAAATATAATCTATTATCTTATTTTCCAATGCCCATTTGAAAAAATTTAACTGTCCTAGCGTTGTCTGTATACTAGTTTTATCATCATATGGTATAGTAATACGGTCCCATCTACAAAAAGGATCAAACCGTTTTTTTGAATATGCCTTTAATTTTAATTTATAGTCTACGTAGATTTTGAATCTCCTTGTTTCATCCTTTATTGTGATGTTATATGTTGTATAATATTTTTTACTGTAATTTGTTACAAACCAATCTATCAATCGGAGAGAAATCTTATGTTCCCCATTGATTATTGGTAAAATGCGGTTTATATTATTATCCTTGTTATAAAACTGCATTAGCTTTCCAAGCAAAAGACTGTTTTGCGTTGCATATGACATTATTAGTTTATATGCTACTTGCCGCTTTAAATACTTATTGAATTCAAATATAAACAATTTATTCCTTTTGAATATTGCTATCCTTGGGACGTAGTAAGGAATCCTGTACTTTTAAATCAGAAATATAGTTACTATCCTTTAAAAAAGGATTCACTGGAGTCTGGATTATCATATAACGACTTGATATTCGTTCGTTGCAAACGGCGCGTTTGTCGCTTGGTTCCGCATGTATAGTATCCAGTTCTATAAATTCCGATATCGGAACCCCTTGCTCCTCCTTCTCCGGAATCTTTTCGCACACTTTGGGCGCATCTCTCGCGCTTCGTATGGCTCCACCACCATTTTGATTATTGGTCCATTTCCAATACCTATATTCTGTCATTATACTGATATGATATTTATTTTTCCTTTATTATCCTCATTTGTTTGGTAAATTTAAATTTATTTTCCGTTCTGCAACGTTTTTGCAAGTTACAGTTTAAACAACATATTACTGTATTTGCACTACTGTGGCATAGTGAATTATCTAATCTATCTAAAGTCCACTGTGCCTTTTCTCTCTTATTATTATACATTATAAGTACCGTTGACTTACAATAATGACATTTTAACTTGGATATGACTAACTTCTCCAATGTTTCTTCATAGGAAATAAAGGTTTTATCTAATCTTTTTTTTTTAACATCTTGTGCTCTGTATCCAGATATCTTTCTCTTTATTTCTCTCTCCACGCTATCCGAACCTTCGTACTTTTGATTAAGAAATAACATGTTGATACAGTCTACTGGATCCTTACTCAACGGCTTCAACGTATTCTTCTTCTCCTTTGGTTTGTCAATAATTATTTTTCGTATCATTATATATAATGAACCGAAAAACTGCCAGTAATAAAAACATAAATAAAATAGAAAAAGGTGAGACTGTTACTCGTTATTTAAAGGATATTATTGGTTTTATAAGCTTCGTTGTTATCTTTGTAGTTACTATACCGCTTCTACTTTATAAAGATCGTAGGTATAATTTTTTAGAGGTTTACTTACCAAATGTCGATCTTATTGCAAATCTTCTAACTTGGATACGCGGTCCTTCAGATATCTGGGCTAATCTTTATAGAGAACCCGATAATATATCAGAATTTACTACACAAACTGTGATTAACTACATGGCACTATTGGGCGTTACATTTATTATCGCCAAAGAAACGAAGCGAGAAAATAGTGTTTTCGCGGGCTGGTCTATGGCATTTGTAATGTTGTTGGCTACTTACCTGCTACCAGGAAATATAGTTACGTGGTTTATGAATAAGACGAATGTATATGCCAAAAAACTTAACCTTAACTGGTTATCCCGTAATCTATTCTCTTTCGCTGTAGGATTATTTGTAACTCTAAGCTTTCTTTCATTTGAAATAATAATACTCAGTCATTATCGGAAGAATATTAAAAAATTTGCGAAGCTCCTGTATAAAATTCCAAAGAAATTAAAGTTATAAAATAAATGATATATGAACATCTCCAGATATTATATACAATGGCTGATGAATGCATGGAACTCCAAAATATAAAATACAAAACAATGCTTTTAAGTGGAAATTCAAAAGTTGTTTCAAACAAAAAGGACACTGGTAATATTAGCGACTTTTTGAAAAAGGAAAAGGCATTGAATAAAGATAAACCATGGAGTAAATTAGGAAAACACATCAAAATAAAACTACTTTTTGCATATGTGGATACATTTTGTAAGGACAATGAATGTAGTGAAACTGAAAAACTGGATCTTAAGAAATATCTAACTCGTTCACTAGAAAGAAAAAAACTAGCACGTGTTAAAGATGTATCTTATGATTCAAAGAATGGTATAATTAAAAATATACCCGGATTAACCTTCGATAAGGCGCGTAGAAAATTCACCCTCAGAAAGATTGATAAAAAAAATTCAACATTAAAAGGCTTGGCTCCTGTCAAAAGTAAGAAAAATAAATCCAAACTTAAAAATTCAAAGGTGAAGGTTAAAGCTAAAACAAAGCCAAAGGTACGCTCTAAGAAAGATAAAATTGATATAAAAAATTAATTGTAATTATGTACAAATGACCGAATGCGAATCCATGTCTCTATCAGATGAGGAGATTGTAATTGAAATTTCTGAAGTTGATAAGAGCGAGATAAAGGAGATGATGTGCGAATTAATCGCATGCTATATGGACAACAATATTCTTGATTATATGTACACCAATTTAAAAAAAAGACTCGCCAAGGAGATTATGCCGACCATTTATGCTCTGTACTCTCCAATTCTAGATAATATTAGAAATTTACAGTTACACGATTTGTTCGCTGAATCGCTTTTACTATATTTTACTGTCTTTGCTACTCCCCGCTCTTGGAAAAAATATGAAGCGATTATGGACAAATCCTACGTTGATAACCAATTAAAAAGAATCCGCGCCATCCCCCAACACGAACAAAATACCCCCGAGTGGTTTGACAGAAGATGGAATCTCCTTACCGCCAGTTCTGCTTGGAAAGCTTTGGGGACAGCTTCTGCACAGAATGCTTTAATTTATTCTAAATGTAAACCCATTGATAAAAGCAAATATACAAATGTTAATATCAATTCAGCAACACATCATGGGCATAAATTTGAACCTCTGTCTACGGAATTTTATGAACGTATGTTTGATACTCAAATAGAAGAGTTCGGTTGTCTTCCTGATCAATATAGTACTATGCTGGGTGCCTCTCCAGATGGTATAAATTGTAAAAGGGATAATAATCGTTACGGATATTTACTTGAAATTAAAAATCCGGTTAGTAGAAAATTAACAGGTATACCAAAACTAGAATATTGGGTCCAAATGCAATTTCAAATGCACGTTACACAATTACATCATTGCGACTTTCTTGAAACCGTGTTTAAAACATACGAGACCGAAGATGAGTTTATGGCAGACGGAACATTCACCCATACTACATTGGGGGACCGCAAGGGCATTATAGCTTGTTTTCACGACGGCACTAAACCTATTTATAAATATCCCCCCTGGGATATTAGTAACGAAGAATATGATAACTGGCTTGATACGACTATTGATGATAACCCAACCATTACATGGATTAATAATACTTATTGGAGATTAGAAAATTACTCATGCGTTACTGTTGTTTATAATAAGCAATGGTTTGATAAAGCTCTTCCGAAATTTAAACAAATTTGGACGACTATTCTTAAAGAACGTGTTGATGGATATGAACATAGAAAGGCGAAAAAAAGGGAAAAGCTGCCTCCAATGTCATCACCGCTTTCACCCGCAATGCCTGATTTTGATATAGGACCACCTCTAGAACTACCTCCTACTAAGATGGTTCTTAAAATACGCCCCAATTCATTTGATGGTATCTGCGACCTTACTGATAACAATAATAATTGATACGGCGACAGTTCCTTTTAGGCGGCGGTGGCATACAACTTTGTTGTACCTTTTTTTTGTTGTACAATCCCCCACACATATCAGCCGGAGCTGCAGTACCATTACACGGTTGTGCCCAATATTTTTCATTGTTCGTTTTTTGTTCATAGGAACCAACGGACCATATAGGATATAATTTCCACTGAGAACTATAATTCCAACTCGATAGTCCTCCTGGCGTTTTTAACGGATAACTTTGTGTAAGAATTGGCTTATCTACACTTTTAGGATATGGTCCACTATTAATAAACCCTTCCCTACTGTCAAATAAAACCATTAATATTCCTAAAACCATTATCGTGGCTACAGTGCAATTTAAAAGAAGACTGCTCATATAAATATTATTGATATAATAAAAATTAGTTTTAAAAATTATAAATGTATAATATTACAACTATTTAAAATATTCGTCATATTATACAACATATACTTATGGATAATATGGACTCTGTCATCAAGAGAGACGGTGAACGCGAACCATTTTCATTCGATAAAATTTTAAGTAGAGTTACCCGTCTTGGATTAAATAAAAATGGTGAAAACGAACTGTCTATTAACTATACGGGATTAGTTCAGAAAATTATTGATAGGCTTTACGATGGAATCCCTACCTCGCAAATAGATGAACTTACAGCACAACAATGTGCATCTCTAATAACTACGCATCCGGATTATGGCGAACTGGCTAGCAGGCTATTAATATCCAATCATCAAAAAAACACACTCCCTATTTATGCCATGGTTGTAAAACAACTATATGAATTTAAAGACATACATAATAAATCCAGCCCTCTTGTTAGTAAGGAACTATACGATATTGTCACACAAAATGCTCACGAAATCCAGAACATGTTGGATTATGATAGGGATTTTTTACTTGATTATTTTGGTTTTAAAACGCTTGAAAGAGCATATTTACAACGTATCAATAATAAAATCGTTGAACGTCCTCAGCATATGTGGATGCGCGTTGCTATCGCAATTCACAAAGATAATCTAGATAAAGTCAAAGAATCTTATGATCTTTTATCTCAGAAATATTTCACTCATGCCACTCCAACGCTGTTCAACGCTGGCACACCACGACAGCAGCTTTCATCGTGTTATTTAATTGCCATGGAAAATGATTCTATCGAAGGTATCTATTCTACGTTAACAGATTGTGCTAGAATCTCAAAATGGGCAGGAGGCATTGGTATGCATATCCATAATATCAGAGCATCTGGTAGCCATATCCGAGGTACAAACGGTACCTCAAACGGAATTGTCCCAATGTTGCAAGCATTCAATGCTACAGCCAGATATGTTGATCAAGGTGGTGGGAAAAGAAATGGCTCTTTTGCCATTTATCTTGAACCCTGGCATAGAGATATTCGTGCTTTCCTAGATATGAAGAAAAATCACGGTGATGAAAATGAGAGAGCAAGGGATCTATTTTATGCATTATGGATTCCGGATCTATTTATGGAGAGAGTAAAGAATGGAAAGAAGTGGTCTTTATTCTGTCCCGATGAATGTCCTGGATTATCCGATGTTTACGGTTCCGAATTTAATGCCTTGTACGAAAAATATGAATCTGAAGGCAAGGGCGTTACGGTAGAAGCTCGTGAAATTTGGTTTAAGATACTAGATAGTCAAATTGAGACAGGGACCCCTTATATGCTCTATAAGGATGCCTGTAATAGCAAGTCAAATCAGAAAAATCTTGGGACAATTAAAAGTAGCAATTTATGTACGGAAATTGTTGAATATTCTGATCCTACAGAGACAGCTGTATGTAATCTTGCCAGCATTGGTCTACCAAACTTCGTCGTCCAAACACATAAAACGTTTAAAAAGGTGACTATTTTCACGAAACCTGATTGCGACTACTGTAAACTTGCTAAACGTTTGCTTGGTAAGTCAGTTACAGCAGAAATGAAAGAAAATGAAGTAACTACTGTAGGTGTTGGTGAAACTTATAAGGCTTATATTAAAGACAAGTATGGTGTTGAGGTTAAGACCTGG
>Ga0114925_10001160_pt1 | contig 12689 bp, 12 predicted proteins | sample SumtaG_2_FD_87287 | JGI IMG/M metagenome (GOLD analysis project Ga0114925, IMG submission 87287) | Deep subsurface microbial communities from Indian Ocean to uncover new lineages of life (NeLLi) - Sumatra_00607 metaG | ecosystem: Environmental > Aquatic > Marine > Oceanic > Sediment | place... | reverse complement strand
AATATTGAGGCCTATCATATTTTTAAAATCAAGATCTTTATACTGCAGCCTGGAGAAGGTCTTTTTAGAATAATTAATTACAAGTACATCTTCACTTTGAAGGGGATGTTTTTGACCAGATCCTGACAATTAAACTCGACAATGTGTATGCTATCCCACCCAAAGCTCCACCTTATAATGTTTGGACGATAATGAAGGCTATCAATGATTTTGGCTGGTATGATTAACAGTAAGGAGATATTGTTAATAAAAATCTTGACAGAGAATATAATATCCTGTAGAATAGTTCTATATTTTAAAATTAAGTTCTATAATATGGAACTTTTTGGTTAATAAATGAAATCACTGCAAAAAGTTTTTTCAATAATCGAAACTTTAAAAAAAAATGGAGATATGAGACTACAGGAAATTGCTGATGGGTTGGGTATATACAAAAGCACAGCTCATAGATTAGTTTCTGAGCTGTGTACATTTAATTATGTAGAAAGAGATAATGAAACAAGGAAATACAGATTGGGATTAAAGTTTTTAGATATTTCGAGTTACATTATTGAAAATCTGGAAATTAGAGAAATAGCAAAAAAGTATATAGAAGAACTGAATGATATTACCAAAGAGACAGTGCATCTGGCAATGCTCTTAGGGGATCATGCAATTTATATTGAAAAGAGGGAAAGTCTGCACTCAATCAGGATGTATTCCAAAATTGGAGGGGTAGCACCATTATATTGTACGGGAGTGGGTAAAGCTATTTTAGCCTTTCAGTCTCCGGGAATTTTAGAAAAATTATTGGATTCCATCACTTTCCATAAATATACAGAAAATACTATAATAACCAGGGAACAATTGCTGAAAGAAATTGATGAAATTAAGAAAAAGGGATATGCGGAAGATAGGGAAGAACATGAAAAAAATATAGTATGTATAGCTGGTCCCATCAGGAATTATACAAAAAGGGTGATCGCTTCAATCAGTGTTACTGCCATTTCATACCGGATGAATATGGAGCACCTTCTGAGATATAAGGACTTGATTTTAAAGAAAAGTTATGAAATCTCCAAAAGATTAGGATATATAATAAACTAATAGGTCTTATTAGTACCTTAATACTGATTTTCTTGCACAATAGGCACAAACTTTAGTTTACAGGAAAATATCTTTAAAATCAAGAATGCGGCTTGTCCGCATCAGGGGATATGATAAATAGATTTATTCATTCTCTTAGATTTTAGTTGACAACTTTATCAAAGGAGGAGGTGATGATAGAGAGCAAGGTGATGTTTAAAGATGTTTAAAAAAGGAAGAGTATTTACAAAATTTTCTAAAGGAGTAAAAAATGAGAAAATTGAAAGTTGTGCTGGTTGTTTCATGGATAATAGCTCTTTTGATGGTTACCTCTAGTGTAGCTTCAATAGCAGTAGGACAACAGTTCAGGATTGGAATAAATAATTTTGGACAAGCTAACTTTTTTGCCCGGATAGGTCGAAGTGTAATGATCGATGAGGTAAAGAAACAGGGTGGAATTCCAATCTCTAACGTTACCGCTAATGTTCCTGATAGAATTAAGGCTATTGAAAACTTTATAGCTCAACGGGTGGATGCAATAATAATTCAGGAGGGGGATATAAAAATGGCTGATCCTGCTCTTAGGGAAGCTGCAAGAAAGGGAATTATTATTGCTTCAATGGATGCCGGGATATCCCAGTATGTTGATGTTGTAGTAGAATCCAATAACTGGGTAATGGGTGCTATGGCCTCCTGTGAATTGATGAATCGTTTAAGCAAAAAAGGAGTTACTCCCCGTGTAATAGAGATCTATAATCCCCTGGGGCAAATGATACGTATGCGCAGACAGGAGTTACACGCTGTTATGACTGAATATCCAGGCTCCGAAATTATTGCCGGATTTGTTTATGCATGGCCTGATTTTTTCCCGGACATTAAATCTAAAATGGAGTCTGTATTAGAAGCTAATCCAAAACGTGGTTCAATTAATGCAGTGTTTGCTACTTTTGATGGGGCAGGTGTTGCTGCCGCGTCGGCTATTAGAGAAGCTGGACGCCAGAATGAAATTATTATCGTTGGAATAGATGGTGATCCACAGGCGTATGAGGAAATGAGCAAACCGGATAGCCCCTTTGTGGCTACTGTAGCACAGCAGCCATGGTTAATGGCTAGCACAGTAGTCGACAAAGTCTTTCAACTACTCAAAGGAAAAGAATTGCCCAAAAACCATTTCTATATTCCTGTGAAATTGGTCATTAAAGAGGGATTACCCCCCAGAAGAGAATGGCCATATCCTGAGAATTATCCCAAAAAGTAATTAAAAGTGTCAATGAACCTCCCATGCCCTGCTCATTCAGTCAGGGTATGGGAGTTTCGTTATGTTTAACAATAAAGGAGAAGTGTAATTTGGCAGAAGAACCGCTGATAAGGATGAGGAATATTTTTAAAAAATTTGGTGGAATTCATGCTCTTGAAGATGTGGATTTTGATTTAGGTTACAGTGAAATTGTGGGATTGGTGGGTGATAATGGAGCAGGGAAAACAACATTAATAAAGATTTTATCTGGAGTATATAGATGCAATATGGGCGAGATTTTTTTTAAAGGGGAGAAGGTAGATATTAAAACTACCAATGATGCTAAAGAGTTAGGGATAGAGACAGTTCATCAAGATCTGGGTTTAGTTGATAACTTCAATGTGGCTAAAAATATGTTTTTAGGAAAAGAGCCCACCACATTGGGGTGGCTTAACAGAAGATATATGGAAAGAGAATCCCAAAGTATCCTGGGTGAATTAGGAATTGAAATAAGATCTGTAAAGTTGATAGTTAGAAATCTTTCCGGTGGTCAACGCAAGGCGATAGCTGTGGGCAAAGCTATTTATTCAAAACCAAGAATTATTATAATGGATGAGCCAACTGCTGCTCTTGCTGTAAAAGAAACAGAAGAGGTGCTTAAACTAATGGTTCGATTGAAAGAAAGAGGGCTTTCAATAGTATTTATAAGTCATGTTTTACAAGAAATTTTTTCAGTCACCGATAGAATTATCGTCTTAAAAAGTGGCAAGAAAGTAGGGGACATGAAAGCTAAAGAAACAAATATGGAAGAAATAGTAAGATTAATGGTAGGAGCAAGATAAAAAAATGGTGGAGAGAATGGGCAAATGGGAATTTTTACGGACGATAACAAGAAAATATGGAACGACTGTAGCCGGGATTTTTATTTTTATTGGATTTTCTTGTACAACTAAATACTTTTTTACCACACATAACTTTTTTCTGATGTTAAAACAGATGAGTATGTTAACTATCATCTCTCTTGGTTTTACATTTGTTATGGCAGCCGGGGGATTTGATATGTCTATTGGATTTGCAACCGGTTTGATAAATGTGTTCTTTGCCTCAGTTCTCCTGCACACGGGAAATCTTCCCTTAGCAATTCTTATTGCTCTATTAATGGGTTCACTGGTCGGTCTAACAAACGGTGCATTGGCAGCTTATATAGGACTTCCCGATTTCATAGCAACCTTTGCTGTAGGCTCTATTGCATTGGGAATAGATATGTTGTTTACGGGGGGCAACCCCGTTTTTCTACAAAATCCCCCTGAGGCATTTCTCTTCATTGGGCAAGGATACCTGGGTCCTGTTCCTTTTCCTGTAATAGTAATGTTTGTTGTATTAGCTATGGCACTGATAGTGTTGAATAGAACTAAATTGGGAATGCGTATCTATGCTATTGGAGGAAACCCTGTAGCCGCACTATATGCAGGGATTAATGTGAGGTTTTATCGCCTGTTAACTTTTATAATTTCAGGCTTAAGTGTAGCAGCTACTTCTGTAGTTTTAACATCCAGACTTGGCTCTGGCCAACCTCAAGCTGGTGAGAATTATTTATTAGATGCAATTTCGGTTTGTTTTTTAAGTACAACTATGTTTGGGGAAGGTGAGCCAACCGGAGAAGGTGTATTTGTAGGGGCATTTATAATCACTATGCTTAGCAGTGGATTGACAATGCTAAATGTTGCTTATTACTTTCAATATATTACTAAAGGTGTAATAGTTATCCTGGCAGTTACATCATCTATACTAATGGGACAGAAATTACAGGTAAAAATATAAATGGTTAAGTAGTAAAAGGTCTACAAAACTACTAAAGAACTATCCAAAAAATCAATCCTTAGTTTTAAGTCAAAGTAAATGAAAATAAGGAGACAACAAAATGACAAAACTTGGGAAAAAGGATATGCAAAATATAGTTACTGGAGCAGGTCTATTCGGATCCGGAGGAGGTGGTTCCATCGCCGAAGGTATGAAACTCGTTGAAAAAATACTTGAGTTTGATAACGGAGTTGAACTTGTTTCTGTCAATGAAGTCCCTGATGATAAATGGGGAGCCGTGATCGCGGGAGTGGGTTCCCCCAGGGCTTCATTGACGAAGGTAAGAACTTATTCTCCAACCTACGCTCTGGAATTGCTTGAAGAAGCCAAAGGATTTAAATGTTCCTTTGTCATACCTTTTGAGCTGGGAGCGGGTAACAGCCTGAATCCCATGTTGGCTGCTGTTCAACGAAAGATTCCGATTGTTGATGGAGATCCAGCAGGAAGGGCGGTACCTGAGATCCAAATGAACACATTTTATTTAGGTGGGATACCACTTTCCCCGCTTGCACTCGCTACCGAGGATAAGATTTCGGCAGTAATTCGTACGGAAAAGCCATATGATACTGAAAGAGTGGCCCGAGCTATTACCTCAGAATTAGGTGGGGTTTCTGCTATAGCCTGTCACTCTATGCTGTCAAAAGATATAAAAAAGTATATTATTGCAGGTACTACAACTCTGGTAAAAAAAATTGGAGCCGAAATTCGCCAAATGCAAAATCAAGGAGAAGATGTAGCTGAAGGCTTGATTAAGAATTTTAAAGGATATCTTTTGGGAAAGGGAAAAGTAAGCTCGGTTAGAGGGGAAACGAAAGGTGGTTTTGATTTTGGAACAGTGGAAGTTATGGGAAAGCTCCCAATCAAGGTGATGTTTCAGAATGAAAATATGCTCGCCTTTCGCAAAGAGAAGCTCCTTGCAGTAGTTCCTGACCTTATATGCAGTATAGATGAGAAGGGTAACCCATTAACGAATGCCGACATTAAGGAAGGCATGGAGATCACCTACCTTGGTTTTGCTGCTCATTCGTCTTTTCGAACTCCTGATGTCTTTAACCTTTTTACTGAAATACTAAAAGCTCTTGGCTATCAATATGGTTTTATTCCTATTAAGGAACTTGTTTAGGAACTTGTTTAGGAACTTGTTTAGGAACTTGTTTAGGAACTTGCTGACTAAAAAGAGATTACTACCTATAAACAGAAAATGCGAATATATTTTTTAAGAGGGATAAATAATGTCATATCTAAAACTCACTTTTGAAAATTGTAGTGGCTGTTTGGGTTGTGAGCTTGCTTGTTCTCTTCAACATTACGGCTATATCGACCTTTTTAAAAGTAGAATCATGATCATTGCAGACGAGGAAATGTCTGATATTGAAATTCACCAGTGTATTCAATGTGAAGAGCGTTCCTGTGTTAGTGCCTGTCCTGCTGGCGCTCTCTCCATTAATGATGAGTTTGGCTATATTATGCATAATGAATCAATCTGTATCCAGTGTCAAAAATGCTTTAAGTCTTGCAAATATCATGGAGTTTTTTGGGATGAAGAGAATAACTATCCATTAATCTGTGATCTCTGTGGAGGGGATCCGCAATGCGTTAAAGTTTGTAAACTCCACAAGGCTGTACAGATCAATGAAAAGGAGGCAGTCAGATGAGAACATCTTATAATGGTAGGGTGCTATTTGTTGATCTTTCCACTAAGAAGATCTGGGTTCAAACCTTGCCGGATCATTACCTTTCCGAATACCTGGGGGGACGGGGAGCTGCTGCTCTGCTTCTCTGGGAACTCACCGGCATAGAGACCAAACCATTGAGTAAAAAGAATGTTTTGATCTTTTCTCCAGGATCTTTAACAGGAACTTCTGCTCCAATATCAGGGCGTACAACAATTTCTTTCAAAAGCCCATCTACAGGAGGGTATTTCAAAGCTAATGTTGGCGGTTATATTGGAATAGCTATAAAACATACAGGTTATGATCACATTGTTATCAAGGGAAAATCCAATAAACCGGTCTACCTCTATGCTGGGGTTGATAGGGTAGAGATAAGAGACGCCTCTACTCTTTGGGGAGAAAATATAAAGGAAACCAATAGAAGGATTAAAAAAGAGCTTGAAAATGATGATCTGGAAATTGCCTGTATTGGTACAGCAGGTGAGAATCTTTGTAATTTTGCCTCCATTATGTGTTCATACTATAATGCTGCAGCAAGGGGAGGAGGAGGAACGGTAATGGGTTCAAAAAATTTGAAAGCTATGGTTGTTAATCCAAAAGGGGGTAAGGTTTACGTTTCACACCTCTCTGATTTTACAGCTGCAGTTCAAAAAGGTAGGGATGCTTCTTTTGCAGATTCTCATGCTGAGGAAATGAAATTGTGGGGAACTGCAGCTACTACCGATCAGATGTGTGATGCCGGTCTTCTTCCAACCTATAATTTTAAAAGACAGATGCTAAAATCCGGAGCTGAGAATCTCACGGGCAGACATCTAATTAAAGGAGGATATTTAAAGCGATCGATCGGCTGTGGAAGCTGCCTCTTTGGATGCCATCGATATACAATTATTAAGGAAGGAAAATACAAAGGGACATATTCTGAAGGTCCCGAGTATGAAACTTTTGCTTCCCTGGGAGCTAATCTCGGTATTACAGATAGCAATGTTATTCTTAAGGCCAACGAAATGGCCAATAATTACGGACTTGATACAATCTCTCTTGGGGGAACAATCGGGTGGGCGATTGAAAGCTTTGAAAGAGGAGTTATAACACAAAAGGATACAGGAGGCAGAGAACTTAAGTGGGAAGATGTAGAAACACTCTTTTTCCTTATCGAGGTGATTGTAAAGCGTGAGGGAATTGGAGACCTTCTTGCGAAAGGTGTTCGTATCGCATCAAAAGAGGTTGGAAAAGACTCTTATAAATGGGCTGTCCAGGCCCGGGGATTGGAGCAGAGCCGGGTTGAATTGAGGGGGGCATATAGTTATGCTCTTGCCTTTGCCTTAAATCCAAGGGGTCCTGATCATCTTACTACTGAGTGTCTTGCTGAATTCGGAGAAGGGTTTACAAAAGAAGCACCGGGAATTATTAAGAAAATAACTGGTGATAAAAAATACGCTTATCCCTACCTCTTTGAGAAGAGAGCAGAAATAGTGAGCTGGCATGAAGATATCTATGCGGCCAGTGATGCTTTAGGCTACTGTGCCTTTGCTACCACGGCATGTTATGGAGTAGATGAGGATGTTTTATCTGAAACCTTCAATACAGCTACCGGACTGGATCTCTCACCGCAAGATATTATGAAAGCAGGACGGAGAATCGTTACCTTAGAGAGATGCTATAATTTACGAGAGGGATGGTCCCGGAAGTGCGATGTTTTACCCTGGAGGTTGATGAACGAAAAGGCAGTTGATCTGGCCCCCAAACAACCTAATCCCGCTATTATGAGTCCTGAAAACCTGGGTAGAATGCTTGATGATTACTACAAGCTTAACGGCTGGAACCCAAAGAATGGGTTCCCTAAAAAGGAAACTCTAAAGAGCCTGGGGCTTGGGTTTGCAGTTTCCGTTTTGGAAGAAAAAAAAGATTCCGCTATGGATTCATTACCAGAAAGTTGCCAGATGGGATAAAGGTTAATTAAAAGAGGAGTAAATTTTGACTGAAAAGCTATTTGATGGAAAAAATGCATTGATCACCGGGGCTTACCGTAATCTTGGTGCTGTAACTGCAGAAACTCTGGCAAGATATGGAGCAAGCGTAATAATAAACGACCTTGACACACCCGAATTGGCTGCTGAGGGCGATAGGGTTTTAGACTGTATTCGTGCTTATGGTGTTCAAGCAGCTGCCGTCCCTGCTGATTTGAGTAAGAGCAGCGAGGTCCACCGCTTATGCCGACAAGCAATAGAAACCTTTAAGCGGATCGATATTATCGTTAATAATGCCGGTCCATTCAATATAGATCCATACCTTGAGTTGAATGAAGAAATGTGGGATATGGTAATGGATATTAATCTGAAAGCGATCTATTTGACAACGCGTGAACTAGCTCCGCAGATGAAAGCCAATGGTTGGGGGCGCATAATTAACATGTGTGCTGGCTCTGCATTTGTGCGAAACCACGGGGTCTATACACTGGCAAAGGTAGGTGTGCAGGTCATCACAGAGTCATTAGCTCTGGAGTTAGGCCCGGAGATAACTGTTAATGCAATTGCACCTGGACAGATACGTGAAAGCCTTCCCGCCATAACTCAATTCGATCCAACATTTAGTGAACGATATATGGCTCGATCACCTGTAAAGCGTTTTGTTACTCGTGCTGAGATTGCAAATATTATTGCGCTTATCTGTTCACCTGCCTTTGATACCATGACCGGTATGACTATACAGATCAACGGAGGAGCAGAGATCCCGCGTTTCTAGTACCTTAATAATTCTTGCGATCCGTCATTTTTAGAAGTGCACAAAACAATGGTTATTATATTATTGAAGGAGTATTTATGATACCGACCAAAGCTCTGGGCATCTGTGGAAGCCCAAGGAAGGGTAATAGTTACTTTTTGTTAAAAAAGGCTATTGCGGGTGCAAAAAAAGTTAATCCGAAAGCAGTTAAGACAGAAATTTATTCAATCAAAGGGAAGACCTTCCATCCCTGCATTGCCTGTTCCTATTGTGTCAAACATGAGGGGCAATGTATCCATAGGGATGATTTTGAGGAGCTCAGAGACAAATGGTTAAAAGCTGATGTTATCCTTTACTCAGTGCCGGTTTACCATATGGGTATTCCAGGGCAGTTAAAATGTTTTATTGACCGCCTCGGGAACAGTATGTTTGGTATGTTTCGTTCGAAGTTTCCTGCTATCAAAGACAACCTGCCCAAGATGTTCAAAATTATTGGCTCCATCGCTCAAGGAATTCACATTTTCTCAGGCCAGGAACATACTATCACCAATCTTATCAATCACGCACTGATTATGCAGTCTATTCCAGTAACTGGCGATTTGTGGGAATCATACATCGGTGTAGGGGGATGGACATCTAATGTTATAGAAAAGGATGGACTGGAAAAGCTTATTCAAAAGGGTGATATGAGTGCAGAAGCGACAATAAGAGCATCTCAGGTTCTTGGAAGGAGAGCAGTTGAGCTGGCTATGATCATTCAATCGGGTCTCCTGGCATGCAAGGATATATTGAAAGAGGAGCCGATTTATCATCCATTGCTCACCTGGATGGAGGAAAAAAAGAAAAGATTAGGATATATAAAAAATGGATAAAATAAAAAACATAGACCTGGTTGTAAAAAAGAAAATAATTGCAATTATAAGGGCAGATGTTTCAAAAGGAATCGAAGGAGTAGTGGAGGCCTTGTGTAATTCGGGCATTAATATAATAGAAATTTCTTTTAACACTCCATGTGCACTTCAATTGATAGAGGAAATATCAAAAAAAAATGAAAATGAAGTGTTGGTTGGAGCAGGTACAGTAATAGATAGTGAAACAGCAGTAAGTGCAATATCTGCAGGAAGCAAATTTATTGTAAGCCCAATTTACAAACAGGAGATAGTTAAAACCTGTTTAAGATATAATATTGTTTCAGTTCCCGGTGTACTTACACCAGGTGAGGCTTTAACAGCTCATGAAGCGGGAGCAGATTTTGTAAAAATATTTCCTGCGGGTAATCTAGGCCCAGCGTATATAAAAGCAATTAAAGCACCTCTTCCCCAGCTGCAAATTATTCCTGTTGGTGGAATAAACATAGACAACGCAAGGGCATTTTTGGAAAGTGGGGCTGCTGCGCTTGCAATTGGGGGGAGCCTTGTAAGCAAAGAAGATATAAGGATTGGAGATTATAAAACGATAGAAAAAAAAGCAAAAATGTTTGTTGACTGTATCAGAGGTAGTTGATGTAATATGCATTCAAATTAATGTGAGGGACGAAATGTTTGATATAATTTCTTTTGGGGAAGCAATGATAAGACTATCAACTACAGATTATAAAAGAATTGAACAGGCTGACCTCTTCAAATTAAGCGTTGGAGGGGGTGAACTGAATGTGGCGGTAGGAACTGCACGATTGGGTTTACGGTCAGCATGGATGTCACTTCTTCCCGAAGGCCTCTTGGGCTGCCTTGTTAGAAATAAAATCATGGAAACAGGGGTTGACACTTCCTTAATAAAGTTTTCCGGCAGGGGAAGGATGGGACTCTATTTTGTTGAGTTCGGAGCAAGTCCCAGGAGATCTAAAGTTATATATGATAGAAAATTATCCTCTATTAGTCTGATAGAAGAGAGTGATTTTAATTTTAAAGAAATATTAAAAACAAGAGTATATCATGTAAGCGGGATTACTCCTGCTCTCAGCGAGGGATGTAAAAGAGCAACCGGAGAATCTTTGAAATATGCTAAAGAAAATGGTGCTATTGTAAGCTTTGATGTTAATTACAGAGAAAAATTGTGGAGTGAATCTGAGGCACATAAATGCCTGATCCCTCTGATGGATTATGTCGACATCCTCATAACAACTGAAGAAGATACTGAGAGAGTATTCAAAATAAAGGGGAAAAACTACTACGAAGTAGCAGAGAAATTAATGAAAGAATTTAGCTTTAAAATAGTTGCAATAACCTTGAGAGAGAATATATCCGTATGGAGGAATAACTGGACGGCCATAGCATACGATGGCCATAAATTTTATAACGATAAAAAGTATGAGCTTGAGTTGGTAGACAGGTTTGGCGGCGGAGATTCTTTTAGTGCAGGATTTATTTTTGGCTATTTAACAGAAAATAAAGATATTGAAAAAGCTGTTAAATATGGCAATGCCTTTTCGGTCTTAAAACAAACAAATCCTACGGATTTTAACTGGGCTAATTTGGAAGAAGTAAAAAGCCTGTTGGCTCAGAAAAGTCTAAGGGTACAAAGATAAAAGTAATACTGTGATTCAAGGGAAAATTTTAAATAAAACTTGAACCGACAGATCTTGAAGTTCAGATTGGTAACATATGAAGTATCTTTTAATGATTCCTGGCCCTGTTGAAATACCGGACGATATATTAGTATCATTTCAGGGACAGCCGGTTGCTCACTATGGTCCTGAATGGGCTGAATTGTATCTGGAAACAGCAGGCCGGATTTCAAAGATAATTGGTTCTAAAGGAAGAACCTTTCTTATGCCAGGTTCAGGCTCTCTTGGTCTTGATACAGCTGCAGCTACCTTTTGCAGGTCTAAAAGGTGCCTTGTGCTTAATAATGGTATGTTTGGAGAAAGACTTTATAACATTGTATCGAAACATACTCCGGATGTAGAAGTTCTTAAATTCCCTCTGAATATACCTGTTGATCAGGACATTGTGAATAAAACATTGAAAGATAAAAATTTTGATGCAGTTTTTATGACTCAGGTTGAGACGAGTACAGGAATACTTAATCCTGTAGAAGAGATAAGTAAAATATCTAAAGAAAACGGAGCCCTTTTTATACTCGATGCAATTTCGAGTGCAGCAATTGAAAGGCTCGAAATGGATAACTGGGGTGTGGACATTACGGTCACCGCCTCACAGAAAGGTTTTGAGTGCCCTGCAGGGTTAGGGATCGTTACTGTAAAGTTAAGCTTACTGGATAGTTTAAGAGATTCTCCCGGTCACACATGGTATACAGATCTTCGTGTATGGTGTGATTATTACGATATGTGGCATGATTGGCATCCATTCCCGGTGACATTACCAACAAATACTATTATGGCACTTGCTAAAAGCTCGCAGATAATTGAAACTGAAGGTATTTCATCCAGGCAAAAAATGCATAAAGAGATTTCTTCACGGTTTAGAAAGGCCATATCAGAACTTGGATTAAAACTTTATGCTAAAGAGAATCAATGTGCACATGGTTTAACCGCGGTTTCAACTGATGGAAAATTTGAACCATCCGAACTAATTATCTTTTTAAAAAAGAAGCTTGGAATTCAAATTTCCGGCTCCTTTGGTGAAATAAAAAACCATGTTTTTAGAATAGGCCATATGAGCAGAAAACAGTGTTTGAATGTAAATTTCATCAGTTTATTAAATGGCATTGCATTTTTTATGAAAAAATCTGGTATAAATGCTTCGATTGAGAAAGCTATTGATGCGCTCATTGAATGATTGCCAGATCAGCACAAGAACTATCAGAATCAGATAACATGGTGCCTCTGGAGTTTTCGAAGCAAACTCCCTGGTAGTTTTGGCGAATGTCAAAACTACACTGTATCTGTGAAAAATGCGGCCATGAGATGCCGAAGGTGCCTGTGGTAAAAGTAATTGCAGTCATTACCAATCCTGGTGAGTACAAGTACTCTCACGAAGTAAGAAAAATCTTGGAATGTCTGAAACGAAACCATGCGCCGCCATTCGATAAGATAACAACAAAAACCTCCTGATCCGGTTTCTATCCGGTTTCTATCCGGTTTCTATTACAGATGTCAATTTTGTGCTCTCTCCGGAAGGTGAGGTACGCCCGCCCTTATTTTCAGAAATGCCCTGGAAACTTCACATTTTCTT
>Ga0114925_10001159_pt1 | contig 12694 bp, 12 predicted proteins | sample SumtaG_2_FD_87287 | JGI IMG/M metagenome (GOLD analysis project Ga0114925, IMG submission 87287) | Deep subsurface microbial communities from Indian Ocean to uncover new lineages of life (NeLLi) - Sumatra_00607 metaG | ecosystem: Environmental > Aquatic > Marine > Oceanic > Sediment | place... | reverse complement strand
TTATGCAACGTTAGGGTAAAGGCTCCGAGCAGGCAGAAAAGGCGACAGTTGCAACGGAGACTCTCCTTTGGGGTCCCGCCCGGGGCGGGATGACGAATTTCAAGGCTACGCTGCCGTTCAATAGAATGAAGCAGTTTTTTGCGGCCTTTAAAAAGAGACCCCACGGCCCTGCATTAGCAAGGCCTAAAGGTTATAATTAGAATTGCTGATCAAAAAATAGAATACCTGGACCACAATCCATATCTATCTCCCACTATCAAAAATAGATTTGAATTTTTAAGGTGTTCTTGATATCTGTGCTCAGTAACCGTTTATGGGTTCGGAGGTTCAGGGTTTCCCGCTGAAAGCGGGATACGGGCCGGGGAGGCAGAGCTTCGCTAGTTTTACAAGGGTTGGATGGGATTTTGAGGCAACGCTATGGGTATCTCTTTTAGAAAAATCGAAGCCAAAGCTCGCCTGATTAACCCTCTAAAGGGGTTCATTGCCGATGAAATTCCATTTTTCAAACAATCCACAAGGAGCCTTACAGCGTTATACCACCGGAATCTGTCTGTAAAAAAGTCAGGGAAATTTTTCAGAAATGATTACATTTTCTTCCCATGTTCATCCTTCCACGCAGAATATCTACTCATATAATCATCTACCACCTTCTTTGAGTCAAGCGATAGATACTCTGCATAGCTGATGATAAAACCCCTTGTATAAGCCTCAGGTGGAAGGCCTTCAAAATTTTCAAGCTCTATGTCCTTAAGATACTGGGTTTGTACCCTGGTTGAAAGAGCAATATCCTGCAGGTCAATGTTAAGCCTTTCTCTTATTTTCCGTAATGCTTGTCCAGTAAAAGTTGTAAGCTCCACGGACGTTTGTTCATAGCTTTTCATTGCAGGCCGCGAGCCCATTTCATTTTCCGCTGTATCTTCCTCTTCCTCAAATAAACCCAATAAGCCCTTGTATGCTTCTTCAATTTGACGGAGGATCTGTCTCTTTACCTCTGCTGAAATTTCATCTTCAATAGGTAATGTTACAATAGATTCCCTTGAATACAATGCCTTCAGGTGTTGATATGCTTTCCTGATCTCTGATAATGATGCACCAGGGTGAAGTTCAAGGGTCTCAAGGTATTTGCTGTAATCTTCTCTACTCATAGCGTTGTATGAATGTCTCTTCCTTCTAAAAGGTTCTCTGTCAGCCTTTCGATCTCTTTTGCACAACGTGAGGCCGGATAGGCCTGCATGTAAGACTGCCTTTTGTTTATGCATCTGGAAATAACAGCATCAAATTCAATGTATCCAACATAGCTGGAATTAAGACCAAAATATTTTTTGCAAATGCTTTTAACTGAATTTCCAATCATTATCTCTTGACTCGTATTTATCCTGTTTAAAATGATATAAGCCCTGAAATCGGACAATTTCGTATTGATAATATTTTCCATTGTCTTTGACAAACCTTTAAGATAGTCAATGAGTTGATTGAAATTCTTTATATCATGTTCTTCCCTGTTTTTCCAGGCATTCTGAACCACATCTCTCAGGCCATGGCCTCCAAGGGAATTTATCACATGTCTGAAGAAAGCGTTTTTTAAAAAAAAATACAAATTTTCAATAGCAATTATTTCGGGAATAATTACGACTATCATCTTATCTGCAAGGAGAAATGTGTCTATGGTATTAAAGTGCGCACCAGCGCCAAGGTCAATAAGGACATAATCTGCATTGAGTTGCTTAATGTGCCTGAACAGTTTGAGTTTCTGTGTATATTTAATACCATCAGGGGATAGAGAATGGATCGCTCCTATCAATAACCCCATGTTTTTTATCCCACTATCAACAACAAGATCAAGTAGCGGAACCTTTTTCTCGAAAAAATCCGTCAAGGAAATCCTTGGCTTATTAATACTAAGGAATGTGTGCAGATTGGCGCCTCCAAGATCAGCATCAATCAGGATAACTTTTTTGCCTTTTAGGGCAAGGCAGATCCCCATGCTGCTTAATACAAAGCTCTTTCCCGTGCCTCCCTTGCCTCCACCAATTGTCCAGATCTCAGGGCTTCGTTCGTTAATTGCTTTCATAACCATTTATGGATGGGCACTATCTATTCCCATTCGATCGTGCTGGGAGGTTTGGAGGAAATATCGTAAACTACCCGGTTTACCCCTTTTACACTGTTAATTATCCTGTTGGACATCCTTGCCTGCACTTCGTAGGGGATTCTTGTCCAGTCAGCAGTCATTGCATCCAGGCTGTCCACCACACGAATGGCAATCACATTTTCATAAGTTCTCTCATCACCCATCACACCCACCGTCCTCACGGGAAGAAGGACTGCAAAGGACTGCCAGACCTTTTCATACAGGCCGGCTTTCCTGATTTCTTCCAGAACAATAACATCGGCAGATCTCAATATCTCAAGCCGATCACGGGTCACCTCGCCCAGGATCCTGACCGCCAGGCCAGGACCCGGAAAGGGCTGGCGGATCACCATTTCTCTGGGAAGACCAAGTTCCACGCCCACCTGGCGCACCTCATCCTTGAACAATTCTCTCAGGGGCTCAATGAGTTTCAATTTCATGGTTTCAGGCAGCCCTCCGACGTTATGGTGACTCTTTATGGTCGCCGAAGGCCCTTTAAAAGAAACACTTTCAATAACATCCGGATAAAGAGTGCCCTGAGCCAGATATTTTGCGCTGCCCAGTTCCTTTGCCTTCTGTTCAAAGACGCCGATAAACTCCCGCCCAATGATTTTTCTCTTTTCCTCAGGATCTCTAATTCCCTTGAGGCAGCGAAGAAAACGCTCTGAAGCGTCCACCAGGTGCAGGTCCATGCCATAATACTCCTGGAAGACCTCCATAACATCCTGCACTTCTCCCCTCCTGAGAAGGCCATTATCCACAAAAATACAGGACAGATGGTCTCCGATGGCCTTGTGAAGCAAAACCGCCGTCACAGAGGAGTCGACCCCGCCCGAAAGCCCGCAGATTACCCTGTCTTCCCCGATCCTTTCTCTCTGTTTCCTGATGGTTCGACGGACAAAAGAGGTCATGGTCCAGGAGGGTTCACAGCCGCATATTCTAAAAAGAAAATTCTTGAGAACCCTGTGACCTTCCGGCGTGTGCGCCACCTCCGGATGAAATTGAACCCCGAAAAATTTCCTTGACGTGTCCGCCATTGCCGCGATTGGGCTGTTTTTGCTGCTCGCAAGCGCGACAAAACCTTCGGGCATTCGGTCAATACGGTCTCCATGGCTCATCCATACTGTTTCCTGGTCCGATGTTCCAAACCCATAGAACAGGTCTCTGTTATCTTCAATGGTCATCGCGGCATTGCCATACTCCCTGTCCGTGGCCTTTGCAACTACACCACCTAACAAATGAGTGAGGAATTGCATCCCGTAACAGATGCCCAGGACAGGGACCTGCAGGTCAAGAATTTGCCGGTCAGCCTTAGGGGCATTTATCTCATATATGCTGGCAGGCCCGCCTGAAAGTATGATACCCTTTGGGGAAAAGGCCTTTATTTTTTCAATGCTTACGTTGAATGGATGGATTTCACAATAAACCTGTGCTTCTCGAACCCGTCTGGCAATAAGCTGGGTGTACTGGGACCCAAAGTCTAAAATAAGCACTTTCTGCCTGTAAAAGCTACTTGACATCAATCCGATTCCACCTCTCAAATTTTTCAAGCTATGCATTATCGTAGCGTATACATGCAAAAAGCGGGCCTATTCCACCCTGTAATTTGGCGCCTCTTTGATGATGATTACATCATGCACATGGCTCTCCCTGAGCCCTGCGGGCGTGATGTGCACAAAGTCGGGTTCGGTCTGAAGCGCTTCAATATCAGCACATCCCAGATAGCCCATGCCGGCCTTCACCCCGCCAACAAGCTGGTAAACCGTGTCCGCCAACGGTCCACGATAGGGTACCCGGCCTACAATACCTTCCGGAACTAATTTCTTCTCCAGGTCAGCATCCTCTTGAAAATAGCGATCTTTGCTTCCATCCTTCATGGCTTCCAGCGAACCCATGCCCCTGTAAACCTTGTAGGATCTACCTTGAAACAGGATTGTCTCACCCGGACTTTCCCCGGTTCCTGCAAACAGGCTTCCGATCATGACAGAATCGGCACCACCAGCCAGTGCCTTGGTAATATCTCCGGAGTATTTGATCCCCCCGTCTGCCATAACAGGAATCCCGGATCTTTTTGCTTCAGCAGCACAGTCCATTATGGCCGTCATCTGAGGAACGCCCACGCCCGCCACGACCCGTGTAGTGCAGATAGATCCCGGGCCTACGCCGATCTTCACTGCATCGACCCCCGCCTCGATAAGTGCTCTCGCCCCTTCAGCCGTGGCTACATTTCCCGCAGCCAGCTCCAGATCGGGGAATTCTTTTTTTATTTTTTTAACGGCCTGCACCACTTTGTCAGAGTGCCCGTGGGCCGTATCAACCACCACCAGATCCACATTGGCGGCCATGAGTCTTTCAAGTCTTTTCTCCTCATCCGGCCCAATTCCCACAGCAGCACCTACACGAAGACGGCCCAATTCATCCTTACATGAATGTGGATATTTCTTTATCTTCTCTATATCCTTGATGGTGATAAGGCCCTGTAATCTGCCGTTCTCATCCACTACCAAAAGCTTTTCTATCCGTCTCTTGTGCAGGATAGCCTTTGATTCCTCCAGTGTGATTCCCACTCTTGCTGTGGCGAGATCATCTTTGGTCATTACTGCCTCGACCTTTTGATCCAGATTTGTTTCAAACCTCAGGTCCCGGTTGGTGATGATTCCCACCAGATTTCCGTCTTTCACAACGGGCACCCCTGAAATCCTGTACTTTTTCATGATATCCAGAACTTCATAGATTTTATGGTCAGGCTCAATGGTAATGGGGTCGACAATCATTCCGCTTTCAGATTTTTTGACCTTTTCAACCTGTAGAGCCTGTTGCTCCATGCCCATGTTTTTGTGAATAATCCCTATCCCCCCCTGCCTTGCCATTGTAATGGCGGTCTCCGATTCAGTGACGGTATCCATGGCAGCACTAACAATGGGGATATTCATTGTGATATTCCGTGAGAGCCTTGTCTTAACGTCCACCTCATTCGGCAATACAGAAGACTGCGCCGGAACCAAAATAAGATCATCAAAAGTGTAACCAAACGAAATATTGTTTCTAATCATTTCCTTCTCCTTCTGAACTCTCGACTAAAATGCCCTCAAGCAGGTCTGACAGGCTGACCTTTAGTTGAAGTGACTTGAAAAAGTACAGGATTCTTATGACTGTAAGACAGCCGGCCAAAATTACGTCTGCCCTGCCTTTGTCCAATCCCGGGAGTTTCAATCTTGAGTCTAAACTCAAGTTCCTTATCTGACTGAAAAGGGCCTCGATCTTTCGCCTTTTCAATAATAATCCATTTATCCGATCTGCAGCTATGTCTCCTAAGGGGATCCCGTGAAGCATGACCGCAAGGGTCGTTACTGTCCCGCCGGTCCCCACCAGTAAAGACAGATCCCGCGCCCCTGGAACATTCAAATCGGCATCAAGCAGACATTGATCCACATGCCTTGAAAGCGCCTCAACCTCTGCTTCCCCTGGTGGATCCGATCCGAAATACCTTTTTGTCAAAATCATGGCACCCAGGGGGACCGACCGGGCGACTCTTGTGCCTTCACTGCCAATTAAAAATTCTGTACTTCCACCACCCAGATCAAATACCGCGAAAGGATCAGTATGAATGTTCAATGCCTGCAAAGCACCTTTCGCGGTGAGATAAGCCTCTTCAACGCCTGTTATGGCCCTGACACGGATACCTGTCTCTTCGTATATACGGTCCAGGAATTGGTCTCTGTTGGGAGCCTCCCTTATCACACCTGTGGCGACCGCATTTACAGAATGGACCCTGAATCGCTTGAGGTAACCGGAAAAATTTTTAAGGACATTCAGGGTGCGATCAATGGCCACGGACGGAATGTCTTTATTTTCAGATTGACTGAGGCCTTCAGCAAGGCGAATATACGCTCTTTTCCTGGCTAAGGGCATGAGATGTCCTGGTATCCCGCATTTCCGGGCGATCAGGAGTCTCGCGGTGTGTGTGCCGATATCTATGGAGGCATGGACACGTGACATTACGGGCAAAGGTATCAGAGTAAGTGATATTTTTCAAGTAATGTATTGGTTTTGGGAAGAAAGGTGCGCAAACGAATAAAGTCCGGGTTGATTGCATTTAACACCCGGGCTGTCGCATCAGCGTGCTCTAAGGTCCTGTCTTTACCGCCAATTCCGAGGATCACATATTCACTTAATTCGATTCCTGCTTCTCGCACCCATAGCCCGGCATGAACCTGTTCAGACGAATTTGTGCCCTTTTTTATGCGCCGCAGTACCTCATCATCCCCGCTTTCAAGTCCCACATGAATACGTGACAACCCGCTATGCCTTAGCCTAATAAGATTCGCCAATCCTTTCTTATAGATATACCTGGATGAGCCGTATGTGGTTATTCTTTTTAGATTCGGGAAAAGAGATCTTGCATAAGTACAAATTTCTGCCAGATCGGCTGTAGGCATTGCAATGGTGTTCCCGGCTGGGAAGAAGAGTGTTTGCACTTTTGAACCGTATATTTTTTTGGCCTGCTCCAAATCCTCTTTAATTTCCTTGACAGGCCGCACCTTGAACCGGGGTCCCTTCTTGTAAACCATACAAAAGGTGCACTTATTGTGAGGGCAACCAACGGTTGCCTGAATCAAGAGGCTATCCGCTTCGCTGGGAGGGCGGTAAATGGGGCCTTCATAACGCATATTGGGTGAAAAGGGGACCTTTCTTGAATTCGTTATCTTGTGGCTATATACAGAATAGGCCTTTTTACATAAAAAGAGGCCCAAAAATTGGGTTCACTCGTGTTTATCAGACATCCACAGCCCTGTCAATTGATGAACCTTTTTGGGCGGGGGCTTAGTCATAATTGTGTCAAAACCTGCTTGACATTTGAATCGACTTTCCGATAAAAGACCATACGTACAATTTTTCTCATTCTGTATGTTTTTCGTGCAAATTCTATATGATTCCCAAACGATCATGCCTCCTGGTTATCCAGGGTTGTATGATCCATCGGCTACAACAATGAAACAAACCAAAGACATTCATGTTTTCTTAACATACAAAAACGGTTCAATTCCCAACACAAAACAGCTCGCTTTACCCAAACGGGTCCTTTCTCCTGCCATATCAGCTTTGGAAGTGCCCACGACTCCATTTTCGACATAAATGTGGATGATGGCATGGGCAGACTTCAATTTTACATTAATAAGGGCAGGGGATCAATAGATATTGAGGGGAAGTTGGACAAAGGTAAGTTCACATTTCGTACCGTTCAAACAACCCGTAATGGTTCACAGGTTTCCCGCTGAAAGCGGGATTCAGGGTTAGGGACAAGGACAAAATTGAAGACCCGAAGTTCTCGTAAAAAATGCCGGTTTTGCCAAATAATTGCCAATGCGCCACCAATTTTCAGATTGGGAATGACGAAGCCGGGCGCTACTCACATAGATACGCCTACAAAATGGACTCTGGGGACAAGAATGCAACCTTGAACCCCTGAACCTTTGAACCCGTGAACGGTTAGAACAACCCTTACCCCAGTTCAGCGAAGGGAAACAGATATGGAACTGAAAACTGAAAAAACCGTTGCATATTGTCTTGCAGCCATACTCCTTGTGGTGGGCGTGGTGTGCTATGCAGCTCTTCCCCAAAAGAAGCCGGAAGACCCCATAAGGATCATGCTTAAAAGCACAGGAGGAACTGTACTGTTCGACCATAAGGAACATGCTTCAGAGGATGGATACGGCTTCGATTGCACCGAATGTCACCATATGTGGGAAAACGATGGGGCCAAACCTGAGGCATGTGGAGAATGTCATGAGGTGGATGGGGAAGACCCCATGAAAAGATCAGATGCATTTCACATGCAGTGCATCGGTTGCCACGAAGACGACGGGACTGCCCCGGCAGAAAAGTGCCAGGATTGTCATGCTTTCTAACCTGTGGAGTATAAATAAAAATCCAGGCCCAAAGGACCCGGCTTTGGTTATCCCCGGAGGGGATTTCGTTCATCTGAATTTCAATAGATTATGGAGTATTGGAGTACTGGAGTGATGGAGTTATGGAAGAAATACCTGATCATGGATTGAGGCATTAAACAAACTTGGTTCTTGAAAAGTCTGGCAGGGGCCGCCTTTTGTTTTCCAATACTCCAGTTCTCCATTACTCCAATACTCCTAAACGCAAAACTCCAGGCAGAGCCATCTGGCTCTGACTTGGCCCATAGAAGATCCCGCTAAGCGGGGGAGAACCAAGTTTTCTATGTTAGAATAAAGAATCCAGGCCCAGAGGGTGTTTGTAGGAGGTAAACATGATAAAAAGACCGTTTTTCAGTTTGGGAAAGCCTAAGCTGAAATATCCGGTAAATGATACTCAAGAACAAGATGTAATAAGGGTTATTCCCATCCCAGACAGAGTGACGTTTTTTCTGGAAGACCCTTATGAGAGGAATGAAGGTCTTTTAATAGAGCCAGGCGATAAGATTAAAACAGGACAGAAGCTGAAGCTTACAGAAGATGATAAGGACTATGTCATCTCATCGGTCACGGGGACAATTGCCGGTATTTCTCAGTATAAGGGTTATTTAGGCAAAACCTACGCGGCAATTTCCATTGACACAGCCGATGAGGAGCAATGGGATGACAAATTCAAAGAGGATTGCCAAAAACCCACTCTTGAAAACTCCCTTGAATTCCTGGGCTGTCTCCCTGGTGACACTGGTTTTATACCTATTTTAGATACCCATCCTCCTTTAAATACAATAATAATAAATGGCGTTGACAAGGACATTTTGGTTTCAACAAATCAGCTCATAGTGCAAACCGAAACTGATAACCTGAAAACCGGTATTGAATATCTAAGGGAAATCACTGGCGCAGGGGAGATCATGATTACCATGCCCCCTGAATTAGCCTCCCAGGCCGGGGAAACCGGTGCCGACGTAAAGGTGATTGAACCTATCTATCCGAACACACTACCTGAAATAATTATGAAGAGTATTCTGGGTAAGACCCCGCCTGCAGATAAGACCTGGGAACAGATAGGGGTTGGATTAATAAATGCCGAAGCAGTTGTGGCGTTTTCAAACGCCTTCGCCAAAGGACAGATACCGGTCAGTAAATTGCTGACGGTCATCAATAAAGATCACACGACGGTCCACGTGAGGGCAAGGGTTGGCACTCATGTAAAGGAAATCCTGGCCGCCCTGGATATTGAGACTCACCACGGCGATCAGCTTGTTCTGGGCGGCCCCATGACCGGTCACGCTCTGTATTCCGAAGACTTGCCCATTTTGCCCGACACGGACGCTATTATGGTCCATGACAAGGATAATGTTGTGTTACCTTCCGACTGTCACTGTATTAACTGCGGGGAATGCGTGAGGGCCTGCCCGACCAGGATTCCCGTTAACATGCTGATACGGATCCTGGAAAACGGCCTTTATGAGGAGGCAGCCAAAGAATATGACCTTCTATCTTGCATCGAATGTGGGCTTTGCAGCTATGTATGTCCAGCGCGAATTCCTATATTTCACTATATCATGCTTGGCAAGTACGAGTTTGCCCGGATAGAGACTGTGGAGGAATCCAATGCCTGACCAGAAGTTATTTATTGGTTCACATGCACCTTATTGGCACAATGGAAGCAGCATATCAGCAAAAAGCTATCATACCATGCTGGCCGCCCTCCCTGCGGTGGTCCTGGGCATTTCGCAATACGGCGCTCCCGCACTTGGGGTTTTGGCGCTTTCCGTATCCTGTGCCATGATCTGGGAACTTATCATGAATATCGCGATGAAACGGCCTGCAAGCATAGGGGATGGAAATGCTGCCGTTATTGGGCTTTTATTTGCCATGCTATTGCCCGCCGCAACGCCATGGTGGGTTGTAGTGGTGGGAACATTTGTGGCTGTTGTCATAGGAAAACAGATCTTTGGTGGTATAGGCTGTAATCCCCTCAATCCGGCCCTGGTGGCAATTGCCATATTGATGCTCTCCTGGAAGAGTATACTGGATTTTAATGATGCCCTCGTAAGCTACGATTTCGGTTTTAATATGGTGTATCCGCTGGCTGCGATTAAGGGTTTTGGGGCGTCAGCCGTTTCAGATTACAGTACGGCCGGACTGCTCATGGGCCAGCAACCCGGCGGTATAGGGACGACCTTCGGACTTGGTTTAATTATTGGCGGGCTGTATTTAATGCTGCGCGGTCATATTCGGTGGGAGATATCCCTGTCGTTTCTTGCATCTGTTTTTGTGACCGCTCTTCTCTTTAATCTTTCCGACCCTGACAAATATGCAAACCCCGTATTTCATTTATTGACCGGCTATACACTGATCGGCGCATTCTTCCTTGCTACTGAGGACTCATCTTCACCTGTCAACTTTGTTCCAATGCTGCTTTACGGGGCTTTTGCCGGTATTTTGACGGTCCTCATCCGCAATATAGGGGCCTTTGTGGATGGCGTAGTGTTTGCCATTCTCATGATGAATGTGGCCAACCCACTTTTAGACAAGATCAGACCAAAAGCAATGGGAAAGGGAATCAAGCATGCGTGAAATGATAAGACTCCTTGTGGTTGTTGCCGTTTTCAGTGCTGTTTCAGGAGGACTGCTGGCAGCTATTCAAAATGGAACCAGGGACCGGATTGAGTATCAGCAATTAAAATTTGTCAAGGGTCCGACTATTCAACAGATCCTGGAAGGTTCTTCTAATGATCCCCTTGTTGACCGTTTCAAGCTGCCCGATGGGAAGGAAGAGAGAAGCTTCTTCGTGGGTGTATTTGACGGCAAGGCAAATATCGTTGCCCTTGAAGCCTTTGGAAAGGGTTTTGACGGTGACATCGGCGTTATCGTTGCTGTTAACGTGGAAAATGATGAAATCGTTGGAATAGGGGTCACAACCCATAGTGAGACGCCCGGCGTGGGATCAAGGGTAAAGACCGACCCCTCCTTGAGTGAGCAATTCAAGGGACTACCCATTAAAGAGCCTTTCAAGGTAAAGGCAGATGGCGGACAGATTGATGCCATTAGTGGGGCCACTGTTTCATCGCGTGGCGTGTGTGGCGCTGTTGTTGATTCAGCGGAAATATATATGCGGCTGAAAAGAGATATCATAGAAAAACTAAAAGCATTCAAGACATAGGGAGACGATGTTTTATGGCAAAGAGCGCTGTTCAGGAATTTACCAAGGGGCTGTGGGCTGAAGTTCCTCCGTTTCGTCTTGTCCTCGGGTTGTGCCCGATTCTGGCAGTAACGAAGACTCTTGAAAACGGTGTTGGAATGGGAGTAGCAACAACTTTTGTCCTGGTGTGCTCCAATGTGCTCATATCATTGCTCAGGGATGTGATACCCAAACAGGTGAGGATCGCCTGCTATATCGTTGTTATCGCCACCTTTGTCACCGTGGTTGAACTGGTGATGCAGGCGTTTGCCTACCCACTGTTTCTGAAGCTGGGGATTTTTATACCCCTTATTGTGGTAAACTGTATTGTTCTTGGCCGTGCAGAAGCCTTTGCCGCCAAAAACGGCGTCGTCGCTTCTCTTGCGGATGGCCTGGGAATGGGGGTTGGGTTTACTCTATCCTTGACAGCTCTATCAATTTTCAGGGAAATTTTTGGAAGCGGGACTTTAACCTTACCTTTTATAAGTACAGTTTTACCTGTGTTTGGCCCTTCCTTTGAGCCTTTTGCCTTTTTAGTGGAAGCGCCAGGGGCCTTTATAGGCTTAGGGCTTATGCTCTGTATAATGAATATGCTTGGTAAAAAATAGAGAAGGAGAAAATAGATGGGTGATTACTTTCTGCTGGCAATAAGTTGCATCTTTGTCAACAACATCCTCCTCATGCAGTATTTGGGAAACTGTCCCTTCTTAGGGGTGTCCAAAAAAATGGAAACAGCCCTGGGAATGTCCATGGCGGTTGTCTTTGTGCTGGTCCTGGCAGGGGCCATAACCTGGATTACCAATAACCTGGTACTTAAACCATTCGGATTTGAATACTTAAGGACCCTGGCCTTTATTCTGGTGATTGCATCACTCGTGCAATTTGTTGAATTGTTTCTAAAAAAGAGCATACCCGCACTTTATGCCGGCCTTGGGATATTCCTGCCGCTGATCACAACAAACTGTGCGGTTATGGGTGTGTGCCTTATCAATATCAAGGAAGAATACACGTTTGTACAGGCTCTGGTTTCGTCTTTTACCTATGCAATCGGCTTCGGATTGGCCCTGATCCTGTTTGCCGGAGTTCGTGAGCGGATCCTTTTGGCAAGGGTACCAAAACCTCTACAGGATACCTCTATCGGTCTTGTAGGGGCAGGAATGATGTCTCTTGCTTTTTTCGCATTTAAGGGAATGGCCTAGTGCCCCGTCTCATAAATTCTGCACCTTGAAATGGCAAGATGAAATATTCATATAAACTCATACGTTACACCCATCTGTGGGGGACGGAGAAATACGAAATTCGAATATCAAAACTCTAAACAAATTCTAATGACAAAAATATCAATGATTAAAACGGAAAACGATAGTACAGGTCCTCTTTTGTTTAGAATTTAGAGCATTTGGATTTTGATATTGTTTCGGATTTCGGATT
>Ga0114925_10001158_pt1 | contig 12694 bp, 13 predicted proteins | sample SumtaG_2_FD_87287 | JGI IMG/M metagenome (GOLD analysis project Ga0114925, IMG submission 87287) | Deep subsurface microbial communities from Indian Ocean to uncover new lineages of life (NeLLi) - Sumatra_00607 metaG | ecosystem: Environmental > Aquatic > Marine > Oceanic > Sediment | place... | reverse complement strand
GGTCCTGAAAAAGGGAAATATAGAACGAGGAACACCTGAAGAATTTCCTTAGACTTTTTTTTTAGGAATTAACTATTGGATCATTGGGTTAGGAATTTACAAAGTTATTTAAGTTAGAAATATAAGAATATATCTTTAATATTAGAAGCCAGTAGGTCTATTCAACATAAACTAATGAGCAAGAAGGAAGAATTTAGTAAGAGAATTATTAAAGAAACTGATGGAAATCCTGGTATGTTACACGATCAAAGTAGAATGATTGAAAAACAAATTCAAATGATCGACAATCACCTTGATGCATCAATTATTTTTTGTCCAACCTGTTTCAAATCTAATAGAGACATGACTTATAATCCAATCGTAGAAAAATGGTATTGTGTTGAATGTTATGAGTAACTTAAGATAGGTTATTCGGATGAAGGGGAACATGATCGTTTTCCTTAAGATATTTTTTATTTATTAATCCAAAAATTGGCATTTTTTTAATTTTTATGATTTCTACAAAACGGGTTAATAATAAACTATATTGAACAGATTTTCATTACCAGAATGGAAAATTAGAAGAAAATCAAATATTTTCAATTTGAGCACCTAATTCTTTTAAATCCTCAAAAAAAGAAGGATAAGAATCATTTACAATTTCACTATATTGAACATGTGAACTTGAATCCGCATATAAAGCTGCAATGCTACAGGCCATAGCGATCCTATGATCATTATTATGATCTATTTTTATTCCATTTAGTTTATCACAATGAAATATTGTTAATTTATCATCCTCTTCAATAACTTTAACACCCATCTTACGTAATTCTCGAGCCATAATAGAAATTCTGTCAGTTTCTTTTAATCTTAGATGAGAAGCATTATAAAGAATAGTTTTTCCTTTTGCAAAAGCTCCAATAATTGATAAAACTGGAAACAAATCAGGAATATCTGTGCAATCAATTTCTTTCCCTTTAAGCGGTAGATTTTTAAGATCTCCGTTTATTATTACTCGGTCTTTTTCTTCTTCAATTTTGATATTAGCTCCCATTTTTGTTAAAATCTCAATAATTTTTTTATCTCCTTGAGAATTCTTAATACTTAGGTTATTAACAATTATGGAAGAAGGCTTTTTAGATAATACTGCCGCTGTTAAAATAAATGCTGCAGAAGAAAAATCTCCTGGAATAGTATATGACTGAGGTCTATACGCTTGATTATTTGTTATATAAAATTTCCCGATTTCAAAATTAGCTTGAACATTAATTCCAAATGCTGCCAATACATCCATTGTGATATCTATAAAAGGTTTAGAGACTAGTGGGGTTGTGAGAGTGATTTCAATATAATCCTTCTTCTCACATTTTAATTGAGGGCATAAAATTAATAAAGCTGTAATAAATTGTGAACTTTCATCACCCTGAATCTTAATTTTATTACATAAAACTTTCTTACGTTTGATTTTAAGCTTAGTACTTGATAATTTGAAATCAGCTCCTAACTGTTTGAGTGCTTCGAGGAGGGGAAGGATTGGTCTGTTAAGTTTAAAAAATTCTCCCTTTAATATAAGTCTATCTTCGAACATTAAACTTAAAGCACTAAAAATTCTTATAGTTGTTCCAGAGTTTTTGCAATCTAGAACTTTTTTATAGGATCTGAAAGAATCTTTGCCAGTTTTAACAATATATGTATTATCAGTTTTTTTTAGGATTTTAACTCCCAAGGATCTTAAGACATTCATTGTAATTTCAACATCTCCGCTTGTTAAAGGATTTTTAATTATTGAAATACCATCAGCAAGACTTGCGGCTACAAATGCTCTATGGGAATAGCTTTTAGATCCTGGTGCTATGATTTCTCCATTCAAACTATTTGTTATTGGATTAATTTTAAGATTCATTATTAAATAAATAGAAAGTTATAGATATAATATTAATTAAATTATCTTGTAGTACAATTATATTATATATCCTCAAAAGAAGTGAAAGTTGTGGATAATTCATTTGGTACTATCTTTAGAATAACTTCATTTGGAGAAAGTCATGGCGATGTACTAGGAATTATATTAGATGGTGTACCAGCAGGATTAAATTTTGATTTAGAAGTTATCCAGGATGAGCTTGATAAAAGAAGACCCGGTCAAACATATTTAACGACAACACGTTTTGAGAAGGATAGGGCTAAAATATTATCTGGCATTTTCAATAATAAAACAACGGGAGCACCTATTTGTTTGATAATTGAAAATAAAGATATTGATTCATCATTTTATGAAAAACAAAAAAATTTCTTACGACCTTCCCATATAGATTATTCTGCTTTAAAAAAATATGGAGGATATTCTGATTATCGAGGTTCAGGAAGGTTTTCTGGGAGAATAACAGCAGGATTTGTTATGGCTGGTGCTATTGCAAAACAAATATTAAAAAAATATGGTATAATAATATTTGCTTACACAAAAAGCATTGGAAATATTATAGATGATGAGAATCCTCCTATAAATGATTTAGAGAAACTATTTGGGATAAGAGAGAAGTCTCTTGTAAGAGCAATTAATCAAAAAAAATCAAAAACAATGGAACAACTAATTGAAGGTGTGAAAATTCAAAATGATTCTATTGGAGGGACGATAAAATGCATTGTTTCAAAATTTCCTGCTGGTAAAGGAGGACCGATTTTCAATAGTATCGAGTCAAATATAAGTAGAGTAATGTTTGCAATTCCGGCAATAAAAGGTATAGAATTTGGAGCTGGTTTTAAAGCATCTAAAATGAAAGGTTCTGAGCATAATGATCCATGGTTTGTGAAAGATGGGGTAGTCAAGACAATTAAAAATGATGCCGGGGGAATAATAGGGGGAATTTCTACAGGAATGCCGATTGAATTTACAGTTGTAGTTAAACCCACTTCTTCTATAGGAGTTCCTCAAAAAACTGTAAATATTAAGACAATGGAAAATGTAGAAATTGAATTTTCTGGTCGTCATGATCCATGTATAGTACCAAGAATAGTAACAATCGTAGAGGCTATGACAGCAAACGTTTTGTTAGACTGTTTATTAATTGATGGCTATATACCTAAGATTTTTAATGAATAAAATAAAGTAAAGGCTTTAATAATGAATATCATTTTATCAGTAACTTCAAATAAAAAAATAAAAATCATCAATAATTTTTAGAGCATATTAAGAAGCAAATTATCATGCCCTTATCAGAACAAGAAAAATTCATAGAAGAAGTTACGAAATTAGTAGATAGATGGTCTTCTAAACTGTGTGCTTATTGTAATGATGGAACATTGGTTTCAATTGATGGAATGCTTGATTTTAAATGTAGTAAATGTGGGAAAACCATGATTCCAATTGAATACTTGGGAGAAATCGCCAATTTAGTTTTTAAATATAGAGAAAAGCTAACAAATCCTATAAAACTTCACAATACTGATTAGTAAATTCTTAATAAATTTGAAAAATTTTGCTTTTTTAATACAATCTTTATAATCAATTAAGTTTATTTCTTAGATATTAAAAATGAAATTACCAATTATAGCTGTTTTAATAGGGGCTGGAAGGAGAGGGATGCATGTCTATGGAAATTATGCTACAAAGAATGAAAATAGGCTAAAATTTGTTGCTGTAGCAGAACCTATAAAATCAAGACGTGAAAGTTTTGCAAATATACATAACATCCCTACTAATAGATGTTATGAAAGCTGGGAAGATTTACTTTCTGAAAAAAAACTTGCGGATATCGCATTTATATGTACTCAAGATCAAATGCACACTGCGCCTACTTTACTAGCACTAGATAAGGGATATCACGTTCTATTAGAAAAACCTATGGCTCACACACTAGAAGATTGTATAAAAATTGTTAAAAAAGTGGAAGAGACAGGAAAATTATTAGGGGTTAGCCATGTTCTAAGATATACTGGTTTTTTTTCAACTATATATGAAATAGTAAGAAAAGGACTTATAGGAGATATTGTTAATATTTCTCATAGGGAAAATGTAATGTGGTATCATTATGCGCACAGTTTTATTAGAGGTCCTTGGGCTAATATAAAAAAATCTTCTCCAATGATATTAGCAAAATGTTGTCATGATTTTGATTTACTTTTTCATATGGTTGGTTCACTTCCAAAGAAAATAAGTTCTTTTGGAAGTTTAATGCATTTCAAACCTGAAAATGCACCAAAAAATGCTCCAGAATATTGTCTAGATGGATGTCCTGCTAAAGATAAATGCCTATATTACGCTCCAAGAATATATATTGATATTATCCCCCAAATTCAATTTATGGAAAAAAGTGATAATAAGTTTTTAAAGATATTAGGGAAGTTAAGAAAGAACCATGTGAATTTTTTAACATTTATCTCTAAGATAGTACCTCTGTTAAGAGATTTAAGGTATTATAAAGATTTTCCAATTTATTATTTATATACAGGACAAAAAGAAGACTATTCTGACGAAGGAAAAGCTAAAATTTTGAAGAAGAGCCCCTATGGTAGATGTGTATATCATTGTGATAATGATGTAGTAGACCATCAAATAGTAAATATTGAATTTGAAAATGGAGTTACAGCTAATTTAACGATGCATGGTTTCAGTGAGCGTGAAGGTCGTACATTAAGAATTGATGGAACAAAAGCAACTTTGATAGGAGATTTTCACATTAGTGGTGAGAAAATCATATTTTATGATCATTTTTCTGGAAAAGAAACACTTGTTTATGCGAAAAAATTAACACGTGAGTCTGGTGAGCATGGTGTAGGAGATTTTGAACTCGTAGATAATTACATTGAATCGCTTATTAATAAAGAAAAAACTCAACCTTTAACAAATGCATGGGAGACAGTTGAGAGCCACTTAATGGCTTTTGCTGCTAATGAATCGCGTTTAAAAGGAACAGTTATTGATATGGATGAATTTCGCAAAAAGGCATACAAATCAGGATGATTTTAACAAAAAGAAATAATATTTGAATAGAAAAATTTTAGGTAATTTTATTATAATTGATATCATACAATATCTTATAGTTAAAACCAAAATTTGGATAACTTAACTAGAATGGATAATATAGACACTTCAAAACAATTTATTGAATTTTATAAGAAAAAAGGGGACTATTTGGTGTCTCTTTCGGAAAATCATTTTAAGAACATAGAGTATCGTAAATGCCTTGAATTGTTAAATCAAGCCTATAATATGTATATGAAAGGGAAGTATACTGAACTTGCGGAAAAGACAAAGCAAAGGTTCTTGGAAATTAAAGAAAAATATTTTCAGAAGTGATATTTTTAATCAAATTCTAAAATTTTATCTAATCGTTCTTCAATATCTTCAATATGAGAGCCTTGCCAATAGATTTTTTTACATTGAAGATTTGAGCATTGATAAAATTCATTGTAATTATTATATGTATCTTTTAAAACAAGATCTTTTATCGACGATTTAGACGCAACTCTATTTAAGAGTGCATTACAAATTGAACATCGCGCTTTTTCAATATTAAATTTGAAATTCAAACCATATTCCTTTTTAAGTTGATGAAGGTAATTATATATTCCTTCTCCTCTTAGGAAAATACTTTTATCTTTATAGCTATTATACAAGGGATAGTCTTTTGTGATAATAATCCTTTTATTTTTATGAGCATACTCCTTTAATTTTTCGTCAGGAACAGGATCTATCTTAAAATAAGCTATTAAATCATTTGCATAGATTGTATTGAATCCAAAGAGCCTAAGAAATCTCGTTAATTTACCTAACATTGAATCCACTAAAAATTTCATAATGAATAGATCAAGCTTTTATTAAGTATGTCTCGATTAAATATATTTAATTTCATATTACAAAAATAAATTTGGTATGTATAATAGTATATTTAATGACAGCAAGATTATAATGATCATAATTGGAATTTAATCAAAAAAAGATAATAAGAGTTTAAATGGAAGCTAAAGAATTAATGGAAAAAGCAGTAAGATTCCATGGACATATCTGTCCTGGTTTAACAATTGGAGTGTTAGCTGCTAAATATGTTTTAGAACAAGGGTATGATTATTCTCCTAATGAAGAATTAGTAGCTGTTGTTGAAAATGATAACTGCAGCGTTGATGCTCTTCAAGCAATATTAGGGACAACATTCGGCAAGGGAAATCTTATACACCAAGATTATGGTAAAATTAATTTTAGTTTTTATGACAGAAGAACAGAGAAAGGTGTAAGATTATCTATAAAAAGTAAGGAATTTGGTGATAAGAAGTTAACTAGAGATGAAAAAATTCAATTTTTACTAAATTTAAAGCCAGAAGATATATTTAATGTATACGAAATTGATTTTAATCCTCCAGGATTAGCTCAAATTGAAGAATCTGTACCTTGCGAGATATGTGGAGAACTTACTATGAATAGTCGACTTATGACATATAATAATTCTGAAATGTGTATTCCTTGTTATAAAAAGATGAGAAAATAGCAGGAGAATGAAAATTAATTCGTTAGGTTTAATTTTTTTTTAACTCAATAAAAAATATTTACTTGTTAGTTGAACTTTAGAAATTCTTAATATGATGTTGTTTATGAGAGATTATGGTCGATAACAACAATAACATAATTAATGGAGCAGGTCCTTTTTTTTTTGAAGGGAATAAAATTGGAATTATGATAATACATGGGGGCGGGGGAGGAACTTGTGCTGATTTGAAACCTCTAGCAGAAGAGTTGCATAAAAAAGGCGGATATACTGTTAGCGTTCCCTTACTCCCAGGATTTGGAACTAAACCTGAAGATTTAAAAAATGTTTCTATTAAAGATTGGAAATCTGCTTTAGATGATGAATTGACTATACTAATGAATAAATGTGATAAGATTATTGTAGGGGGGCATTCTATGGGAGGTATTTTAACTTTGATTTTGGCTGCAAATTATAATTTGGATGTTATTTTTACCATTAGTGCTCCAGTAGGAGCTCAGACATTTCTAATTCATTTAGTTCCTTTTTTCAAAATTTTTGTAAAATATTATAAGACAAATTCAGAACAATTCAAAAAAGATACAAATGGAAAATGGATTGGTTATAATAAAATTCCCGTAAATATTGGAATAAAAGCAAAGAAATTAATGAAAGAAATGAAGGAATGTTTGCCCATGGTAAATTGTCCAACCTTATTATTTCAGGGGAGATTGGATTCTAAAATTAAAAAAGAAAGTATGGATTACATCTTAAATAATATCGTAACAAAAAATAAGAAGAAAATTTGGTTAGAGCACAATGCTCATCCAATATTAAATAGTCCAGATCATAATCAAATCGTTTCTGAAACTTTAAATTTCATTAATGAAAATTGTCCTTAAATTATTTATTTATAATTAAATTACTAAAAATATCGAAGAGTAGATTAAATAACTCATCAAAATTAACTTATATATAAGAGGAAAAACTTATGATTAAGAATATAGAAAAGGGGCATACTTTATTAGTTAAAGGTCCAGCAAGAATAACATTAATAGAGGGAAAAATTGATGTTTTCGGTAAAATATATCTCCCAGAAAAGGAAAAATCATCCTCAAAAACTAACGATGATAATTTTTTAATAGTCCCTGGTTCCCAAGTTTACCCTCTATATGCAATAGATAAATCAAAATTAGAAGCATATACTAATTTTGAAGAAAATCTTATAGACATTGAAGAAAATTCAATCTCTCCTAAATGGATTGAAATTAAAGATTCGATTATTAAAGAGATGACCCAAAATGCTAACAAATCTTTAAAAATAATGGTTTTAGGAATAAGTAGCGGAAAAACCACATTTATCAAATATCTAGCAAACAATTTTCTTAGAGCAGGACTAAAGGGGGGATATTTAGATTCTGATTTAGGACAACAAATTATATATGTTCCCACAACGATTAATATTGGCACAATTAATGCTAATATCGTTTCAAGTGAAGATATCAATTCTGAAAAAACTGTATTTATTGGCGCAACTTTTCCTAAAGGAAATAGTAAATATATTGTCTCTCTTTCATGTAGGGATTTAATTTCTGATTATGTTAAAAAGTATAAAGATACTAATTTTGTATTAATTGATACAGATGGATGGATAAAAACTGAAGCGGGAATTCTATATAAAAACTTTTTTATTAAAACAGTAGATCCCGATATTTTAATTGTATTTCATGACGAAACAATTGAAGAACTGGAAGTTATTGAGAAGACCTCCTCGAGTTTAAGAAAAGATAGAAAAATATATTTGATTAAAGAGGAAAATAAATATTTTTACGAAAAAAACAAGGATGAAAGAAGATTCTTACGCCAAAGTCAATTTTCTAAAAAATTTGAAATGTTTAGAAAAATTTCAATTCCTTTAGATGATACTAAGTTTATAAAAGCAGATTATGATAATGATAAAGATGAAATCATCGAAATGGAAATCAATATTAATGATCTTGTCAATCTTCCTTACCATTATGTAATAATAGGTTTAATGAGTGAAAATTCAGAATTGATAGAAATAGGGCTTCTTTTTACTGTTAATATTGAAAAGAATTATATTTTGTTATTTTCCAATTTAACCTATAAACAACAACTCAAAGTAAAAAAGATTTTGCTTGGTTCTTTACGACTCTCAACCAAAGGTAACCATCAGGGGTATTTATATCTATAATTTGAATTTCCTTAATATTTAATCTTTTTTCTCAATATTTATTACCTCATATTAAGACTAATTTTTTTAAATTGTGTTATAATAATAATAATTTATGAATGAGAATCTTCTCACTAAGTTTCTAAAATTGATGTCCTCAAAAATTACGGATTCAGATTTAGAATTAACTAACTTGGGTAACGCTTTAGGGTTAGATTTGGTATCTTTTGCTGATTTGAGAGCTTCACAAGAAGATGTATTTGTAGATGAGGTAAGGGATAAAGCTTTAGAGAAGATGGAAACCGAGAAAGATAATGTTTTGAAAAAAATTGATTCATTTTATACTGGAAGCATTGATTTCATGGTATCTGATGAACCTGAAGGGAAAAGATTTTTCCTTTTAGAAACAAATGGAGGGTCTCATAGAGGACTCTCAATTTTAACGCTAAAACAACAAAGTCTTTTATATAATGGATATTTTGAAGCTATTACTCAAGCTTTAAGAAGAAATACAAAGAAAAATAAGAAAGTTTTTGTTTTAATCGGAGTACCAATCAACGATGGATTAATTCATGAGAAAGTAATAATGATCGAATATTTACGGAAAAAATTTAAGAATAACGGATATACTGTGAAAATTTTTAATACTGATAATTATGATAAACTTTTTAAAGCTGAAATTGTGTTCTTGATAGCGGATTATAGGCATTTATCCACCACTCTTTCATTTTCTAATAATTGGATTAAATATAAAGAGGAAAAAATTAATGTTTTAATAGGAGATGGTATTACAAGGCGTCTAAAAGATCAAAAATTTTTAAAAATCATTAGAGAAGATTTCCGTAAAATAAAATCAATTATTGTTAATCCCATTTTTAAAGTAACTGATGATAAATCTTTAACCTATTTAGCAAGTTTTTTTAGTAAAAATTTGCTTATGAAGTATAATCTTAGATACCTCTTATTTACAAAAGCATTTTCAGAAAAGGAATTAATAGAAAAATTGGAATATCTCATAAAATCATACCGAAGATCTTTTATTATTAAACCTAGTGGAGGATCAGGTGGTGCGGGAGTTATGCCAGTTTCTAAAGAGGAAGATTCTATTAGTATTAAAAAAATTGTAGATGAAAGTAAAAAAGAATTTTTTGCGAAATTCATGAAAGACCGTGATCCTTATCCATACACCATACAAGAGATGGCAGACTTCTCTTTAATTAATTGGCGAGAAGGAAAACATACATTTGATTTGCGAATATATTTAACCCAAAGAGAGGGTAAAATTGTTCCTGTAGGTGGTTTAGCTAGAATTGCCCGAGGAGAATACTGTGGAAGTCTAAATAAACAAGAATTTGTGGTTAATCTATCTGGTTATAATGGTCAAGTAGAAGTTGATAGAGGAATCGGGTTTTCTGAAGATAATTGTAAGTTATTAAATTTAACAAAAGAAGATTTTGTAAATATGTTTTGCATAGGCTGCGTATTATTTACAAGCATTGTTAAAAATTATAGTAAAATCATTAATTTCTCAGATTGGAGTAAAATTATCGATTGAAATGGACCTTGAAACATTAAAGTCATTATTAGATATTTCTAATCGGGACTTATTATATAATAAAATCTTAACTGAATTAGAACAAGTTAAAAATATAGATTTTATTAGTTATCAGAATTATAAAACTGCTGAAGGAATTATCCCCCTTATAAAAATCTCTAATAATTCTAAAATTGATGATATTAAACATGTTAAAATCTTTGTTGGTGCACAGCATAATGAGTATAACGGCCTTTTTAGTATTTTCGAGTTTTTTAAATTGCTTCGAGCAGGAAAAATTAACATTAAAAAGATTATAAGAACTGATCAGGTTCTCTATTTTCTACCATTAATGAATCCATTTGGATTTCTAAATCCTAATAAAAACAATAAATCCGGATATTTCTTAAAAAATGATTCAAACCTTAATAGATTTTGGCGTAGAACGTTCGCTCCTGAATATAAAAACGGAATGAAGGATTTAGATAAATTACCATTACCTGAACATGTTTTAGTTGTGAAAAGAATACTCCAAAAATACTGGGATAATAAAGAAATTTATTTATATATACTTGATTTTCATGAAACTTCTTTATTGAAAAGATTTCTAATTGAATTAAGTTCAAATTTAAACTTATTTTATAAGTTTGATCATTGGCTTAAAGAAGGGATCGTATTAAATATTATAAAGCTATACGATATACCTTACTACCGGAAACCTCTATTTTTCAAATGCAATCCGTCTGCAGATCACACCCATCTAAATCTGTCTCAAAAACAATTTCAAACGGTTTTTGAAAAACTTCATGATTATATGTCAAGAAACCTAGGAAAAGATAGATTTCCTTTTTATTTCTGCTACAGTAACAAGAGCAGAGACTATTGTCAGAAGTTAGCTAACATCATTTACAATAAATTAAAACAAAAATTATGGGAAACATATTTCCCAGCTTTCAGCCACAGTTTTCATGACCATGGTTGTTTCGTAAGGATGAGTGATGCAACCTCTCGCCCTAGAGTATATTCCATGTCATTAGAATCTGAGAAACATTTCTTCAATATATTTGAAGAAATACAAAAATCAAAATCAGATCCAGAATATTTTAACAATAAACTTAATCTCATTGATGTAAGTATAGAATTAGCCCTTGAAACTATAAAAGAAATGATCAAGCTATTCTAATTGTTTTAAAGAAGTAAGATCAAATACGTTTAGACATTTATGAATTAAAATACCTTAAAGTTGCTCCGACCAAAGCACATTCGTTTTTCTTTTGTGAATGTCCTCCTTTGTTCAATATAAGTATATTTTCCTCGGGTAATTCCAAAATCATTTTATTTTGTTTAAAATTTTTGAATTTTATTATTTTATCATTTATACAATGGATTAACATAACTTTCTTAGAGTAAATCTTCCACTCTTCTAATGTTAGTTCTTTTTTTGCATTCTGTATTAATAAATAAGGAGACAATATTTTGTTTTCTTCATCATTAGGGAACAATTTTACTCCTTTCATTAAGTAACTTAGTATTATAATAGGATTGTTTTTTGGTATATTTTGCTTGTAATGTGACATTGAAGAAATTGCAACTATTTTTTCAATATTTCTATCTAAAAAACCTCCAGATAAAACTGTTATTGCACCTATACTAAAACCAACACAATAGATTTTCAAATTTGAAAATTCTTCTTGATTTTTAACCCACTCAATTATTTTTTTAAAGTCCTCAATTCTTTCTAAAAAGTCACTTCTCTTTCCTGCTTTTTTAGATTTTCCCGTACCTCTGGCATCATAAGCTAAAACAACATAACCTTGGTAAGCAAGCGGATAATAGAAATATTCAAGTGTTTCTTTCGTGTCAGAAAACCCATGACAGACTATAACTATAGTATTTTTTAATTTAATTTTTGCTTGATTCTGATTCTTTACCAGATTTGCTGATAGGAGTCCATTAGAAACATTTATTTTTACGGTTGATACTTCTAAATCTTTATTAAAAAGTTTTGGCCAACGATCAAACCAGAGATCACGAAATGAAAAATAAATCTCAAAGGGAGTATACACGATTAAAAAGGTGGTAATTGATAAGAGAAAACATCTTGAAAAAGCAGTTGTATAACATGGATTTCCTAACCATATATTTACTTCCCAGATGTACCAGCTAAATAAAACATCAATAATTATTACTATGATGCGTTTGTGTGTATTTGAAAGCAAAATCTTCCACTAAGAAATATAATCAAGAATGAATTAAGCGTTTAAATAATAAAAAAATAAAATATAATTTTTATGGCTTCTTTGGTTTTGGACATCCATGATCATGAGCAATTTTACAATCTGGTTTGCTCTTCAAACCTGGACAAGGTTCACATTTTACATCTCGTAACATCTTGACAACATCATCAACTTCCATACCAAGTTCTTCATCCTCAGTCTCCTCCGCGATCATTTCATCATCATCAGGGATTTCATAAACAACATCTTCTTCTAAATTATCTTCCCAATCATCTAGATCTATCACTTC
>Ga0114925_10001156_pt1 | contig 12698 bp, 4 predicted proteins | sample SumtaG_2_FD_87287 | JGI IMG/M metagenome (GOLD analysis project Ga0114925, IMG submission 87287) | Deep subsurface microbial communities from Indian Ocean to uncover new lineages of life (NeLLi) - Sumatra_00607 metaG | ecosystem: Environmental > Aquatic > Marine > Oceanic > Sediment | place... | reverse complement strand
GCACGGGACCATCACTACGGGGCGCTTATCGATGAGGGTGACCGCCACCTCAGCCGGGAAGAGTTCGACAGTGCCCTTGAAAGCTTTAAAGAAGCTCGGCGGTTCTATCCGGAGGGTGAGGTCGCACCGCAGCGCATCGCCCTCGCCGAGCAGAGAATGGTAGAGGCGGAGCTGGGTAGGAAGCTTCATACACTCCGCGAAGAGGGCCGCCAGTTCTTCGAGGATGACAGGCTGAAGAGCTCCAGGGCCAGGTGGGAGGAGGTGCTCGAGATAGTGCCGGGTGATGAAGAGGCATCACTCTTCATTTCAAAGATCGATTTCAAACTTCGGGAACGGGACCGCCTGCTCGAGATGGCACGGGACTACTTCGAAAACGGGGTCAATCTGTTTGAAAATGGGCAGTATGAGGATGCAATCGATCAGTTTGAGAACTCCATCGCCATGAACTATCAGTTGAAGAAATCGAGACGATTTATCGAGGATAGCCGAAGTGCAATACGGAAGCAGGAGGAGCGTGAACGGGAAGTCAATGCACAGCTCGTTGCGCAATACCTCCGGGAGGGCATCAAGTTCTACAACCTGAACCGGTACCGTGATTCCCTCGTGCAGCTCAATCAGGGTCTAGAACTGGACCCTGAGAACACGCAGATAAGGGAGTACATCGTCAGGGATATCATCGCCCTGAAACGTGAGGAGGAAAAAGCCGTCTCTCTCATCTCTCCCTTTTACAAGCTCGTGGAAAACCTCAAGTTCCTGGGAGTACAGGCATATGACGCAGGTAATTACCAGGACTCGATTAAATACTGGGAAGAGATCCTGCTGATATTTCCCTTCAACGAGGAGGCGAGGATTTCTCTGACCAGGACACTGGGGAAAACCGATCCGGTCCTGCAGGAGGAGATTCTGGAGGGTATGTACCGGGATGCCAGACGGCTCATTGGGCAGGGTAAGAAACGGGAGGCCAGGGCAAAACTGGAGCTCATACGGGAGGTCGATCCTGAGTACAGGGATACGGAAGCGCTGCTTACAGGGCTCGATGAACAGGAAAAAACCCAGGAGCAGCAGCAGAAAAAGGTGGTTACAGAAAAGGACCGCCGTCAAGCGCAGCGGCTGTACCGGAAGGGGCTTGATTTTTACAGGCGTGAGAAGCTGGAAGATGTAATCGCAACGCTTCGGGAAGCGCTGGAACTTGACCCGGAGTATGTGGATGCACAGGTATTGCTAGCCAGAAGCGAATCGAAGCTTCGTAATCTACAAAAGGCAATGGCGGCAGATTCGACCGGCCCTCTCGAGGTCGAGGATGAACTGAAGATCCGGATCAAGAAGCATTATATCGAGGGGGTGACCCTCTATATGAATGGCCTGTACAAGGAGGCCATATCGGAGTGGGAGGAGGTCCTCCGTCTCGATCCAACCAATGAAAGCGTCAAAACGAATATTGAACGGGCCCGAAAGCGGCTCGAGATAATGGGTACATAGGGCTGATCTTGAGAAAGACACCTTTTATCTGCACAGTACTGTTCATTCTGTTGACTACTACAGCCTTGGCCTATCAATGGGATACGCCTACCTATTTTCAGCAGAACACCAAATCATCTAACTATTCCGATGTGCGAATAATCGATACGGGAAAAACCTTTCTGGTCTTCTTTATGAGAAGGACGGGAGGCGGTGCAGCGATACAGTACTACCGATCCGGAGATCTCAGGGAATTCAGCGGGCCTGATCCCATTGTTGAGGGGATTGAGGTTGAGGAGGGTTTCTACCCGCACTTCGATGTGGTTCGCTGGGGCGAAGACCTGTTTCTGGTTTGGAATACACTGCAGGGAAATATTTATCTCACCGAGAGTGTGGATGGTGGACTGACCTGGACTGCGGCAAGAAGGGTGGTAGAGTCCGGTGTGTACAGTTTCGACCCCTCGATTCATCTGAGTGGAAGGAATCTTATGCTCTTCTATCATACGGAGAGCGAGGGCAGACGGGTGGATTTCTACTATGCCCTCTCCTCCAATCGGGGAAAAACCTGGTCACAAGGGTACCGCGTGTCGGGTGATTTTTCCGGTTCCTTTTTTCCCGCCTTTCTCGACTACAAGGGCCGATACTATGTTGCCTGGCAATCGAGGCCTTTATCTGAGCAGCGGGCGCACATGTTCGATGTATATCTTTCATGGATGGACCAGTTGGGCGGTGCCTGGTCGGAGCCCATAAATTTGACCGACAGTATGGTCTTGGAGGACGAACGGCCACAGATGAGCGCCACCGGGGACCGATTGATACTTGTATGGCAGAGCGATAGGGAGGGAACGCGGGGTATATACTATCAGGAGTTTGACCTCAGAGGCTTCCCCCTTACGGACCCCCTGCGGATAACCCCCTCCATTTCTAATGCCCGGGAGCCGCGTATACTGTGGGTTGGCGACACCTTGCACGTCTTTTACATCGACGAAAGAACGGGGAGGGGAAACCTGTACCACGCAAGCGGTCGTGATGGACAGTTTGCGGAGGGAGAACCTCTCGGTCAGCTCAAGGCAAACGTGATCGATCACGTGCCCCTTTACAGGGAAAACGAGTTGCATCTATTCTGGCATGATACGGCCGGTATAGCCCGTACAGGGCCGGATCGCAGGGCTGCAGCTCCACACATCAAGAAACCGGTCAGCAACTATATCGGAAGGCGCGGCCTTATCGTGCACTGGCACCCGCCTGAGGATCCTGCAGGTATCGAGGGATATCTCTATGCCTTCAACAGAGAGGAGAAGTTTGATCCCGAAATCGTCAATGTCTCCTCCAGCGTGCACAGCGTCAAGCTCAGGGGGGATGAGGAGGGCATTTGGCATCTGCATCTCAGAGCAAAGGACAATGCGGGAAACATCTCACCCACCCTCACCACCTCCTTCTACGTCGACCTGACGCCGCCACCACCGCCGGTTTTGTCGGAGCTCAGCCTTGATGAGAATGGGTATTTCGAGGGCGATTCACCCCTGATCGAGTGGTCCACCAGGGGTCGGGATGTGATCGGCTACAATTACCGTCTCACCAGGGAAAAGGTGAACATCTCGAGTGCCCGCATCCGAACCGCGCGCGAGTACCGGCAGTTTCAGTCCCTGGAGGAGAGGAGTTGGTATTTTCAGGTTGCGGCAATCGATCGTGCGGGCAATGTGAGTGGTACGTCGCGCCTGGCGTTCAAGCTGAGATCTCCCGCCATTCAGAGGGAGGAAAAGCCTGAGATCGTCACGGCACCGCCGTGGCTTATTGGGGGATACCGCTTTCAGGCCCATCGATTTCTCAATATACTGCTGTACATACTGCTTGGAGGCCTCTTTTTCATAACTTTTTATATAACCGCCGGAGCTATTAAGCGATATAGAGCGGTGAGAGAGGGAAATGTCATGGAAACTGGAGAAAAGGTCCGTTTCGGACTGCGTTTTAAATTCAGCCTGCTCATCGGCGTTCTTGTTCTGCTGCTGACGCTGGGGATCAGCGCCGTACTGAGCTATTACGCAATCAATCATGAGAGACGGGCACTTGCAAAGCAGATGATGGAGAAGGCCAATCTCTCCCTTGAAAACATGGTCAATGTTGCAAGCGACAGTATCCTCGACAATGACGCAGTCCCTCTTCTCACCCAAATAGCAAAGACCATGGAAAACGATGACATCGTGTACATCTCGGTGCTCGACACAGGAAACCGTGTGTTCGCTCACTCTGATCTAGGCCAGCAGGGAACAGTGCTCGATGACGATTTTACCCGCCGCGCATTCCTCAGCGGCGAGACGCTCATTGAACCGGCGTTTTCACCCGACGACCTTGCCGACCAGTATCATCTGGCTTCGCCTGTGGTTTTTGCAAAAACGCGGATTGGCACGGTACAGCTCGGGTATTCGACAGGAACAATTACCAGAACCATAGGGGATTTGAGGCGCAGCAGCCGAAACTACACCATCATTATTACCATACTCACCATAATCGTGGGTGTGATCGGTGCGATCATCATGGCAACCGTCACCATTAAGCCGATCAAAATCCTTGCAAATGGCGCCAACATCATCGGAAGTGGAAACCTGGAACACAAGATAGAGGTAAAGGCCCGTGATGAGATAGGCATGCTCGCCCATGAATTCAACCGTATGACCGATCGGCTGCTCATCTATCAGCAGGAGATGGAAAAAAAGGCAAAGCTCGACGAGCAGCTCGACATCGCACGAAACATACAGCAGAGTATGATCCCGGGGTCGGGCATAGAAAGCGATAGACTGAGTATCGATGGATACTACAGAGCTGCTGCCGGTGTGGGGGGTGATTACTACGATTTCATTGAGATCGGCAACGGGATCTACGGTGTCATCATAAGCGATGTTGCCGGCAAGGGGGTTCCCGCTTCACTCATGATGATCATGATCAGGACGATTTTTAAGTCGCTCGTCAACTCGGGAGTACAGGACCCTGCGCGGGTGGTGACGCTTATGAATAAAACGCTGTCGGCCGATATCTCAAGCGACCGATTCGCCACCCTGCTGTTTGGGACCTACACCCTCAAAAACGGGGCGTTCCGCTACACCAATGCCGGATACGGCCCCCTCATGATTTTCAAGCGAAACAAGAGCCGCTGCTATCAGGTGAACCCGCCGTCGGGCTCGATCCCCATCGGCGTCATGCCCGATGTGGAATACTCGGAGGAGAAACCGATTCGCCTGCAGAGCGGGGATTCACTGTATCTGTTCACCGACGGCATTCTCGAGGCACGAAATGGGGTCAAGGAGGAGTACGGCATGGCCAGGCTCTCGAATTTTATCCCCAATGTTGCCGATAAGGGGTCAAGGCATATTGCCAATGCCATTGTGGACGACGTACTCTCCTTCGTGGGTGACGTCGAGCAGTTTGACGATATGACGCTCATGGTCATGAAACTCAAGTGAGGGATCAACATAATTAGTTTCTAGTGAACAATTCGCATTTTATTAATAAGTTCACATGTATAATTAATAAATAAGAAACTAATGATTGAGCTGGTGTATAAGATGCACTCTCCAATGAATAATTAGCCAGTAGCTGCGCTACTGGAGTTTGCACCAGCGACCAAATAGGAATTATTTGCAAAAGAATATATATTTGATCTATAATACTGAGTAACAGAGGACGGGGCATGGAAGAGATCACCATCAAAGATTCCCTGAAAATCACTCCCATTCAGGTTGGCGGTGACGGGAAAACGGTACAGCTCATAATGACGGGTTATCTCGATACCTATAATTCGCCCGAATTCCAGACGCACGTGAATCAGCTCATTGATTCGGGCATAAACCGGATACTCTTCAACTGCAATGGACTCAACTATATCAGCAGTACAGGCATCGGTGCCTTCACCGCATTTTTGAAGAACCTGAAACAGAAAAAGGGGGACATGGTGCTCTTCGGGCTTCAAAACAAGGTGCTCGATGTTTTTCAACTCCTCGGGTTTACGAAGTTTTTTAAAATTGCCGATGATCTCGATTCAGCACTCGGTACACTCGAGGGCACGGGTACAGGGGCTCCGGCAGTCGGCCCGGCTGCAGCAGAGGCGCAGTCAGGGGCAGCGGCCGTTTTCCCACTGGTATTCGAATGTCCTCACTGTGCTAAGAAACTTAGGGCTTCAAAGCCTGGAAAATACAGATGTTCGGGCTGCAGCGGCATCATTAAGATCGATGAGCAGGGGGCGGTCGCACCGGCATAGGAGTGCCCGGATTGCTGGAGTGTGTTGATGAAAGACGAGAAGATTTATCTTGAATCAGATCTCATAAATCTCTCAAAGGCCCGAAACTTCATTTCCGGTAAGGCAAAGGAAGCTGGGGCTGACGAGTCGGACATTACAAAGGTGGAGATTTCCTGCGACGAGTGGTGCGCCAATATTATCGAGCATGGAATGGGGAGTGGTGAGGACCGGGGATTCACCGTTGAATGCAGGAAAGAGGATGAGAAGTTCATCGTCATCTACGAGCACGAGGGGGACAGGTTCAACCCCATCGAGCAGGATGAAGTGGATATCAACGATCACTTCTCACAGTCCAAGGAGCGGGGACTCGGCATCTATATCATGAAGGAAATGATGGATGAGATCCACTTTGACTATATCGGGAATCGCATAAACAGGCTAACCCTCGTGAAGTACCTCGGTTCCAGTTAAAGACCCACCCCAACTGCCGGGATCTCCTGTTATCACAGGCCCGGGCCAGGACATGGAAGCAGATCACTCCGTCCCCCTTTACTTTTCAGGAGCTAGAGGCAGTGCCGGTTCGATGGAGCGGCATGTTCCCAATTCCGCTTGATTGCCTCTTGAAATATTATTACAATGTACACAACTTTGGCACCAAGCCTTGTGTGAGAGAGAGGTATACGATGCAGAGAGAAATGGTACCGATGGACGGCAACACTGCTGCGGCCTATGTTGCCCATGCGGTGAATGAGGTTATTGCAATATATCCGATTACACCATCCTCCTCCATCGGGGAACTGTCCGACGCATGGTCAGCGAAGGGGAGAAAAAATATCTGGGGAACCATCCCCTCGGTGACTGAGATGCAGTCGGAAGCCGGGGCTGCGGGTGCGGTTCACGGCGCACTGACCACCGGTGCCCTGACAACCACCTATACGGCTTCGCAGGGTCTGCTGCTCATGATCCCGAACATGTACAAGATCGCCGGAGAGCTGTGCCCGACGGTTTTCCATGTAACTGCCCGTGCCGTGGCCTGTCAGGCTCTCTCCATCTTTGGCGATCACTCGGACGTCATGTCTGTCCGTGGTACAGGATTTGCCCTGATGCCCTCATCGTCCATTCAGGAAATCATGGACACTGCAATCATAGCTCAGGCATCAACCCTGAAGTCGAGAGTACCTTTTCTCCATTTCTTCGATGGATTTCGTCTCTCCCATGAGATACAGAAGATCGAGCAGCTTACCTACGATGATATGAGGGAGATGATCGATGATGAGTACGTCATCGCCCATCGACTGCGGGGCCTCAACCCGGAGAACCCGACGATAAGGGGCACCTCACAGAACCCGGATGTGTTCTTCGCTGCCCGTGAGACGGTGAACAGCTACTATCAGGCCGTGCCGGGTGTAGTGCAGGAGTCCATGGACAAGTATGCGAAGCTGACGGGGAGACAGTATCACCTCTTTGACTACGTAGGTGCACCCGATGCCGACAGGATCGTGGTACTCATGGGATCAGGTGCGGAGACTATGGAAGAAGTGGTGGATTATCTGAATGCCAAAGGTGAAAAAGTAGGTGTCGTGAAGGTACGGCTTTTCAGGCCTTTCAGTGCAAAGGATTTCGCCCAGGCCCTTCCTGCAACAGTGAAGAGTATAGCTGTTCTGGACCGCACAAAGGAACCCGGTTCAGTCGGTGAGCCGCTCTATGAGGATGTGTGGACAGCTGTGGGTGAATCCATGAGTGAGGGATGGGCGTCATTCAAGGAGTATCCGAATGTCCTGGGGGGGCGATACGGTCTCGGTTCGGCAGAGTTCAATGCCGGTATGGCCAGGTCCGTGCTCGATAATCTGAAGGAATTAAAGCCCAAAAACCACTTCACCGTTGGAATCTTGGATGATGTAACCGACTTCAGTCTCCCGTGGGACGAGGACTTTTACACAGAGGGGAAGGGTGTACACCGTGCAATGTTCTATGGACTGGGTTCTGACGGAACGGTCGGTGCGAACAAGAACTCCATCAAGATCATCGCCGAAGCAACCCCCAACTACGCTCAGGGGTATTTTGTGTATGATTCCAAGAAGGCCGGTGCGGTGACGGTGAGCCATCTCCGTTTCGGCGAAGACCGCATACGGAGCACCTATCTGGTCAGCAAGGCAAACTTCCTTGCCTGTCACAAGTTCTCCTTTGTCGAGAAGTACGATATGCTTTCAAAACTTGAAAATAACGGCGTGTTCCTTCTCAACTCACCCTTCTCGAAGGACGAGGTGTGGGATGATCTGCCCGCTGAGGTGCAGGAGCAGATCATAAGGAAGAACATCACCTTTTACGTCATCAATGCGGTGGATATTGCCCAGAAGCTGGGGCTCGGTGCCCGCATCAACACCATCATGCAGACCGCATTCTTCATGATTTCCAGCGTTATTCCGAAGGATCGGGCCATTGAGCTCATTCGGGAAGCCATTGTGAAATCCTACGGGAAGAAGGGCCAGAATATCATCGACATGAACATGAAGGCGGTTGATACGGCGATCGAGAGTATTGAGGAAGTGGCTTACCCCGACAAGGTGACATCGAAGAAGCGCATGCTCTCCGTAGTTCCCGATACGGCTACCGATTTCGTGAAGAAGGTTACGGGTGAGATCATTGCCGGCAGGGGTGACAGACTCCCTGTCTCTCTCCTGCCCGATGACGGGACCTACCCAACGGGTACCACGAAGTATGAAAAGAGGAATATCGCCGACCAGATCCCCGTCTGGAATCCGGACCTCTGTATACAGTGCGGGCAGTGCTCACTGGTCTGCCCCCATGCATCCATCCGCATCAAGTTCTATGACAAGGACCATCTGAAGAAGGCACCCCAGGCCTTCAAATCCGTGGATGCGCGGGCGAAGAAGATGCAGGGTATGAAATTCAGCGTACAGGTCGCACCGGAAGACTGCACGGGATGCAGGCAGTGTGCGAATATCTGTCCCGGCCAGGAGAAGGTAGACGGAAAACCGACCGGTGAAAGGGCTCTCATGATGGAGCCTCAGATACCCCTGAGAGAGCAGGAGGCCCAAAACTGGGATTTCTTCCTCAGTATTCCCAATACTGATCCGTCACTCATGCCTCGAACATCCATTATTGGATCGCAGCTTCTTCCCACGCTGTTCGAGTTTTCAGGTGCCTGTGCGGGCTGCGGCGAAACACCGGTGGTCAAACTCATCTCACAGCTCTTCGGCGACCGTGCCATCATAGGCAATGCAACGGGCTGCTCCTCCATATACGGAGGAAATCTGCCCACCACACCCTATACCACGCGGGATGACGGCAGGGGGCCGGTCTGGTCCAACTCTCTCTTCGAAGATGCGGCAGAGTTTGCCATGGGCATGAGGCTCACCTCCGACAAACTTCAGCAGCATGCGCTCGAGCTCGCCCAGAAGGCTATAAAGGAAAAAAAGCCCGGTGTGGACGGCTCTCTCTTGAAGAAGATACTTCAGTCGGTCCAGACAACGCCGGAAGAAATCGAGGCGCAGCGCCAGCGTGTTATCAAGCTCAAAAAATCCCTCGAAAAGGCCAGCGACAGCGACCTGAAGCTCCTCCGGAGCCTTGCCGATTATTTAATAAAGCGCTCCATATGGGCCTTCGGCGGTGACGGTTGGGCCTATGACATTGGGTATGGCGGAGTGGATCATGTGCTTGCATCGGAACGGGATGTGAACATCCTGGTCCTTGACACGGAGGTCTACTCCAATACGGGCGGGCAGATGTCTAAATCCACGCCCATCGGGGCGATTGCGCGCTTTGCCGAGGCTGGAAAGCCAATCGGGAAAAAGGACCTCGGTATGATGGCCATGACCTACGGGAGGGCCTATGTGGCGTGCATTGCATTGGGAGCGAATATGAATCAGGCAGTCAGGGCCCTCAATGAGGCAGACGCCTATCCGGGACCCTCACTCATCATTGCATACACGCACTGTATTGCCCATGGTATCGATATGTCCAACGGTATTGAGAATCAGAAAAAGGCGGTGAAGTCGGGCCATTTCCCGCTCTACCGGTTCAACCCGATGCTTGCAAAGGAGGGCAAGAACCCCCTTACCCTTGATTCCAAGGAACCGTCTCTCGACATAGGTGACTACATGTACGGCGAACTCAGGTTCAGGGCACTGAAGCAGACCAATCCTGAGAAAGCCATCGAGTATCTCGAAACGGCTCGAGCCGATGCCGCCCGGCGCTATGATCTGTACAAGCATCTGGCAGAGATGAGCTACTAGAGGAGAGGATATACGCTGAAAAAACACCACAGTGTAATTCTATCACTGATACCCTGCAGCAGGATTTGTCCCTCCTGCTGCAGGTTTTTTTTCACAGAGTGCCGCGAACGAAGGGGTGCAGCGCTGTGAAGCCTGGCATCTCCTGTTCCCGTAAAATGAATTGACGTTTTGAGTTAGCTACGATAAGGTTAGGAAAATGGTGCTCTGCATCCTGGTGGAGCACGGGAGGGGAATATGAGTTACTGGCCCTTTGTCACCATTTTTGTATCTCTCATTCTCATTCTCTTCTTCCGCAGACTTGACAAAAGAACGATCAACTTCAACAAGTTCAAGAAGTATGCAGAGAAGCTCTCAGAAGACTTCAACCTCTTTCTCGGAAAGAAACGGGAGGAACTGAAAAGCCAGATGGGCGAGCTCGAGCGCGTGGTGGCGCGGGCTGAGGCCCTCCTGGACAGCATCGAATCATCTCGGGACAATCTTGGTAAAACCAGTGTACAGCTGCAGAGCGAGCGCATTGAGCTCGAGGGGGTAAAGCGGGAGCTTGAGAAACTGAAAGGGCTGAAGCAGGAGGTCTCCGAAGAGGTGAGTACGCTTCGTAAGAGCCTGCCCTCTCTGAAGCCGCTCTCGAAACAGGTGGACAAGATCACCATCGATATTGCTGAAAACGAGAAGGCACTGAGAAATGCCTCTGCAATAATCCCCACCATTGAGAAACGTGTGCAGGAAAAGTCCGACAAGGCGCTGGAGGAGGCCTCGGGTATACTCGCCGAAGAGGCGCGCGGTAGAATGGGAAACCTCATCGATGAGTACCGCCAGAATTTAGAGATGCTCTCTGAAACGGGGACGCGGGATCTGGAGAAGTTCAAGCGCGAAACCCAGGATATCATGGCCCGGGCCAATAAGGGCATCACCGGTTTCATGGATGCGGTGCAGAGCTGCCGTGAAAGGGTCAAGGGAGTTGAGGAGGGCAGGCTGCTCACCGTTGAGCGCAGGATCAACGAGCTTGGCGACCTGGTAACCGAGGCGCACAAGAAGATCGAAACGGTCGGCGGAGAGGCTGTCAGCAGCTTCCTGGAGAGAGCGGAGGATGGGTACCGGAAGTATGTCGGGCTTCTCGAGGAGAGCCGTGAATCACTGAAAGCCGATATCTATCAGAAGGTCGAGTCGCAGGCCAAGGACCTGTCTGCCTATGTGGCAAGGCTCGAGGGAAGGGTGCAGAGCCTGCTTCAGAGCATCAAGGATGAGACGGACAAGTACGGTGAGGTGCTGAGCCTGAATGCAAAGGCCCATCAGAGTGAAGCCGAAATGCTGAAGGGCAGGGTGGTCGCCGAGATTAACGAGGAGGCAAACAAGAACCTGCTCCTCATCAAGCCCATCGTTTCTGAAATGAACGAGAAGCTTGTTGCCTACAAGAAGGAGTTCGCTGCACTCTACAATGCCATGAAGTCAAAGCTCAAGTCACAGCAGGATGAAATTCGAGGGCAGATCGAGTCCTTCGGCGGTGAGGTGGAGAACCGGAAACAGGCTCTCATCGAAAGCCTGCAGGTTCCGGTCAGGGAGGTGCGTGTACAGCTCAGTACCGTCACCGAGCAGATTGAACGCAGCGTGGGCGAGGCAGCATCTTCCGTACGTGAAAGCTTTGTGAGCCGCCTCAGGGAGTATAAGGAAAATATACACACGCTGGAAGGCAGAATCGGTGATCTCAAGAATATTGCCGATACCGGTCAGGAAATGATCGAGCAGCGGATCGAATCGGTTTTTAAAACCTACCGCCCCGAGATCGAGGAAAAGATTGTGAGCCTCAGAGAGGAAACCGAGGAAATCTACTCCAGGGCCCGTGAGCAGATCATCGAGCGTATCGGGTCGATCATAAATGAGTCGGATTCGGCACTGCAGGAGCGTGAGCAGCAGATCACCGAATATATGGGCAGAGTGGATGAACGGATGCATGCCTCAGAAGAGGAGCTCGGCAGTCAGGAAAAGCGCTTCATGGAAAATGTTAACCGTGTGCGTATTGAGGCCCGGCAGGAACTTGTACGGGAATTGGAGAGCCTGCAGACCCTGTTCAAGGAGGAGAGAGACCGTTCGGTTGAGCGGTTCAAGGTCGATCTTGCCGGGATACAGGAGAAGATCGAGGAGGTAAACGGCAGGGTTGACGATATCAGTGATATGGTGGAGGGTAAAATAGACGAGGCGATGAGCAGCGTGGATGGAAGCGTCAGAGAGATCGAGACCAGCTATCTCAAGACAGGTAACGAATTGAAGGACAGGCTTCAGAACAACATCGACGGTATAAACAGTGAGGTCGAAGAGATACGGGAGAAGGTCGACGGCATGAAGGAGAATGTGTTGGGGGATGTCTCGGACGCACTCGACTATTTCCGGAGTGATGTGGAAAAGGAGATCGAGGGGAGCCGCGAGCTTATCTATGAGAAGGGCAGGGAGCTGCAGGAGCTCGTGACTTCCCTTGCCGGCGGTGCAAAGGCGGACCTCGAGGCATCACACGGTGAGGCTGAGAAAGCCCTGCGTGGTTTCGAAATCGAGGCGGCGGAGGTCCATGACCGCATCGAGAAGCGGGCGGGGGATATCGAGCGAAGGATAGACGAATTCGAAAGGGAGTCCACGGTCCTGAAACGGGCGATTCGGTTCAAGGAAAAGGTGGAGGAGGACATCGAACGTTTTTCAGATATCATGATGCAGCTCAAGGAGGACAAGAAAGACATACTCTCTATGCGCAAGGTGATCGATAATCT
>Ga0114925_10001154_pt1 | contig 12701 bp, 13 predicted proteins | sample SumtaG_2_FD_87287 | JGI IMG/M metagenome (GOLD analysis project Ga0114925, IMG submission 87287) | Deep subsurface microbial communities from Indian Ocean to uncover new lineages of life (NeLLi) - Sumatra_00607 metaG | ecosystem: Environmental > Aquatic > Marine > Oceanic > Sediment | place... | reverse complement strand
TGCCCATTTTCAAGACCTCACCGTATGTTCAATACGCTTTCGTCCTTGAAAATGGTCAACCGTCCCTTGCTGACCCAATCTATACCGTTTTGAACTCAAATTTTATGCAACGTTAGGGTTAACCGTAATTTTATACGCACGGGATAACAACAGCTTCAACAAGGGAGTTTCGGCAAGCTCAACCCCGGCCTTTTATAGACGTCGACTCCTCCCTATCGCGATTAGCATCTTTTCACAAAGCTTTGAACAGAAAGGAAGAAATAAAATGATTGCAAATGTTGATAAGACCGTAAAACATTCAGGCGGTTGTCTTTGTGGCGAGGTACGCTATGAGGTTCGAGGGCCTCTGCGTGATGTGATTAACTGCCATTGCAGCAAATGCCGGAGTACGCATGGGCACACAGCTGCTTATACGTCTGTAAGCCGAGAAGATCTGGTTCTGACCAAGCAGGATGGACTCAAGTGGTATCGTTCCGTCACTGATGAGACTCCTAATGTGTACCGCGGCTTTTGTAAAGAATGTGGCTGTAGTTTATACTGGGATCCTAAAGGCATTGGGGATAATATTGCCATCTCCGCGGGGACTCTGGATTCCCCGACAGGTCTCAAAACAATAGGACATGTTTGGGTATCTCAGGCGGGAGATTATTATGAAATCACAGATGATCTTCCTCGATTCGATGAGTCACATGGAGGGCAATTGGTGTGAAAGGAAAATTATATTATTGATTGCCAAAATGCGGTACGCGATTATTGCAAATCCTGCCTCTGGAAAAAAGCATTGCTCAGAAGCACTCTGGGTGAATTCAGGTTGCAACTGCACCACGCAATGCTTGGTAGTAGACTTCATGTGGTGCCTGGTAGTCGAGGCGGAACGTAAAGTATACAAAGCACTGAAGACATCACTGCCCAACAATTGATATGCATGACATTCGTTAAGGCTGCGCACCAGGAATAGAGGGGAGTTCAGCGAGGCGGATTTCATTATTGCTGACCCCGGTCGCCCATCTGTATTAATCCTCGAAGTCAAGGGCGGACAAATCGAGCAAAGAAATGGACGATGGTACCAGAAAAAAGGTGTCAAGCTTGACATTTGACACATTGCTTTTAATCATTAAGCGAATAGTAGCATCTTTTTGGAGATATGACTTTTCCCTCTTTTTTTAGCCCGCTGATTATCTTTGAGACCTCTTTGCTCTCTACACCGAGCATTTTTGCCACGTCACCAGGTCTTACCGGTTTTCCAGCCTTTTTCATTGCCTTTAGTACTTTTTTTTCCATTTTTTCCTCCTTAAGAGAGATAAAGTGTTTTTGATATTAAATGGTTAACACTCATGGAGTTATGGAATCGACGGGATCTGTTGATATACTTTGTAGTTATGTCTGAGACAATTATGTCTCATCGAAGTGTCATTAAGGATAACATGCTGATATAACACCAAATTAGGAGAAAGCTGCTGAGAGTTATAAGCAGAAAAATTTTTTAAAAAGGCAGCCTAAAAGGTTAGGGCACCAGGAGACATATCAGTGCAGGAAATCAGAATTATTATTAATATGATATAGTTATATGCCAACCTGAATACCTTTGTAGTGATCCAATCTGCATGATAAATTCTGCGAAAATCACCGAAATGTCTCACTTCCGATCATGAAACATAAATGTCTCATGAGACATGTGGAAATTGGAACAAAAAAGAGGAAGATTACACCCTGATTGAGCGATGCTCAATCAGGTGGTATTGGGTATTTGCAATGAGGTATTGGTTTTATTGTATTTCACATCATATTTTGTATTTCTTTGATGAAGAGACATAAAAAATGAGAAATATTCCTTTTGTTAAATATTTGAACGTTGTTTTTTTCCTGGCAGCCATTTAATATGGCCTTATGTTACAAATTGGCTCCCTAAAATTAGAAAATTGGCTTGTCCTGGCCCCCATGGCAGGTATAACCAGCCTGCCATTTCGTCTTATTGTCAAAAAGCTGGGTGCCGGCCTGGTCACTACTGAAATGATCAGCGCTGAGGGGCTGATCCGAGGTCAAAAAACAACCCTAAATTATTTAAAAAGCCATCCCGATGAAAGGCCCCTTTCTGTCCAGATATTTGGCTCCGACCCTGAGGTAATGGCAAGAGCTGCTGGAATTGCGGTCAAAGCAGGAGCAAACATTGTGGACATTAATATGGGTTGTCCTGTAAAAAAGATTATTAAAACTGGTGCCGGAGGAGCACTCCTCCGTTCCCCTCAGAGAGTAAAGGAGATTGTCACTGCTGTTCGCCGGTCCTGTCAGGTTCCATTGACGGTGAAGATACGGGCTGGATGGTCCACCGATAAATCTGTTGCAGTTGAAACAGCCCGGCTCATAGAAGACTGTGGCGCTAATGCCGTCACGATCCACCCACGTTTTGTAAAACAGGGATTTTCAGGAAAGGCTGACTGGAACATTATTGCTGATGTCAAGGAACAGTTGAAAATCCCTGTTATCGGAAATGGGGATGTCCTCGACCCATCTCTTGCCCTCCAAATGAAAGGGCAAACCGGATGCGATGGGGTAATGATAGGCCGGGGAGCGATTGGTAAACCCTGGATCTTCAAGCAGATTCTTGATATGGAAGATGGCCGTGCAATACGTCAACCTGGACTTCATGAACGCAGGACCCTCATCATGGAGCACTTTCGACTGCTGTCCGTCTCAATTGGGGAATACAGGGCCGCCAAAACCATGCGAGGCCTTCTCCTCTGGTATACAAAGGGGCTTCCCCACAGCAGCAGGTTTCGTGGGCTGATCACTCGCATCAAGGATTGGAATACGCTTATCTCGGCACTGGATCAATACTTTTCAACTTTAGAAGACGAGAAGATATGAAGGTAAAATTTGCGAAAACCGCTGGGTTTTGCATGGGTGTCCGTCGCGCCATGGAAATGGTTCTGACAGAGGCCAACAGGGGAGATGACCCTCTTTTCACTTTTGGCCCTCTTATACATAACAACCAGGTCCTTAATCTGCTCGCTTCTAAAGGGGTGCAGCCTGTAGATGATTTAGACGGGTTACAAACAGGCAGGATCGTCATCAGGGCCCACGGTATTCCTCCTCAAAAACGCCAGGCCCTCAGAGAGACAGGGCTCAAAATCATTGATGCCACATGTCCCAAAGTTGCCCGCGTCCAGGCAATTATCCGCTACCATACCAAAAAAGGCTATACAGCAGTGATTGTGGGAGACGACGACCATGCCGAGGTGACTGGCCTTATGGGTTACAGCAAAGGCCAGGTCCATGTTATACAGAGCGCAGAAGGGGTCTCCTCCTTACCACATGTCGACAGGATATTTGTCGTTGCCCAGACAACACAGAATGAAGAAAACTATCGCAAGGTTGTAAAAGCACTCAAGGAACGATACCCCGATCTCCTGGTTTTCGATACCATCTGTGATGCCACCCGGCAGCGACAGGGAGAGGTGCGGTCCCTGGCAGGTCATGTTGACGCCCTTGTCGTGGTGGGCGGCTACCATAGCGGGAATACCCAGCGGCTTGTTGAGGTTTCGAGAAGTGCTGGTATACCCACTTTCCACGTTGAAACCGAAAAAGATCTAAATAAAGAAAAACTCCGTGAAATGGAATTGATCGCGGTTACCGCTGGTGCCTCCACCCCCAACTGGATGATCAAAAATGTCGGCAGGGAGTTGGAAGGGATCCAGGGCAGGAGGGAGGCATCTCTTTTTCGCTGGTCAAGGAAGGCCTTTAAGTTCCTGGTTCTAAGCAATCTCGCCGTGGCATCCGGTGCTTTCTGCTTTGCGTACGCCGTTACTATCCTCTCCGAGAGGAAGCCGGATTTCATTTTTCCCTTTTTGACCTTTCTTTATATTTACGCCATGCACGCCTTCAATCGCTTTTTGGACAAAGGGGCCAGCGCCTACAGTGATCCAGAACGTGCAGCATTCCTCAAAAAATATAAATATCTGTTGATCACCATGGGGATAGCCGCCATCGTAACGGCGCTCGTACTGTCCTATAGTATTGGCTTAATGACTTTTTTGGCCCTGAGCACGTTAAGTATGCTGGGCATAATTTACAGTATTCCTCTTGTGCCCGAAAGCATTCGACACAAGGCACCATATTCCAAGATCAAAGACATTCCCGGGTCCAGGACTTTATCTGAGGCCCTTGCCTGGGCAGTTATTATCACCATACTGCCATTACTGGAGGTTAATCATATCGTATGGCCCCTAACGATAGTCAGTATTTTAACCGTCTTTTTTATGGGTTATATTCGGTCAGCCTTCTTCGACATCATTCGGGTCCAGGGAGATCTTATCGTTGGCTCAGAAACGTTGCCCATTACACTGGGTGAAAAAAGGACATTACTCCTCCTGAAAATGCTCATCTTTTTAAGCGCCATCATTCTCTGTGGCGCTCCCATATTCGGCCTGGTGAATTCCTTTTCATTCCTCTTTCTCGTACCGTTATTCACATTAGCCCTTTGCCTGGTGGCCTATGAAAGATCCTGGATTTATCCTGATATTGCCTTTGAAGCCTTGGTGGAAGGGAACTTTTTCCTGGCCGGGTTATTGGCCGTGATCTGGCAGGCCATGTAATGGCAGTCGTAAGTGTTGTCATCCCTACGTTCAACAGGGCTCAGAAAGTAGTTCGGGCGATCTCGTCCGTCCAATCCCAGACCTTTACCGACGTCGAAATCATTGTGGTGGATGACGGTTCAACAGACGGGACTAAAAAGGAGGTTGAACAGTTTGACGATCTTGTAACCTATGTGGCCCATTCATCCAATCTTGGAGTCTCGGCCGCAAGAAATACGGGTATCAAGGGATCAGGCGGGCCCCTGATCGCCTTTCTGGATTCCGACGACCATTGGCTTCCTGAAAAATTGGCTGTGCAGGTTTGTTTTTTTGATGAATATCCTGAAGCCGTGGCATGCCAGACCGAAGAGGTATGGATCAGAAACGGGCGTCGCGTCAACCCCATGAAAAAACATCTGAAACCCTCTGGCGACATATTTGAGCCTTCATTGAAACTCTGTCTGGTGAGCCCTTCCGCAGTTATGCTGAAGCGATCCCTTTTAGACGAAGTGGGGCTTTTCGATGAAGGTCTTCCTGTTTGTGAAGATTATGATCTGTGGCTCAGGATTTCCTGCCGCTATCCTATACACCTGATTAAGGAGGCGCTTGTTGTCAAGGAGGGTGGACACCCGGACCAATTATCCGCCCGCCATAAGGGAATGGACCGCTTCAGGATCAAGGCCCTTGTGAAGCTGATCAAAAGCGGCACGCTCAATGAAAGACAGCTCAAGGCGACCTTGGAGGAACTCTCTTTGAAATGCCGAATCTATGGTAATGGCTGCCTAAAGAGGGGGAAAACCGAGGAAGGGGAATGTTTCTTTCATCTTCCTGGAACACTTACATAATGTTGGCTGATGGCTAATCCTTTTCAAAAAACACCGTAAGCGTTCACAAATTTCCCGCTAAAAGCGGGACTGAAAGCGGGATTCAGGCTTGCCTGCCTCAGGCAGGGTTGCTTTTCTTTTGTTAACCTTCACTAACCCCAAGCTTTGAACCCGTGAACGGTTAAAAACACCAACAGCCACAACATGTTGTAATTTACTCCATTTGACACACAAGATATTTTGACGTATACTTGTTTGTAAAAAAACTAAACCACCAAAAGGGGGAATGTATGAGCAAAGGAGAAAAAGGCGGAAAGGAAAAAAGGCGTTATCCCAGGCTACAAGGCCTTTACCTTTTGTCATATATCAACAAGGAAGGCGGAGTCCAAAAAACCGGCGTTTCCATGGCCAGAACCATTAATATCAGCCCTGTGGGTGTGGGGTTGGAAGTCTATGAGGCCATAAATAGCGATTCTGTGATGGAAATGGAAATTGCCGTAAGAGACATTGTCTATGCCATGCAGGGAAAAGTGATCCACTCTCAAGAAAAATCAAGTGGGAACTATATTATTGGCATTCAGTTCAATCAAGTACAAAAAGAACTGGCAAAAGAACTTTCATAACTTAGTTCGTTTACATAATGCTCAGGCGCTGATAAAATTTATTCTTCTTTCTTTATGTAGATATCCCGCTTCGGGTAAGGGATTTCGATACCCTCCTCCTGGAAAACCTCCTTCACGCGGTCTGTCACATGGGATATGGTATCCATCCTTCGCCGGGGCCTGCTGATCCATATTCTCGCCTGCAGATCAACGGCCGAATTCCCAAAATTCCTGACCACCACCTTGGGTGCCGGTTCCTGCATAACCCAATCCAATTCCAGGGCAGTTTTTATAATAAGCTCTTTGGCTTTTTTGATATCAGCGTCATAGGCAATGCCAATGGGGATACGGACCCTGATCTCCTTTGTAACGGTAGTGTAATTGATAATATCCCGCTTCATGATTTCGTTGTTGGGAATGATAATCACGATGTTGTCTGTGGTCCGGATCTTTGTGGCCCTGAGCCCTATATGAATAACATCACCCCAGGTGGCTGCGTTTTTCGGGGCCGACCAGACTTCAATGCGGTCACCCACCTCAAAAGGCCGGTCTATGATCAATAAAACACCTGCAATCAGGTTCGAAAGTGTATCCTTGGCCGCAAAACCAATGGCAATGCCGGCTACACCTGCGCCGGCGACAAAAGGCATAATATTAAAGCCCAGTACATCAAGGACCAGAATAATCCCAACGGTGTAAATAATAATGCCTGAAAACTTTTTGAACAGATCTATGATCACATTATCCACAGCGGTTTTTGTCTTTGCCGCAATATGGTGTTCCAGGTACGGGAGAAGGCTGTTGACTATGTTATTGGCAATAGATGTCAGGAGAATAATCAGGAAGGCAGAAAAGATTCTTTTGACAAAGGGGGCCTGGAACAGGTTGACCAGCCATATACCTGTCAGGGCAAGTATGGAATAGTGGCCAGCCCGTTTTACAAGAAAAAAGAGGTGGTCATTATTTTTGAAAAAAGGTCGGTCATGATACTTTTTCCTTATTTTTTTTGTTATGGCATTGAATATCCACCAGGCAATGGCAGCAGCCACCAATATAGCCGAGACCCGAATAGTCAAATTCAACAGTTGTTGTGGATCTGAAAAGATCTGATTGTAATATCTTCTGAAATAGGTTTCCATTTTTAAACTCAAGCTTTCTTTACAAGCAGGTAGCGGTCCGGTTTCAACCGAGAAAAAATAGTGGCGCCCGGGCATGGGGCAACTAATTTCTTTTTATATTCACTTCCAATGACCTGGAAGAGTTCCACACAGCAGGAACAAAGATGGGCACTCCGATCGATGGAGTATGGAATAATTCCATTACTGTCACGGACAAAAAACCGTGGGTTTATGAAATTGGCGTGATTGGCCGTGTGAGAGAGATAAAGAAAGTCATAGTCCTGGACGTCAGATCCAAACCTTTTTGCCCATCTCAAGTATATTCTTTTTTCAATGTCTTCCACGTGTTGCCATTCTTCAGGGATACGACTCTTAAGCGAGGAGTCCTGGAAAAGGGCCTGCTTGTCTTTTAAACTGGCGAGGTGGGGTGGGACAAAGTCTGATTCAGTAATGGTAGCAGCCTTCTGGTCTTCGAATCCCTCAAGTTCGAATGAGCTGACCACTAAGTACAGACCGTTCTTGTCCGAGGTCCGGTACCAGCTTCCCTGCCTGCAGCATGTATCATCCCATACGTCCGGCGCTACGCTTGAAATCTTGTTAATCACATCCAGGGGCGTACAGACAATCCCTTTGGCTGACTTCAGTTTTGTGTCATGAGCAGCAAGTTTTTTTCTCAGCCCTGACTCCTCATCCTTTGTCAACCAGTAAACATGCTTTGTATAAGGTCCCTCTTTTTTCAAGATAAATCCTCTTGTAACAGTTTAGCTATTGATACAGCAATGTGCACGGATATAATCACAGTTAGTTGTTAAAATCAATTGTGAAATCCAAACCCGGACAAGCCGGTTGGAACGAAGTGGAAATCCCGTCTTCAGCGGGGTTGGAGCGCAGCGGGAATCCAGAGAAAGGGTATCCTTTTGATTTGCCCGAACTTATTGAGAACATACATCATTTATGGCGATCAATAACGTGGTGATTTTTTTGTTGCACTGTTATATCATAAATGACATATTCAACCGGTATTACAGGCTTAATCGCTGCACGTCGCTAAAAAGCGGATTATTGGAGCGAAAAAAATGAGATGAACGCATAAAGTCATTGGGCTATTTTATACCCTGAGGGGGAGATGGAATCCTTCTTTAAAGTCAAAAGACCTGAAGAGGTTTTCAGAATTATTGATCAATTTGGCCCTTTGGGGGAAGAAACAATTCCCCTGGAAGAGACCCTTGGTCGTGTGCTTAGTAGAGATGTGACTTCCTCTGAGGACCTGCCGTGCTTTCCCAGATCAGTCATGGACGGGTATGCGGTGAGGGCCAAAGATACCTTTGGCGCCAGTGAAAGCCTCCCCGCACTGCTTGAAGTTACCGGTGAAGTTCTGATGGGGCAGATCCCCAAAATGGTTGTCAGAGAAGGGCAGGCTGTAAGGATCCCCACTGGCGGGATGTTACCTGAAGGTGCAGATGGTGTGGTTATGGTGGAGTATTGTCATCTTCTGGATGAAACCACACTTGAAGCCAGCCGGGCAATATCGCCCCTTGAAAATGTCATTCAGCCTGGAGATGATTTCAAAGCAGGGGCCACCGTCCTCAAAAGGGGGCACAGATTACGTCCCCAGGATCTGGGGGTGATGGCAGGACTTGGCCAATCAGATGTCTCTGTTTACAGAAGACCCAGGGTGGCCATTATATCCACTGGCGATGAAATCGTGCCCATTGAAGATCCGGCCCGGCCTGGACAGGTCAGGGATATCAACCGGTATACACTGGGCGCATTCTGTCATCGGCTTGGGGCAGAATCAGTTTACTCGGGCCTATGTTTGGACGATTTTGACTCCCTGAAAGAAATGGTTGAAAAATCCCTCAGACTTGCGGATACAGTCTGGATATCTGGTGGAAGCTCCGTAGGAACAAAAGATCTCACCCTTAAAATCTTTGAAACAGTAAAGGATTTTGAACTTTTGGTACATGGCATTTCCATCAGTCCTGGTAAACCAACCATTATTGGAAGATCCGGCCCCATACCAGTAATTGGCTTGCCGGGACATGTGGCTTCGGCCCTGGTAGTTGCGGAGATCTTTTTAACACGACTGATTACAAGAATTTCAGGCCAGTTAGATTCCTTTGGTGGGCTTCAAACCCAGGTCGAGGCCGAACTGACCCAGAACATCGAATCGGCGAGTGGCCGGGAGGATTATATTCGCGTAAGGTTGTTCAGAGATGGAAAGACCTTGTTTGCCCAACCGGTCTTTGGTAAATCCGGCCTGATTTCAACCCTTGTGGAAGCCGATGGCCTTATCAAAATAGGCATGAATACGGAAGGGCTTTATCAAGGTCAGAAGGTGACAGTAGTGTTTTTGTAAATATGTAACCGTTCACGGGTTCAAAGGTTCAGGGGTTCAAGGTTCAATTCTCGTCCACGGAGTGCATTTGGGTTACGTATTTATGAGAAAAGCGTCAGCTTCGTCAGGCCTAATCCAAAATTTGGAGCTAAATTGGCAATTACTTGGGAAAATGAGCATTTTTAACGACGATTTCGGGTCTTCAATCCCTTCTTTGTCCTTAACCCTGAACGTTGAACCCTGAACCTGTGAACGGTTACGTAAATATTATTGTTTGATGTGTATTTCGGAGGTACACGGTGAAACGACAGGTCTATCTATCAATGAAAACTCTCCAGGAAGCTAAAGAATTATTTTTTTCCCGATTTGGCCGGGATAAACGGACGGATATGGAGACGATCAGTATCGAGGATGCTTTGGGCCGCATCATTGTGGAACCTGTTTTTGCAAAACGATCTTGTCCCTCTTTTCATTCCGCAGCCATGGACGGCATCGCTGTCCGGGCAGAAGAGACCTATGGGACGACGGAAAAATATCCCAGGACCCTGAAGGTCGGCCGTGACGCCGTGTGGATAAACACGGGTCAGCCCCTCCCTGAGTCATTTAATGCGGTGATTATGGTGGAGAAAATCCATCAGTTGGATAAAAACCACCTGGAAATCCGGTCTTCTGCCTATCCCTGGCAACATATCCGAAAGGTGGGTGAGGATATAGTGGCAACCCAGCTACTCCTTGTGCAAAACCACAGAATCCGCCCATTTGACGTGGGAGCGCTCGTCGGCGCTGGTGTTTTTTCAATCAAAGTCTGGAAAAAACCCCGTGTGGCAATTATCCCAACAGGCACGGAGCTGATCCACTATAGGGATGTTGAAGAGAAAGACACCTTAAAACAAAACGAGATTATTGAATACAATTCTTTGGTGCTGGCAGGGCTTGTTCGGGAGTGCAATGGTATTCCGATCGTTTATGGTATTGTGCCGGATGTTGAGGAAAACATACGAGAGGCCTTGAAAAAAGCCATTGAATCCGAAGCCCATGTGGTCATTATCAACGCAGGGTCCTCTGCAGGGAGCAAAGACTTTACAGCCAGTATCATCAATGAAATGGGGGAAGTGCTGGTGCATGGTGTTGGGATGATGCCGGGGAAACCCACCATATTGGGTATAGTGAAGGACAAGCCTGTTGTCGGTAATCCCGGGTATGCTGTTTCTTCAACGCTTTCCTTCGAGCAGTTTGTAAAACCCCTCCTTTACAGCCTTCAGGGTCAGCAACCCCCTAAACCTCACACCGTTAAGGTACAGCCCTCCCGGGATATCCCATCCAAGCTGGGAATAGAGGAGTTTTTGCGGGTTAATATCGGCAAGGTGGGCCCGAAATTTGTTGCCACGCCACTGCCAAGGGCCGCTGGCTCTATAACTACTCTTACAAGAGCCGAAGGCATTATCCGTATTCCGGCATTGTCAGAGGGCACCTCGCAAAACGGGGAAATCGAGGCAGAACTCCTTGTGGAGGAGGAAGACCTCCTTAATACCGTTGTCATTATCGGAAGCCACGACATTAACATTGATATCCTGGCGGACGAGATCCGCCGGCAAGGACACAATATTCGCATTTCATCCGGAAATGTGGGCAGCCTTGGCGGTTTGATCGCCCTCAAGAAGGGGACTTGCCACATGGCAGGTTCGCACCTTTTGGATGCGGAGACCGGACAATACAATATTTCCTACATCAAAAGATATTTGAAAGGAGTGCGCATCAGTGTGTTTCACCTGGTTTTGAGGGACCAGGGCCTTATTGTGGCCAAGGGTAATCCAAAGGGCATTAAGGGTATAGAAGACCTGGCCGGGAGTGATATTGTCTTTGTCAACCGTCAGGCAGGGTCAGGGACCCGAGTCCTTTTTGATTACAATTTAGGTCAACTTGGCATAGGGCCCAAAGCTATCAAAGGGTATGACCACGATGAATTCACTCATATGGCAGTGGCGGTTGATGTCCTGAGTGGTGCGGCCGATTGCGGAATGGGCATCTTTGCAGCGGCCAGGGCGTTAGACTTGGACTTTGTTCCAATGGTGAGAGAACAGTACGACCTGGTAATCCCGAGCGCAATGGTGGAACAGCCCAATATTAAGGTGGTATTGGACACGATACGGTCCCGGCATTTCCGGGAACGAGTAGCCGCCTTAGGTGGATATGATCCTTCTAAAAGTGGAGAGCTGTGGAGGGAGATAGGGGAGTAAAAGATGGTACCGCTTAGATTGAGATCAAGACAATGGATTGTTGATGAGTATGACCGCATCATTATGGGTGAAGGACGAAAACAGATACTGGAAAACATTGAAAAAACAGGGTCTATAAACCAGACAGCCAAGATAATGAAGATGTCCTACAAGGGTGCGTGGAGTAAAATTAAGGCAACTGAAAAGTACTTGAAAGCAAGCATTGTGCATGCGGACCGCAAAGAGGGCACCCGTCTGACTAGGGAAGGAAAAGAGCTCCTGAAAAAATATAGCCTTTTGAAAAAAAAATGTGTAGAGGAAGATAACAGGATTTTCAGAAGAATATTTGATAATGAATTCAAGAACGAATAAACCGCCCATCATCTCTGTTGTAGGCCTGTCCGGGACTGGGAAAACCACCCTGCTTGAAAGGCTGATCCCGGAACTAACCCGGCGCGGTTTCAGGGTGGGAACCGTCAAGCACCACAGGCACAGATTTGAAATGGATCGACCTGGTAAAGACAGTTGGCGGCATAAACATGCGGGGGCTTCGGTGGCCGTTGTCTCGTCTCCGTACCACATAGGAATGATCATGGATGTAGACCATGATCACCGGCCGGACGAACTGGTGCCTCTTCTTTGCAGTGTTGACATCATTTTGACCGAAGGGTATAAACAGGATTATAACCCTAAAATAGAGGTTTTTAGGCCAAAGGCAGGTGGCGGCGAACCGATCTTAAAGGGTGACGCGCATTTAGTGGCCCTGGTGAGTGATGCTAAAGTTGATCTTGATGTCCCTAAATTTTCGACTGATGATATTGAGGCGTTGGCCGATTTTTTAATTGACAACTTCAATCTTACCCCGACTGCATTAACTCAGCATCTGGAAGCCGCATCATGACAAATTGCAGTAGCATCTGAGGCAGTTTCAAAATGTTTCCCGCTTACAGCGGGATTCAAGATCAAGGAAGGCGAAAATTTTAACCACAGGAATACATTGAGTATTTCGAGGATTAAAATTTGAGCCTGACG
>Ga0114925_10001153_pt1 | contig 12708 bp, 10 predicted proteins | sample SumtaG_2_FD_87287 | JGI IMG/M metagenome (GOLD analysis project Ga0114925, IMG submission 87287) | Deep subsurface microbial communities from Indian Ocean to uncover new lineages of life (NeLLi) - Sumatra_00607 metaG | ecosystem: Environmental > Aquatic > Marine > Oceanic > Sediment | place... | reverse complement strand
CTCGCATTACCCTTCAGTACTCTCTTGTGGTTAACTATCCAGCTTTCTCGTTGTAGCTGTTTAGTTACCCTTCGATATCCATAGCGGGGAAAATCCAGACAGATTCTCTCTATTTGATCCCGCAAATCCATTTCCTCTTTAAGCTGCTCTAAAGACTTCTCTTTAGACTTATGATAAGGAGTGCTTCGGACGATCCTCATCAGTTTGCCTCCCCTTTGGATACTTTTGACAAGGGACTTATGAGTGGCAATGAACTCATCTTTCTCTTGTTCCTTGAGGGTGTTTTGCAAGGCTTCTTTTAAAAACTCGCATCTTTTGGGTCAATTTCCCTCCTCATCTCTCCAGCTTATTGATCCTATCTAGCAAAGCCCTCTTCCTGGGTGGGTTCGTTATTCAATTTGCCCTTTGCATACTGTTTTTTCCAGTGGTACACAAGACCCGATGAGAGATTGTATCTTCTCGGAAGCTCGAGCAGGTCCGGTGGTTCCACTGAGCATTTCCTCCACAACTTGTTGCTTGAATTCGGCCGTAAAGATTCTGGGCTTTCTCATTGACAGGCTCCTTTCCATCCCTTTAGGGATTTATTTGACCCTGTCAGGAATGCTAACAACTCTAACCCATTTTGTCCAACTTTAGGGGTTCACTCCACTTTTCCCCTATCTTGATATTGGTGATTGCGGTTTTGATCTCATAGATAATTTTGAGTACATAAGAGAAACAAGATCTATCCCTATTATTGACTACAACAAGAGAAGTGAGAAAACTGATGACGAAGCTCTTGGAGTTAGAGGCTACGATGATAAAGGGACTCCTTTTACTCCTTGTGGTACACTTTGCAAGTCCAACGGGTACGATGAGGGAAAAAGGAGAGTATCTTTTGTGTGCAGAAAACAGTGTTTAACCTCACCTCTTGCTGTTCCCTCTCCCATACAGGGCTGCAAGTATCTTGCAAGAGAGTGTGGTTACTGTACCCATATGTCCGTTGTAGCTCATCCTCGTCTTGTGTGTGAGATCCCAAGGTCATCGGATAGGTGGAAAAAGATTAGAAACCTTCGTTCAGCATCTGACAGATCAAATGGTACAACCAAAAGGTCTGATTTAGATATTATGGAATCCCCCGAATCTATGGACTGGTTATGGCATCCATTTAGGCAACCATGGCCTGTATCACTACTCTCCTAAAGCGGGTGATGCGTTTTGTTATAGGAATTACCCTTAACCTTATGAAGTATTTGAAGACCTGGGATAAGTCCTATAAGAAGAGATTAGAAGCTCCTGAGGTGTTGGGTTTTATCCTTTCGGTGATCCAGAGAAAAAGATCTCCTCCCTAAGGACTAATATCATCACATAATTCGGTAAATTCAGTTTCTTTCCAGTCTCTCGATAAAAGGGTCTTTTTGTTTTATCAAAGAGCCACTGAGATAAGTAAAATTCTTCAGACACTTGTCCTTTTTTGTTTAACTTCTACTATTTCTCTCCCAACTTACCTCTTATTTACAGGTTCTTTATCCACTTTTCTGCAGAAAAAGGGAGTTCTTAGACCACCTCAGCAGTCGATAAAAGATTTGGAAGTGACAAATCTGCTAGCTATTTCGTGTCTGCAAGGTACCTAGGGAAGATTGATTTCCAAACGACGAAACTAAGTGATTTCTAAAAGATTTTATTCGGTTTTTTTCGGTTCCTTCTGTTCCTCGCAGTTCTATGTATTCTTTCAGAGTGGAAGTCAATAGAGGAAGTTAACATTACTTTGTCGAAACTACTTAGAGGCTTGGCGAATTATAGGGAAGAGGGAATCTGGTGGCCCTTATCCCCTGACTGCTCCTAGTGTCATTCCTCTAACTAGGTATTTTCTAGCCAAGAATGCGTAAGACAACACCGGGAGGATTGCTAGGCTGCTAGCAGCACAAGCCGGTCCCCATTCCGTACTGTAACCCCCCACAAACCGAACAACAGCAACAGGAATTGTCCTTGCATCCGCACCCCCAAGGATCAACGGAAACAAAAACTGGTTTGTCGAGACTATTAGACAAAGAAGGGAGGCTGTAATCAATCCAGGCCTTGCAAGAGGAATGACAATAGAGAAAAACGCTCTTAGTCGGCTACATCCATCCACTAACGCAGCTTCTTCTATTTCAGAGGGAATTTCTGCAACGAACCCCTTCATTAACCATACAATTAATGGCAAATTCATTGATATGTATACAAATATCAAACCTTGTTTTGTTCCTAGCAAATGCCATTTTTGCATCAACAAATAGAATGGAATAACCATTACAATAGGAGGGAACATAACTGTTGTCAAGATCCAAAATCCGAGTAGTTTACTTATATTGGATGGCATGCGAGCTAAAGAATAACCAGCAAGAGTACCAATCGGAATAGAAATTAGTAGTGCTACACCCGAAATAATGATCGTGTTGTAAAATGACCTTAGAAAAAGAGCGTCTAGCAATAGCTTACGATAGTTATCGAATGTAGGGCGAAATAGGAGTATAGACCAAGCGAAAATGTGTTCTACTGATTTGAATGACATCATGAGCATCCAACAGAAAGGATATAGAAAGAATGACAACGCAATAATTAAACCTAGCCAACTTAACGTTATTTTTACCTTCTGCTCTGATCTCATTTGACTTCGACTATTTTTTCATAATCGTTTTACCAGAATAACTTAAATTGTCTGATTATAATTAGCGCAACCACTATGAGTAGAATCAGTGTTAGATAGGAAAGGGCAGCAGCTTCGCCCAGGGCAAAATACTGAAATCCTAACTTATACGTATAAATGCTTAATGTTTGTGTTGCACGTCCTGGTCCTCCTTGGGTTAAAACGTAAATAGTATCAAATAGCTTCATTACACCAATGGCACGGAACAGGATTGCCACACCAATGTGTTTCTTTAGCATAGGAAGAGTTAGGTATCTAAAAATTTGGAAACTTGATGCACCATCTAGCTGCACTGATTCAAAAGGTTCCGATGGTAATGAAACAAGACCGGCTAGCAAAATGAAAATAATAAATGGAGTCCATTGCCAGACGTCAACGAGCACAATACTAATAAATGCCGACAATGGTTTTGCTAACCATGTTATGCCAGATATTCCAATCATTCGGAGTGTGTAGTTTATTATACCAAGCTGAGGGTGATACATAAATCGCCATACCAGTGCTGATACGACAGGTGTTACGGTCATAGGTATCACTAATAAAACTAGTACTATGTTGCCGGCACCAATTCTATACAATAGCAAAGCAACACCTAACCCGATTAGACACCCAATAGAAACACTACTCAGTGCAAGAAGAAGTGTATTTGTCACTGATTTTAAGAATGCATCATACCTCACAACACTAATAAAGTTACTAAGACCGATAAATCTTATCGGAAGGTTAGGTTTCTGCAGATGCAATGACTGAAAAGAAATGATCAGAGAATAAACCAGGGGGTATATAGTTATGACCAAAAGAACTATGATAGTAGGTGCTAACATTATGTACCATTCTAGGTTTCCCCTAGCAAGAAGACTTATTTTTTTTCTCCTAGAATTCAAGTTCTGTCGAGTAGACATCTTTCCTAACCTCTTTCGGTTATCTAACGTCCCTGACAGGCAGGATCGAGAACAGGCGCGTACACTTTAGGCAGAGGGTTTCCAAAGGGCTCTTTCGATTGCCCGTTGGGTTCACAATCTCCACCATGGCCACGTTTCCTGCTCCCGCCCCGTCAAACACAGCATGCGAATTTCCCGCACTGTGTTTTCCTGTTAGCTTCACCTCAAGGTTTATGTGACCTTATCGAGCTGGCAGCGCTTTCAAGTCCCGTAATATCTTATCCTATATAGTCGTTGTATAATCCCAGGGTATTATACAACCAGGCTCTACTCCACCTTGCCCAGCCGAAGCCATGGAGTTTCCTTGCACGCATCAGATGTCTTCTAATCTTCTTTTCCACCCAGTCCTTGATATATCTGAAGTATCTACTGGAATGTCCAACCCGAAAGTAGTTCACTCATCCACTAGGCTTGTGCTTCGCGGTTTTTGAGCTCATTGCGCCTGACTGCTCTGCCCATTAATTTGCTTCCTTAACTTCGTCTGGCTGCATATGTCTTGTCGGTACATGCAACAGGACGCGGCGGAGGGTTGTTCATTGCCTTCCCCCCGCCCGCCATAGTAGTAATTATTTGTAGTATCCAGCCTCTCGCATCAAGGCGAACACTCTTTGGTAAGCACTATCCAAGGTTTCTTCAGCACTCTTCTGCCCTATATAATACGCTGACAGTTCCTCAGCCATGATGTCCTTAACTGGAGTGTATTCGACCATAGGAAGCCGAGGCCTAGCGACTCTCATGGCTTCGAGGGCGACCTTTTGATGTGGGAACTTACGCAGCAATTCAGCATTTTCATATGGAGCCTTCTTTGCTCCAGTCAGACCCCAAGCTGCGACGTCCATCATGACTTCATCAGATGACATAAACTCCATATACTTAAAAGACAGTTCGGGGTTCGGGGCCGCTATGGGTATCGCTGCACCCCATCCACAAAGCATAGACGGAGTCTCTTCTGGAAGCAAGCTAGACCAACCTCCAAATTCCCCAAAGGCAAGTGGATATGTAACAGCTCTTTTTGGAATCAAACTATACGCCACTTTCCCTGCGATCTTTGAGCCATATAATTCCGGCTTCTCCCAGTGTGGACCCCATAATGAGAAGCAACCTTCCATGGCGGTTAGACCCTCCGTAAATTGAGTAATGTGCTCATAATAAGTTGCGCCTGTTGCTCCCGGAGGCGCAAAGTCTATAAGCTTTCGTTGAAAGCGAAGAGCCTTAAGACCGGCCTGATTCCTAAAATCAAGACCCCATGTGCTTTCATTGACCAAATCTCCGCCGAAAGCCCACAAGTAGTGCATCCATTCCATTACTGTGCCGTCGCCCTGACCAGCCATTGTGGAAATACCGTACGTGTCTATGGAACCATCACCATCAACATCTAGTACTAACTTCTCAGCGTATGAAAGTAGTTCATTCCAAGTCGCAGGGGGAGCATCAGGAGGAAGGCCCGCCATTCCGAAGAGGTCTTTTCTCCACGCAAGTATCCACAGTCCAGCACTAAAAGGCACTGTATACATCTTGCCCTTACGTAATGAATGACTCTGCAAGACCGAACCCATGAACCCGCTTAAATCGAAGCCCGTTTTTTTAATTAGCTCGTCGAGTGGACGAATGTAGCCCAATTCAGCAAATTCAGAAAGCCACGGCGAATCAACAAAAATTATATCGTACGCGCCGGTTTTCCCCATGGCGTCAAGTACAGCTTTCGCTCGAACCTGGTCATAGCGTATCATCTCCCATTGAATTTTGGCCCCAGTTGCTTTCTCAAATTCAAGGTCGTGCTTCTCTAGAAGCTTGGCCGGATCAGCTGCTGTAAATAAGAGAGTGAGAGTCTTTCCAGCGTAAGGACTTTTTACACTTGCCCCTACTACGGATCCACATACAACAACTACTGATAATGCTAAAACCAATAGTATGAACCATCCTTTGTTTATCATTTTGGTTATCTCCTTGGCATAACATTGTTCATTTTTCTGTGGAAAGCTCCTAAAAGAAAAATTAATCTTTCGACACTTTTTCCTCTTTAGAAAGCTTTCCTTTATCCCAGCTAATGAGCCTATTTATTTTCTTATCTCTCACCTCCTCTTGGCCCTGTTTTTAGCTTTTCCTTTTTAGACAAAGACCATATTCCGAAGTTGTAATTTACCGACCATGCTCACCGGATACCCAACCATAAAAACCATGAACTACACGACGGTCGCTTTTGACTGCGTCAACAGAACTAAAGTTCGCCTCCTACCAAACTTGAGCCTACTTCAGTACCGGAACAGGTGGCCACCCCACAAAAGTCTGATTTAGTACCATTGCGGAACTCTTCCTATTTTTCTATGTAGAGAGGCCTGAACGACCCCTGGGGAGAAATGGACACAACCGTGTCCCCTAACCATTCAACAGTGTAGGTTTTGTGATTAACACACTCTTTCGTCGTACGCTTGACCATAGGGAACGACACCTCGATCTCTTCTGAATGTCGTGCATCCCAAATTGCTAAATAGGCACCTTGTTGAGTCGTGGGGATGGTTTTTCCGCCTTTAATGATGATCAGTTCATCTCGGTCGCACCACGACGGAATCCTTACTAATAAGTTCGTGTTCTTAAGTGGCGTGATTAGTACCTTCCCGTTATGAGGCATACTGCTTCTTACTCTGGCCAAATCGGTATCCACAGTGAGCAGCAGATTGATCCGAATCCCGACCTCATCCTCCCAAACTATGGAATTCCAAGCCTCACAAAGCCCCTGGAGAGATCCACCCACCATATCAGCGTGGATTTCTTCCGGACCATGCGGATGATTCTTCAGGTCTGCGAAATCGTTAGGGGTGCAAAAAGCAAAGCCCCCTTTTGCTCTCCGAGCCACATCTCTGTAGATCACCTCTAGGGTATCTTCCATATCTCCTGTCTCTTGGATCCAACTAGTATCCATGAGCTGCGATGCAATGAGATGGTTGCGCACCATGCGTTCCGCATCCTCAAAATACTCTGTGAAGCCTGCTTTTCCCAGTCGGAGCGCAATTTTAATAACATCAGCGATATTATTTGGCAGTCCTTTGTCACTATCGTCAGATAAAGACTCCTTAACCCATCCGAAGCTACTCCGTAGCGAGGCCAGTCCCATATCATAGATCCGCTTAGCTGCTTCGATAAGAGCTCTGTCATGAATGAGGAGTCCAAGAGCAACAAATCCAGCGACGGTGCCAGTAATGGAGTGAACATGAGTTCCCGCCGTTTTGGCTATGCTTCCGTTTTCGTCAAAAGCGACTGACATATTGTATCGGGCGAATCTGATCGCCAATTCAACGGCTAAGGAATCCTTAGTTAACCTGAAGTAGTCAACCAGCGCCCCGATCAAACGACCCGAGTCTCTTGGAGGACCATACCTGTGATACCTCTGGTCTTCTGGAGGATGCCCCCATCCTTTCCTGCCATATCGGGGGCCCGGAAAACCGCTACTGTCCCGTGTCGCTTGGTCAATGCCACGACACACTCTTCGGGCTAGTTTTCTGGAGTTGTCACAGTCTTTCCACCTGCCGAGTCCCGTCAGACCCTCGAGTACTTCTCGCTGGTTGTGCGTAACAACCTCCTCTTTCTGATGCTTTGCAGCCCTATTCCATGCCAACCCATTTTCACCGATACTGCTATGGATGAACCGTCTCATTGCTGATACCTCAAGGCTATCATCCGGAGTGTCGACAATGCCATGGCACCTGGACATCGCGTCAAGGTACCTTCCCACAACGTGAGGACAATCAAAGGCGCCGTGACTTAATGATACCGGCGGCGCAACCAGTCGATAACTGAAGAAAGGGAGAAATCCTCTGCGTTCATCGAGGGTATTGCGCATATGCTCAATACCCAGAGTGATATGTCTTCTTAGATCTAGTGACTTCAAACCAGTCTCTCCTTTACTCTGATCACGATAATGGATAACACTCCTTGTCCTGCGAGGATTTCGGACTCAACTCTTCCTCGGTCACTGAAAAGTACAAGAACCGTGATGGGAACTAGGCCTACTGAGACCGAAAAGCTCAAACTATATCAAGAGATCTCGCCGGGGCTTGGAAGCCCGCGCATGCACTACCATGCTGCACGGCTCGAGAATGTCAAGCAGCTGGTTTTCGTGGTTCCGGACCTGTTACCGCGGCCTTTGGATGTATGGAACAGGTCTTCAGACTCGACATAAGACCAGAACCACCAGTTTTTAGGTCCGCAAGTAGCTTATTCTTCGCCAGTTGTGTCCCTCCTACTTTAGTAAGCTCTCAAACCATCTCTATCACAGGTCCTGACCATTCTCTTCACCCAAACAGGCTTTCCATACTCGTCTGGTCATCCGTTGAGTTCCGATTTCCCTTAGCTTAGGTGCTTACACCATGTCTCCTAAATGAAGTTCGGGGGAAGCTTTACGTCTTTTTGCAGTGTCTCTGCTATCTTGTCAAGAATATCTTGCGCATGGGTCAAGCAGAAGTGCAAGTGCCCAGGAAATAGTGCGTCAACACCAATGCCATGAGTCTTCCCTATGTTCTCTCTATACGCATCAAGACTACTCCCTGGTTTGTTTAACAAGCCGATTTGCCCTCCCGAAAACAAACTGTCACCAGAAAATAGGTAACAGCCCTCTGCACCACGTACCAAGAACAGAGTTGAACCCGGACTATGCCCCTGAAAGGAAATACACTTTAAAGTCTTGTTCCCTAAATCAAATTCATCTCCGTCCTTTAACTTAAGGTCAACTTCACATCCCGTGAATGTATAGTCAGGATCGTAGTCCCCCCGGGCTTTTGCTTCCGCCATTCCTACTGCTTCCTCAGTTCCTTCTTCCAATAGGTGGGCGGTAAGCTCTGACAATCCCACCTGGCAACCGTATTTTCGCCTGAAGTAGCAAGCTCCTCCACAGTGGTCTTTATGTGCGTGGGTATGGAGCACATATTTTAATCTCGGTCCTGAGCCAGCGGCTAATAGTTTGTCATCGATTAACTCCGGCTTTATTCCCAATCCAGAATCAATCAATAGATCTCCTGTTTGTCCTTTTAAGAGGTACACGTTACAGTCATGCTTTTGCGTTAAGCCCATTCCCATGTGAGACCCGCTTCCGACCAGATAAACATCTGAAAGAACCTGCATGATTATTTCTCCTTTCTCTGTGCCGAATATTTGCGTATGCTTTCCAGCGAACTAGCTAGTTCATCCGCGTTCTGAGAGATTGTATTGCATATACCAGTCACACCACCATCCACGTGAACTACCGTTGCTGTCATAAACGAAGCATCTGTAGAGGCAAGAAAAGCTACCACCCCGGCGACTTCTTCAGCACTTGCAATTCTTCTGACAGGATGGTCTAGTTCTATGAGCAGTTTCCTTTTTTCTGGGTTTCCTGGATACAGTTGTTCGGAAGCCCTTCTAAAGGCGGGTGTTTCTATGGCACCGGGAGCTATAGCATTAACATTTATCCCGAACCTACAACATTCGGCCGCCAGGCTTTTTGTGAACGAGACAACGGCCCCCTTGCTCGTAGCATAAGCAATGCCTCCCCTTACCGGCAAATAAGCACATACTGACGCATTATTAATGATTCTTCCTGACCTCTTCTCTTTCATAATCCCAACCGCTCTCCTTGACATGATAAACATGCTCCTAACGTTAACTGTCAGAACACGGTCGAAATCTTCCAAGGTTACATCCTCTATACCTCGGCGGAAGGGATCGGCCACACCCACATTATTGAATAGAATGTCAACAGTACCAAACCTGTCCAATGCTCTATCAATGTTGGTATTGACGGCATCTATGTCTGCCACGTCACAGACCCCCGCCATTCCGTCAGAACCCTGCTGTTTGATTTCTTCTAGCGTTCGATCTAAACCCACGGCATCCACGTCAAAGACTGCAACACGAGCGCCCTCCCTGGCGAACCGTATAGCTGTAGCCCGTCCAATTCCGGACGCTCCGCCCGTAATCAATGCCACCTTGTTTGTAAACCTCATTGGTATCCCTCCAATTTAAGATGACTTTTATCAAAAGAAAGCTTTCCTTTATCCCAGTTAACGGCCTACTTACCTCAAAGGAAGGTTGCCTTTAGCTTATCGATAAATTCTTGAATTCCATCTAGCAGGTAAACATCATAATTTTCCTCGTAATAACGCTTTGATTTCATTAATTTACCCAACGCAACTTTGCATTTTGATAGTTCCTTTTCCCTCAGCTTACTATCTTTAAGCTCTTGGGCGTGGTAGAATCTTAAGAAACATCCTCGGTAATACATCATTAACTCCATAAAACTCTTTTCATGATTCAACGAATACAGGGAGTTAGCATATAGTTCCTTATCCTTTACCACGGGTTTAACTTCTTCTAAGAGTTTTATCATTTCATTACATTTTGAATACGCTTCTACGCTATCACTGATGCTTTCGTCCAGATTGTCCTTGCAGGCCAAATAGTAATCTTTAAGGACATCACCATCAAAAACTAACATCCATCTAACTATAGGATTGGGGAAAGTGGGATTTTTCTCCGCATAGCTCTTAACATAAATGCCTTTTTCTATAACCTCGGCAGACATAAGCAGTATTTTTGCAATATTATCCGCTGCTTCAATGCCATATTCAGTCTTTGCCCAGTCTTTAGCAATTTCATCGATGTTTTCCTCCGGATTCCATGCCAGTCGTGCCTGGGCGTAGAAAACTGCGTGGATCCATTTCCAGAACCCCTTGAAAAACATTAATATCTCTGGACCGACTTTCCAGGTAACCGCCCCCTGGTAGGCATTAGTTTGCATTCGTCTAATACCTTTTGCATAAGCGAACTTCAGTGCTCTTTGATATTCTTCAGCATTAAACCAAGGAAAGAGCCCCTGCCCTTGCTTCTCATGATCACACTGGAACATTACTTCCTGATACCTATCACGTCCTAGGTTTGGATTTAAGGGTTGATAACAATACCAATCAGAAAAGGTATAAAACATGGCTGGGGCAAAATTTTCCCTCGGAGCATAATCCGAGAAAATCTTGTCGTATAATTCTGGTGTTGCACGAACATCTTCCTTCCGCATTAAAACATCCGCCTCCTCCACAGATGAAGAACGCACAGATGTAGAATAACGAGCTCCTTTCTTCCTTGGGACTCCCCAACCCCACGTAGTGTGTGAGTAAGACCTCTTGCATTCCCTAACCACCACATCATAAGTATTTTCTATAAACATCCTCGATCTATCTACCAAACTTAAATGTTCGCAGTCTGGGCACCAGTGATAACGGATCAAATCTTCCCACAGATAACCGATCTCGAATTGGAAATCCCGGATCCTTAGGTCTCCGCTCATAACAAAAACGCCTTTTATCTGGGGAAATAAGTTAAGGACCTCCCTGAAGCGGGCCTTATAAATCTCCCAGAGTTTGGGGTTAGCGGGGCATATTTTTCCAATTTTTTCCTCCATCGGCCTGGTATACGCAAATTCCCAACACCAAAGCCAGAAATCGAGCTGAAGCTTAGAGGCGTAATCTATCATCTCCTTAAAACATCTCCGATAAACCTTGTGCCTAACAAAATATTCACTGTTTTTTGAATAAAGATTGTACTCCTCAAGGTTTACCAGATGGTTGATACCTCCGACCATAACGCTATTATAACCGAGTTTTAAAGTATTTTGGCAAAATTCCTTAAATCTTTCTACGGCTCTTTCAAGTTCCCGTACCCTGACGACCTGATTCGGAACAAATCCTGTTCGACCGTGTAGTAGGCCTCCAGAGTGCCAAGTAATGTCCAGCTGCGTTCTCCAACACGGTTCTGACCAAGAGTCGGGAACCCCATCGCGCGGATCGTGCGAAAACATTGGGCCAACACCTATGACGAGTCTATGGGTAAAGGCAGGACTCTTATGAATGTCCAATTCAGAAAGTTTGAATTTAGACACATTAATGATCTCTATTAGATGGTAAATACCATAAATATCACCCCTAGTATCTTGTCCGGATACAACAATTATCTTTCCATTGGGTACTGATATGCTTTTGATTATGAAAGATTCAGGGTTCATCCCATCGGGCAGAGAAAGCGCTTTTTTTTCTATGAGATTTTTTGTGTGCTTGTTAACAGAAGGGCGGCCGATTATTATCAAATCAGGTTCCAACTTATTTTCCATATTCAGAGATATTTCCAGAAAAATCCCGAATTTTTCTTGAATACTTCTTTGTAGATCCTCCAAGGCAAGCTTGTACACCAACTCCTTTGCTACAGATGAACCCGTTATAATTTTTGAATTTTTTCCGATTTTAAACTGTTTGTTATTCACGATTGTTATTCCTCCGACATGGTTCAAATTTTTGTGCAAAGCTTCCCAAAGAGAGAATAATCTTTCAACACTGTCTTCTGGAAGGTTTCCCTTTCCCTCACCTTGCGGGCCTATTTATTTCCTGATCTTACCACTTCCTTCTAGCCTTATTTTTAGTTTTCCCTTGAGGTAGTTTACGAACCCCTTTCCCTACCTATTTTATCACCTTTACTCTTTTTAAACTCTCCGGTGAATACTCTATCTTTTTATGTTATCACATCTATTTCTTTCAAATTATCGAAAATTCTATGCGTTAAATATTTACGTAAATATTTTTCCATATTGTACTCACTATAATTTCTTTGTCAAGGCCCCGCATCAAATCTGAAAAATTGAAAGTAAACTTAGGCTTTAAGGGGCTTTCAGGAGAAATAAAAGAGATATCCTCTATTCCATCTTGAATGCACTCCTAAAAGTTCGTAATTATTTTACACTATGGGGGTTCGTTTGATTTGAAAATACCTTTTGGGAGGGTAAATCCCTTTGAGAAGGGTGGCATTAACAAAGAATTATTTTTCTTTTTTTCTCTGACCTATAAACAGAGCTTCTGCAGTAAGGACAGATGAACTGCTGAACTGTTATCTCTATTTCTTGGTCTTTTTTTAGCTGCTCCAAGAATCTTTCTAGCCTTATCTTATAGGTGCCATTTCTGTATATCTTCTCAAACCCGCAATGGGGACATCCTGAAGGGCGGGGAAGGCTATTTTTCTGAAGATTGATCTTCCTTCTTAAGTTTTTAATCTGTTTTTCTTTCTTGCTGATGATATCCTTTAGCTCCT
>Ga0114925_10001152_pt1 | contig 12709 bp, 19 predicted proteins | sample SumtaG_2_FD_87287 | JGI IMG/M metagenome (GOLD analysis project Ga0114925, IMG submission 87287) | Deep subsurface microbial communities from Indian Ocean to uncover new lineages of life (NeLLi) - Sumatra_00607 metaG | ecosystem: Environmental > Aquatic > Marine > Oceanic > Sediment | place... | reverse complement strand
TGAAAAACTTCAGGAATGGAAAGATAAAAAATATAAAATTGTTATTATTTCGGCCAGAGAAAAGCCAGTATATAGCGGAACACATAAGATGATAAAAGAACTGTTTGCTAATTTAATAGATACTGTGCATTTTACTGGAAATATGTGGGGAGACAAAAAAGAGCTTATGCTGAAAGAAAAAATTGAGATATGGATAGATGATGCACCTCACGGCATACAAACAAGCCTAGACTTAGGTATAGAAACTTTTATGATATAACTCATACAGTTTTTATAATAAAGATGTTATAGGAACTCTTATTGATAAAAACCATGTAATAGAAACAATAGCAGACTTAAAAATATGAAAAGAACTGAAAGAGGAGTACCTATGTTTAAAAATTTGATCAAAGAAATAAAACAGATACACCATCTATCCGTTCCTATGGAAACGGATGAAAAAGGATATATAGACAAACAGTGCCCATCTGAAGAGTGTAGGTTTATATTTAAAGTAAACGAAGAAGACTGGGCAAATATTTTTAAAGATGAAGCTGTTTGGTGTCCACTTTGTCGGCATGAAGCTCCAGCTGATCAGTGGTTTACTATAGAGCACATTGAATATGCTAAAGCTGAGGGTTTTGCTGTAGTTCAAGGCAAAATAAATAACGCCTTAAGATCTGATGCTCAGAAATTCAACCGGAGACAACCCAAAAATAGCTTTATTTCAATATCAATGAAAGTCGAGGGTGGGATTAAGAGGACTCACACTATCCCAGCAAAGGCTGCCGAATTAATGCAACTAGAGATTCAATGTGAAAGCTGTAACTCCCGGTTTTCAGTGATTGGCAGCGCCTACTTCTGTCCGGCTTGTGGACACAACTCAGTGGTCCAAACTTTCTATGACTCATTGCGTAAAATCAGAGCAAAAAAAGAGAACGTCGAAATAGTTAGAAATGCTCTAAATGAAAAAGTAGGAAAAGATGAGGCAGAGTTAACTTGTCGATCATTAATTGAAACATGCATATCTGATGGAGTTGTTGCCTTTCAAAAATACTGTGAAGGTATGTATGAACCTTATGGGACCTTTCCATTCAACGCATTTCAGCGTTTAGAGCAAGGTAGCAGTCTATGGGAAAGTGCTATTCAGAAAGGCTTTGGTACTTGGCTTTCTGAGGTTGAGCTTACATCTTTGAATGTTCTGTATCAAAAACGACACTTGTTGGCACACAATGAAGGCATTGTTGACTCGAAATACATTCAGAATTCCGGTGACTGTTCATACAAAGAAGGACAACGAATAGTGATTTCTGGAAAGGATGTCAATTCCTTAGTATCAGCTCTTGAAAAACTAAGTAAAGGCATCAAGGAAGCATGTAGCAATACATAACAATTCATTTAACAGTTTAAAAAGGAAAAGAAATTTCTAAATCATGAATGAAGACGTTATTAAACATCTAAAAGATCTATTTTTTCTCTATAATGAAAATGGCAATAGATGGAGAGCTATTGCTTTTGAAAAAGCAGCCTATACATTATCCCAAACAACTACCAACTTAAGCAAAGATTTTAATTTTGCAGACATAAAAGGTATTGGTTCTTCTATAGCGTATACTATTATAGAGTTTCTTACAAAAGGAACCAGTCAAAGATTTATAGATCTTGAAAAAGAAGTAGGAGTTAATTTAGAAATACTTGAGGATTTAAGATTACTTACTAAAATTCCGAAAATAGGAATTAAGACCGCTAAAAAAATATATAAAGAATATGGCATAAGTACAATAAAAGATTTAGAAGAAGCTGTAGCTTCTGGTAAAATTAAAGGAACTATAGCTAATACTATAAAAGAGGGTATTAAATTTGTTAACACACAAAATGAAAAATTACCTTGGTTTATAGCCATAAATATAGCCGAAGTTATTTTATATCAATTACAAAAAGTAGGAGTAGCTAAAATAGCAGGAAGCTTGCGCAGAAGAGAAGATACTATTAGAGACTTTGATTTTGTAGCCGTAGCTCAATTAAAATATGTTAAAAAGGTTCTTGATGGCTTCAAATTCAAGACTAAAGATAAATCAAGATCAAAAGTATATGTTAAGTATCTTGAAGGCGGAGATAAAAAAGCTATATTTGAAATAAATATAAATGGAGATGCAAGAAAAGCAGATATTACTCTTACTATGGATGAAAGCTTTGGTAATAACTTAAACTATCTAACAGGATCTAAAAATTTTAATATCTTTATCAGACAAAAAGCTATGAAACAAGGATTTAAAATAAACGAACACTTTACTATTAAAAAAGACACTGAAGAAAAAATGCCAAGTTCAAAAGAAAGAGATATCTATGAAATACTTGGTATAGATTTTATTCCTCCTGAGTGTAGAATTACAGGCGCAGAAATAGAGGATTCAAGATTTTCAGAAAAAAACCTTATACCTAGAAGCACAAAAGTAATAAAAGGTGACCTACACATACATTCAGATGCCAGCGATGGTATATTTAAAATAACAGATTTAGCTAGAATGGCTATAAAAGAAAAATATTCTTTTTTTGGTATATCAGATCATAGTGAAAAATCACACGGACCAAAATATACAGAAATACCAAAGCATGCCAGAAAAATAAGAAGTGTTAGTAAAGAGTTTAATATACCCATATATGTTGGATCAGAAATAGATGTTACAACAAAAGGATTATTAGACTATCCAGTAAGTGTACTAAAACATTTTGATTATGTTATTCTTTCTACTCATCGTGAGAATAACAAAAATGTTATTAAAAGACAAATAACAGCAATCAAACAAATAAGAGACAGTTACCCTAACATGCCTATTATAATAGCTCATCCTACTGGAAGGAAAATAGGTACACGACCTGGATCAATAGATGAAGACTGGAATGATTTTTTTGAATATTGTGCTAAAACTAACGTACTTTTAGAAATAAATTGTCAGCCTGATAGATGTGATCTTCCTGCTAAACTAATAAGGTTAGCTTCTAGCAAAGGATGTATTTTTATACTACAAACAGACAATCATTACAAAAATTTTAGAGAATCTCTTAGACCTGGAATTATAGAGGCAAGACGAGGTGGGTTAAATTGTAAAGACATAATAAATACAGACTACAGGAGAATAAAAGAATGGATCAAAAAACCAAATGCTATATGATGGCGTTGACCGACATCTTAGGAATATCTTTTTTCAGTTTTCTTGCATGGATGGGTAGTACTAAAGAAATCATGGGTTTGGTTGCAGTTAGTGTTATCGCAGTATGTTTTATTATTTATGCGACTTATTTTTTTATTGGTGAGATGTAAGTTGACTTAAGCTAAAAAGCGTATATAATTAATAACAAGAAACAAACATTAACTTACTAACTTTTTTAGAAGGAGAAACATCAGGATACGGGATGACTTTTCATCTTGTCCATAGCAAAAAAAAATAAGTTTCAAGAGCAGTATACTAACTTAATATTAACTAGGAGATATAATATATGGACAAGAAAGTAGAGAGAAAAACCCTGATTTATGAGGGGAAAGCTAAAATTATCTACGCAACAAATGATCCAAAATTAGTAATTCAGTATTTTAAAGATGATGCAACAGCTTTTAACGCAGAGAAAAAAGGAACAATAACTTCTAAAGGAATTTTTAATAATTCTATTTCTACGGCAGCTTTTGAATTACTCAGTAAGAAAAATATACCTAATCATTTTGTTAGAATGCTTTCCGATAGGGAAATGCTTGTACGAAGAGTAGATATTATTCCGGTAGAGCTTGTAGTAAGAAATAGAATTGCTGGAAGTTTAGCTAAACGCATGGGACACGAAGAGGGAGGATTCTTAACTCGTCCTATTACAGAGTTATATTACAAAAGAGACGATCTTGGTGATCCTATGATAACTGAAGAGCATATTGAAGCTTTTAGGCTTGCTGCTCTTTCAGATATTGGTACTATTAAATTTTTTGCTAAAGCAATAAATGATATTTTAAGTTCTTGGTTTGATAGAATGAATATTTCTTTAGTTGATTTCAAACTTGAATTTGGTTACTATAAAAATAGTCTTTTGTTAGCAGACGAAATAACTCCTGACGGATGCCGACTGTGGGACAAAAGAACTAACCGTAAACTAGATAAAGATAGATTCCGTTATAATTTAGGGGATGTAGAAAGTGCTTATGAAGAAGTAAACAGACGAGTCCAAGCTTTAAATTCGGAGGAATAATGATTATATTACAAAAAGGAAAAGTAACACAAAGACCAATAGATACACAGTATGATAATGTGTATTTAGAACTACTTAAGTGGATGAAAAATATTAATGAAAGAGATAGTTTTAAGTGGATAGAAGCTCTTAATAAAAGGTAAGGGGAGGATTTTCCTCCCTTTATATCTTATAGGAATAAAAGAAACTATATGCATTTTGAAGTAAGTAAAGATGTTTGAATAAAAATATTATATTTTAGTAAATACGGAGGGTGTATGACATGGTAAAACTATCTTTTGCAAGTATGAAATATTCTTTTCCTAATAGAATAGGCATTAACTATGGGAGAAGACTATTAGAAAAAGCAGGAGAATTATTAAATTTTCAGTCTATTGAGGTAAAATATTTTACAGAAGAGGATATCCTAAAAAATAAAAGTTTTTGTGTCGGCGGATTGTTATTAGGAAAAACAGTTGTAAATTCTTGTGTTTTTAGACAAGGAAGATTATTTTTCACCGCAGAAATAATCGACAATACAACTAATATGAATATTGTAAACAGTTTAGATATTGATATAATTCCTGTTTGTAGTTTTTTTGAAGAATGTGACCGTTCTCGTATATATGATGCTACTAAAAACATCCAATACTTTGAGGTAGTAAAAGATTGTACTATTGAATTAATTAATATGGCGTTAGTAGAGGTACGAAACCAAAAAATAAGAGGATAACTAAAGAACTTGCCAATATAACAATAATGGACACTCTAACTGACTTACTTACTTCTTCAATCGAGCAAGAATTATACGCACATAATATGATGAGGGGAAAATAATGACAACACTTTTTAACATTGCTGGCGGTTTAGCTCTTTTTATTTATGGCATGACAATGTTAGGTGACGGATTACAAAAATGTGCTGGAGACAGATTTAGAGCTATTATTGACAAACTTACCACTAATCCTATGATGGGTGTTTTAGTTGGGGCAGGTATTACCTCAATTATACAATCAAGTAGTGCAACAAGTGTTTTAGCGATAGGTTTTGTTAATTCAGGTCTTATGACTTTCAATCAAGCACTAGGAATAATTCTGGGAGCTAACGTAGGGACTACTATAACTGCTCAGCTTGTAGCATTTAAACTAACTAAATATGCTCTACCTATTTTAACAGTAGGTTTTGTTTTATACTTCGTATGTAAAAAACAAACTTGGAAATACTTAGGTTACTGTTTGTTAGGATGCGGAATTCTTTTTTTAGGATTATCTATAATGACAAGCATACTTAAACCTCTTGCTGCAGATCCCGTATTTAGAAACTTTTTTATTCAATACAGCAATAATATGTGGTTAGCTTTTCTTGTAGGTATAGTAACTACTGCAATAATACAGAGCAGTAGTGCTACTACGGGCATAGTAATAGCTTTAGCACTATCTGACCTTATAACACTTCAAGGAGCCTTACCTATAATCTTAGGATGTAATATAGGTACTTGCGTGACCGCTCTTATTGCATCAATAGGCACAAACATTAATGGTAAAAGAACTGCTTTAGCGCATTTACTTTTTAACCTATTTGGTTCTTTAATTTTCCTTTCTTTTGTGGGGCCTTTTCAAAACTTAATAGTCCTTACTGCTTCAGACTTAGCACGTCAATGTGCAAACGCACATGTTTTATTCAATCTAACTACTACGCTTATCCTCTTGCCCTTTATTAAACAGTTTGCTAAGCTTATTATAAAACTAATACCCGGAGAATTAAAAAAATTAAACTATAAAGATACTAAATACTTAGAATCTCATCTACTAAATACTCCTTCAGTCGCTATAGAAGCAGCAGTTAAAGAAATCGTTCGAACTCTTAAGCTTACAGACAAAATGGTTAATCTAAGCTTAGACGGATTACTTTATAGAAATCTTACCTTTCTCGAAAGTATAGACGACAGAGAAAAAACAGTAGACAACAAAAGACTTCATATTACTGAGTACTTGATTGAAATAGGTGCCAAATCTCTAACTTTAGAAGAATCAAGGAAAATTCCTTCTATGGTACACGTTATAAACGATGTTGAGAGAATAGGAGACCATGCTGTTAACATTAAAAAATTAGCGGAACAAATAGTTAACAAAAATTTAAAATTTTCTACCGAAGCTATTGAAGAACTTAAAAACATGAAACAAAATATAAATATTATGTTGAATGACACATCAAAAGCTCTATGCAGTAATGATATTGAAACTGCTAAAATAGTTTTAGAAAAGGAAAAAATTATTAATAAATTAAGAGATACTTTAAAAACTAATCATATACGAAGACTAAATAAATGTAATATATTATCAGGCGTAGCTTTTATAGACACTATAAATAATCTTGAAAAAATAGGAGATCATTTAACAAATATAGGTCAAGCCGTTATGGATGGTTTACAATGGTCTTAAGAAAGAGCAATAAATGTGGTGGTAAGCATCATGCAAAAGAAATAACAATTACTTGATACTAATTTTCTCATGAAGAAAGGAGAAGTTACTATGATTGAAGCTATGTTAATTTTATTAATATTATTATCAAACACTGTAATCCCTATGTGGATAGCTTTACATGTTTTTAAAAAAAGAAGGACCTACGGCATGTCAATTTCATAGAAGTATTCCAAAAAATGATTCCGATTTTTGGTATCATCTTGAGAGATTTTAGATTATTATAATGTAACAGGGGATATAATTTTCCCATATTACGAAAGAAGAAATGTTATGAAAGTAATATATCTAGGAACGTTTGGAATTAACAAAGAAATTTCTTAGTTAGAATTTAACGAATGGTGGATAAAAGAAAAAATTAGGGTAAAAGTATGAAAAATATAAAATGCAGTAAATGTGGCGGGAAGCATCATGCAAAAGAATTATGTCGAAAATGTTATGATGCTGAAAGAGATATTAAGGCAAAAAGAGATTATCTTCAAGTAATAACAGAAGAAAAAAGAGGATATTTTTATGTATATCGAGGAAATGGTTATGGTCCTTTTAATAGTAGAGAAGAATCAAGAGAAAAACTAATACAGCGATTTAGTGAGGATGAGTGGGGTAAAAAGCACTTAGTATATATAATAGGTGTAGTGTACTTTGGATCTGCTACTATTAAAAACAAATATTTAGAGAATTTGGATTTTTCTCAGGAAGAATGGGTAACTGTAGAAAGTTTAAAAAAAGAGACAGAAGATAAGATAATAGAAGTCAAAAAAAGTAAAGTATATAAAGAAACTAAAGCTATTTCAAGAATTTTTAGAAAGATTAAAGAGTTATCAAAAAAATATTTAGTGAAAAAGGAAAAACATGAATAAGAGACAAAAAATGACAGAATTTTACTCCCAGTTTGTTTCTTCGGGAGACATAGTTTATGACGTAGGAGCCAACGTAGGTAACAGAACCGCCGTATTTTTAGCACTTGGAGCTAAAGTAATAGCTATTGAGCCACAACCTAATTGTGTATCAAAATTAAGTAAAAGATTTGGAAATAAAGCAACTATTGTTCAGACAGCTTTATCTGACAGAGAGGGAACAGCAGTTATTAATCTTACAAGCACATCTACTATTGCTTCAATGAATCAAGATTGGATAAATGCTGTAAAAAAAGACAGATTTAAGAAATTTAACTGGACTAAGTCAATAAAAGTTCCTGTCACTACTCTTGACAAATTAATTATGTATCACGGAAAGCCTACATTTATGAAAATAGACGTAGAAGGTTTTGAATTAAACGTGCTAAACGGATTACACCATAGAATTGAAGCTGTTAGTTTTGAGTTCACACCAGAAGTTATTAACATAGCTCGTTCATGTATTGAAAGAATGGTATATCTTAATCCAAACTATAGATTTAACTATTCACTCTTAGAAACTATGGAATTGTCTTTAGATACATGGATAGATCCTATCCAAATGATATCTATTCTTGAAAGCTACAAAACTTCCAAAGTTTTTGGAGATGTATACGCTAAATTATAGTTGACTTTTTACTTAGTAACTGATATACTTATAACTAAAGGGACAACCTACTAAGGAGAATCAGCATGAAAACTAAAACTTACAAAATACCTCAAATAAATTATGCCCACTTTGTAGACCAAATTGAAAGACTTAACAGAAAAGCTAGAAAAATAGGATGCCCCGAAATTAAAGTAAGAGAGCTAGAGAGCTATACTGTAACATCAAAAGAAGGTACAAAAGCCCGAAGATATTTTGAAGTAGAAGTATCTGGAGAAACTCCTCAGTATAACGGATGGACTTTTATTGCATCTTTGCAGCATCTACCTGCAGACAACGATAAAGAAAGGATGCTTATTAGAAGTATCCCTGGAGAAAACATACCAGAAGAATATCATAATCGAGGCAGAGTATGCGACCATTGCAATCAAAAACGATACCGTAAAGATACTTACATCGTAAGACATACGGACGGTACGCATAAGCAAGTAGGCAGCACATGCATTAAAGATTTTTTAGGGCATAATAACCCACACTTACTTGCTACTTGGGCGGAAACAATTTTATCTGCCGACGATATTGCAACATCTTGTGAAGACCCTGACCTTTTTGGAGGAAGCCGGGGGAATTCTTGGAACTTATTTACTTTAGATAAATATCTTGAAACTGTAGCAGCCATAATCAGAGTTCAAGGATGGGTAAGCCGAGGTAAAGCATACGATTATGGTATGTACGCAACAGCCGACCTTGCTTATGATATAGCTTACAGAGGATGGAATAAACCAAACAGAGCAGTAGAAGTAGAAAAGAAAATAGGACAGCCCACAGTAGAAGATATTGAAACAACTCAAAAAGCCATAGAATGGGCTAAAAATTTCTCTCAAAAAGAGTTAATTAACGATTACCTTTTTAATATAAATACTATAGCAGAATCTGGATTAGTAAATGCCAGCATGATTGGGTACGCAGCATCTATAGTATCTAGCTACTTAAGAACTTTAGTACAAACAAAAACAAAGAAGAATTTTACAGAAAGCAAATACATAAGTACAGTAGGAGAGAAAGATACTTTTACTTTAGAACTTCTTAAAACTGTACCAATTGACGGATACAGATATAGCTCAGTATTACATATTTTTAAAGACAATAAAGGAAATAGATTAGTATGGTTTAGTAGTAGCAAGACTTTAGAGGAAGATAAAACGTATAACGTAAAGGCTACAGTAAAAGCGCACTCCGAATACAAAGGAATAAAACAAACTGTATTAACAAGAATAAAAGAGTTGACAAGCTAAGAGCTTCATGGTAGTGTTAATAACAGGCAGGATACATAAATTCTAATAGGAGAAAACATGACACTCAAAGATAAACCTACAGAATTTAGCTTTAATCAAATAGAGTACCAGAAACTTGAATATCAACTTCTTAAAGCAAGACAAGAAATAGCAAAAGGAGATAAAACTTCAGCCGACCAACATATAAAACATGCTTTAGAAATTATGCAAGCGGATGCCATGAGATTTTATGACAAAAACGTAAATCCTTACAATGGTATAAAAGAAAAGGAAGATCTCAATGAATACTTCGGATAATAGATCAAAAAGCAAAATAGCTAAATCTTTGATGTTTAAAGACAAACCTTTAAACAGTAATAGTGGTGAAGGAAATGATTTAAAATTTATTACTATTTTATCTATTCTGTTTATAATAGCCTTTTTTTGTTGTTTTATTACTGTAATTCATTATAGACTGGACAAGCAAATAGTTGAAAAATGCACAAACAGTTTCAATTGGTGTAAAAGTATTTTTACCCACGAGTTTTGCTATAATGAAAGACGATATGTACAAATCGCACCTAACGAAACAGCTTTTCTTGTGCCTTTAGAGGACGACAACAGTTGTACTGATTTGCAAGTGTTAAAAAAATTTAAAGTAGACGCAGACGCAAAAAGAATTCGTATCCCATGCCGTAAAATGAAAACTGGACGCTTTACACATAAATGGGTACCTACTATGATGGTCGTCACAGTTGACCGGACTCCCGTAACAAGACAATGGGTAGATCAGTGGTATTATGATGATTTAAGGGCAGCAGGTTTTGAATTTACTTTTTATTTAAATGATTCGAAAGTTGCAAAATTTCTCTATACTTGCGGAGGTGCCTCTTTAGAAACTACAAGCGACATCTTTGTAGATTATTTTAAAAAATCATTATACTCTTTTCATTTATACAATTTAGAAAAAAGCATTTTAGAAAATAAAGAAGAGAATAAAGAAGATACTATTCAAGATGCTATAAAATCTACTGTTGCCTATTGTAACCGCTATGGAGTAACAGTTACTATTATAGCTAGAAAGGAATAAAATGATTAATGACAAATATATGTTTGATTTAGGAGGAAATACTGCAAGATACAAGCATGATTGTAAAAATTGTACTTATTTAGGACAATTTAATGAGTATGATTTATATTTTTGTTTACAAGGAGGAAAAATACCTACTGTAATAGCTCGTTTTTCATCAGAAGGGCCAGATTACTATTCAGGTATTACTTCCAATATTACGGAACTTACTGAGGCTAAATGTAGAGCAATAACTAGAGGTTTACTAATCTCAAGTAAGTACATAGCAGTTTATCTTCAAAACTGTTATAAATAAGTTGACTTATCTGTTAATAAAGGTATACTTAAAATTAAAGGATGGCTTACACCGAAACCTCTTATAAGGAGTAGCACAATGTGCAGATATCAAAAATGGGCCAAAAAAAACCTTCACCAAAAAGATACTCTTGTTCAAAAATTTTTAAAGCTTTTTACTAAAATTGTAGAAAAAACTATAGGGTACTGATATGATTAAATGCGCTGCTATTTTAAAAGATAATATTTTATATACAGGAAGAAGTCACAGTCATATGTATGAAAAAGGAATAAATGTAGATACTATCGATAGTATAGAAGGTTTTCTTACAGATAAAGGTGAATTTGTTGACAGAAAAAAAGCAGCAAAAATAGCTTTTGATTGTGGACAAATACAAGAAGAAGTGCTTCTTTTATTTAGCTATATGATAAAAACATAAAAGGATTAAAATATAGGTTAATTAATGAAACAATACCCATCAATACTTGGAATAAGTAATTGTCCCAATTCTAAGTGCATTGCTTTTAAAAAATATGACGGAAGCAATCTTAGATGGGAATGGCGTCGTAAAAAAGGTTTTTATAAATACGGAACACGAACAAGACTATTTGATACTTCAGATGAAATATTTGGTAAAGCCATACAACTATTTTTTGATATTTATGCAGAATATCTTGAAAAAATATTTATAGATAATAGATTAGCAGAACCTATTACCTCTTTTACAGAATTTTTTGGAACTAACTCTTTTGCCGGATTACATGATCCAAAAGATGACATGAAATTGATGCTGTTTGATGTTTGATTACACAAGAAAGGTTTGATAGATCCTAAAACATTTCTTAAACTATTTGATAAAATTAAAAAGGCCGAGGTAATATATACTGGAAATTTAAATGAAATATTTATACAAGCTATTAAACAAGGTAATTACTCTGTAGTAGAAGGAGTAGTATGTAAAGGTGGAAAAGGAAAAGATTTGTGGATGAGAAAAATTAAAACGAATTCTTATATTCAAAAGCTAAAAGATACTTTCCATAGTAAATGGACTACGTTTAAATAAGGAAAATACTTTGAAAAAATATAGTTGTTCAATATGTATGTTTAAAAATAAACAATGTACTGAACCAAAAAAAGAAGGAACATGTAGGAAATTTTTTCCTATTAAAACAAATTATCTTACTTCTTTTTTACATAAGTTAAGAAGTTTTTCTTTGGAAGATGTTCTTTTAACCAAAGATTTAGTAGACAAGATTCTTTCTTTAAAGCTTAGAAAAGTAAAATTAGACTTAGAAGTTGGACAAGAAATAAGTTTTATGTATCACAGCAAAGAAGTAAAAGCCAACATAGAAAAAGTTCACGGCGGAGTAATTATAGTAAAATACGACGGAGAAAGAATTAGACTTCTTAAAACAGATATTATATGGGAAAAATATGAATAGATAATACGAGAGGATGAAGATGAAGAAATCTAGTTTGACAAAAGCTATGAATAGTAAATATCTATTCCATTTATCAAAATTAGCAAGGATAAGATTGATGAGGCCTATGATTAAACCCACGTTTTCTTCTTTTGAAAAATATATTTGACCGTAAGCCCTTACTTCCTTTAAGTGTATATAACTCCTATACATTTGCATCCCAACAAATTCAGATCCTATAGATCTAAGGAATCCATCGAGCATTTAAGGAGGTTGAGACATTGGTGAATTTAGAAGTTGATCAAGTAAGTTTTATCTATCACAACAAAGAAGAAAAATATGAATAGATACATCTATGCAGACTGAGTTGAAACAGATAGAAACTGTAAGCAGACAATATATATATGAAAAGTATGGGATATTATTCTAAATTACAAGGAACTGCTGTAAGTGTAAGTACAAGTAATGGTTCAAGACTT
>Ga0114925_10001151_pt1 | contig 12710 bp, 9 predicted proteins | sample SumtaG_2_FD_87287 | JGI IMG/M metagenome (GOLD analysis project Ga0114925, IMG submission 87287) | Deep subsurface microbial communities from Indian Ocean to uncover new lineages of life (NeLLi) - Sumatra_00607 metaG | ecosystem: Environmental > Aquatic > Marine > Oceanic > Sediment | place... | reverse complement strand
GGCGCAGACGAACTGGCGCTGCTGGATATCACAGCCACGGTGGAAGGTAGAGCCACCATGCTCGACGTAGTTAAACGCGTCGCCGAGGTCACGACGGTGCCATTTACCGTTGGCGGCGGGATTTCTGATGTGAAATCGGCTGAGCTGGTGCTACGCTCGGGCGCAAACAAGGTGTCGACCAGCAGCGCCGCCTTTCGAAAGCCTGAACTGGTCGCAGAAATGGTCAAAGCGCTGGGCGCCGAGAAGGTGACGGTGGCCATCGACGTGGATCAGAACGAGGCCATGCCCTCAGGCTATGAAGTCTATATCGATGGGGGACGGACAGCCACTGGCGCAGACGCGATCGAATGGGCAAAGCGTGTTGACGGATACGGTGTTCCGGTTATTCTGCCTACCAGCAAAGCGAGTGACGGCGTGCAGACCGGTTATGATCTGCCGGTGATCAGGGCCATTAAGGAAGCGGTTTCGGCCGACGTGGTGGCCTCCGGTGGCGCAGGGAAATTGGAGCATTTCTATCAGGCCGCCCAAGCGGGCGCTACAGTCTTGCTTGCCGCTTCGGTGTTCCATTTTGGGATCATTGGGATTGGCGAGTTGAAGGACTACCTCCGGGGTCGAGGCGTTACTATCCGCTGAAGCTTCCAGGACAACGGGGTGCAAAAACAAGGGGTCACCCATTAAAGAGTGTGTCAAGTGAAAAAACACCTCTCCCCCTCTGACCCTCCTATGTTATTAAAAATGTATCTCAATAACACCATCTGAAAATTACAGAAAAATGACTCCAGATCGAACTTGATCTAAAATATAGGTGGTACGCCCTATGCAATTTATAAAGGCTTATGCTTGGTAATTAAAATATACCATGGTGTGAGCCTTTTCGCTTTTTTAGTTGGAGGATCTCATAATGACCGAAAAACCAACATACGAAGAACTGGAACAAAGGATTAAGGAGTTAGAAAAAGAAGGTGGCAAGCGTAAGGCGGCTGAGGAGGCGCTACGAGAGAGTGAGGAGCGCTTCCGCAACGTATACGAAACTGCGCCTTTAGCTTTCGTGATTTGGGGTAACAATACCCGCGTTGCTGATTGGAACAAGAAAGCGGAAGAAATTTTTGGCTGGTCAAAGGAGGAGATTGTTGACCACAACTTTTTTGATTTCCTTATTCCTGAGAAGGATCGGCCTCAGGTCGAAGATGTAGTGAACAGTCTTCTAAAAGGTGATCTTTTGAGTCATTCAATTAATGAAAATCTCACCAAGGAAGGGAAAATAATCATTTGTGAGTGGAATAACTCGGCGCTCCATGACAATGATGGAAATATAATAGGAGCAATTTCCCTTGGCCTTGACATCACCGACCGCAAGCAGGCCGAGGAGGCGCTACGAGAGTCGGAGACAAAATACTCTGCCCTGGTAGAGAACTCAAAAGATGGCATCATAATGATCAGTGAAAGCGTGCTTACATTCGTGAACAAAGCGTCTATTGAGCTTGTGGGTTACTCTCCTGAAGAAATGATAGGTACTGCCTTCTTAAATTTTGTTGCAGATGATTATAAAGAGATTGTTCTAAAGAGATACAAGGACCGTATAGAAGGTAAAGACGCACCTTCTATTTACGAAATTGAACTGGTTAAAAAAGATGGTAAGACAGTACAAGTAGAACTGAACGCCATACGAATTGATTTCGAAAATAAACCTGCTGACCTAGTTTTTATTAGGGACATCACCAAGCGAAAGGAGGCCGAAGAGGCGGTGCGGGAGAGCGAATCAAAATTCCGTTCTCTATTTGATTTTTCGCCCCAAGCCATTGCTCTTACCGAGACAGAAAAGGGCAGACTGGTCGATGTCAACGATAAGTTTTGTGAACTGACGAAATACTCTAAAGAAGAAGTAGTTGGATTGACAACAACAGAAGTGGGGTTTTACTCTGAGGAAAATAGGATCAGATTCATAACGGAATTGAAAACATCTGGTGAAGTCACCGGATTGGAGATGGCTTTTAAGGCCAAAGATGGATCGATTCTCAATGCCCTCATGTTCGCCAAAATCATTCGGATCGAAGACGAACCATTTATATTAACAATGTTTCTTAACATAACTGAGCAAAAGAAACTGGAGGGTCAACTCCAACAAGCCCAAAGAATGGAAGCCATGGGCACCTTGGCCGGCGGCATTGCCCATGATTTTAACAACCTTCTCATGGGCATTCAGGGGCGTACTTCTTTGATGCTGATGGATACCGACGCCTCTCATACTCATTTTGAACACCTTAAAGGAATAGAAGATTATATTATGAGCGCAGCAGACCTTACCAAGCAACTCTTGGGTTTTGCCAGGGGCGGAAAATATGAAATCAAGCCGACTGATTTAAACGAGCTCATTATAAATGAAAATCGTATGTTTGGCCGGACCCGGAAGGAAATTAATATTCAGGAAAAATTTGAACAGAATCTCTGGCCGGTGGAGGTTGATCGAAGACAGATTGAACAGGTATTGTTGAATATTTATGTCAATGCCTGGCAGGCGATGCCCGGAGGAGGTAATCTCTATATACAGACTGAAAACACAATAATTGATGAAAATTACAGCAAACCGTATCAGGTTGAACCCGGCAGATATGTCAAGATTTCGATAACAGATACCGGCGTGGGTATGGATGCGGCAATCCAGCAGCGAATATTTGATCCCTTCTTTACGACCAAGGAAATCGGCAGAGGAACAGGTTTAGGGCTTGCCTCTGCGTACGGCATCGTAAAGAATCATGGGGGCTTCACAGATGTTTATAGCGAGAAAGGAAAAGGTTCTACTTTCAACATCTATCTGCCCGCATCCGAAAAAAAAGCCGCCAAAGAGAAGAAGCCCGATGAAAAAGTACTCAGCGGTACGGAAACAATACTCCTTATCGATGATGAGGATATGATCATAGAGGTTGGCTGTGTGATCGTAGAAAAATTAGGTTATAAGGTCTTGACGGCAAAGAGTGGAGAAGAGGCAATAGGAGTCTACAAAAAGAATCACGACAAAATTGATATGGTAATTCTGGATATGGTTATGCCGGACATGGGTGGCGGAGAGACATATGACAAACTGAAAGAGATCAATCCGACCATCAAGGTTCTCCTTTCAAGCGGATACAGCATCAACGGTCAGGCAACCGAGATTCTGGAACGGGGTTGTAATGGTTTTATCCAAAAACCGTTTAGCATAACCGATTTGTCACAAAAAATAAGGAAGATTTTGGACAAAGATTAATAAGGTTTTCTGGCCCTGGTAAATCTGAGATACCTGCAAGTGCGCCAGCCGGCAATAATCCAAAAACTGGTTTGTATAACGATGAAGCATGTCAGCACCTCCCTTGAATCATGCTTCATCATCAAACGCCTATCATTACAAGGCAAACTGCGCTAACTGCGGGGTTTGTTGGCTATGAGGCAGTTAATTAAAAGATTCCGTGAGGTGGACGGGAGGGCATTAGAATTTACGAGATAGTCCGGCCTGTTTGCAAATTTCGTTTGCAGTGATTCGATCAAATTGTTTGTGGCGTTTGACCGGAATTGCTTTTGTGCCATTGGTGTATATTGAATGATTCGCTCCTTCGCGAAGCAAATAAAAGCCGTTCTTTTCCAGATATCGAACCAGGTCACGACGCTTGACTGACACTTTCAACCTCTATTGCCAGTTGCTCAATTAGTGCATTTCCGAGAGGGATCTCGTTTCCGAGCTGCTTGTATGCAGCAACCATTTCATGGAGTGCATCTCTGAGCATGGCACGGCATTCTTCAAGGTCTTTTCCTTCAGTAACGACCTCTGGCCATTCGACCAACTGCCCCATGTAACCGGAACTGATTTTTATGTATTTTGCAGTATAATTGACCATAAGCACCATTATCTCCTATAGATTTTTAGTTACATTAAATTTTAACGCTTTTAACTTTCAATGTCAAACTATAAGCCTTTGGCCCATATCCATTCGGTTTTGTACGCTTATTAAGCGTTAACAGCAGGCTTCGGCCTCATAACCTATAAGGATTGACACGACCTGAAAGGTCGTTTTCAATCTATTGTTCAAGAAGCCCGGTTTAGTTGAGATATTTGTATAAGGGTATTGCTTCGATAATCTGAGTGAGGGAAGCACCCCGGAATCGATAAAATTCAGGGGGCCGGAGATGAACAGCGGGAACAGTCACTTCAGCAATATCTTTGGTACTGATAAAGCTAGTTTTTCCGTCGCCGGCAACAAGGAAAATACCACCATCGGAGATCATCGGCGCAATGAATCCCGTGGAAAAGTTTTCCATAAAAAAATTAGGCCGCAGGATCGTGTAGTTCACACCGGACGCCTTCAAATACTGTTCAATAATTCTCAACGGAGCTTCTTCATTATGATCCACGCCTAATGCAGAATTGAAAACAATATGGCCTGCGCCCGCCGCTTTTGCTTTATCAATAACCGGAATTAGCTTGGAGGGCGCTTCAGGGTCCATGGGCGGCGCAATTAAAAATAGGCCTGAGAAACCTTTAAATGCCGTATCGACACTGTCTGGCTCTTCATAAACCACTTTCACTGCCTCAACATCACGGGGTATCTCTGCTTTTACCGGATTGGTGGACTCTGCTATGACATCAAAACCTTTTCTAGTTAACGCCTTAACAACCGCACTGCCTAAATTTCCTGTTGCACCTGTTACCAAAATTTTCTTTGAATCAGCCATTTTTTTCTCCTTATCATGGGGTTGTTTTTTTATTTGCCAGAATGATCTTTAAATGCTAAGTTAACACTATAAGCATTTTCGTCAAGTACGAACTATTTTGTATTATAGTATCTAAAAAGAAACTAAAGAGGATTAAGATGATAATAAAAAGCCCTTGTCCGGTAACAACGACTCTTTCTGTTATCGGAGGGAAATGGAAACCCATTATTTTACATATTATTAGAGACGAGAAGAAGCGATTCGGTGAAATAAAAAAACTCATCCCAGCCATTACTCAAAAAATGCTAACCCAGCAACTCCGGGAATTGGAACAAGACGGGATCATAAATCGAAAAGTATATCCTGTTGTACCGCCCAAAGTAGAGTATTCACTGACGGAATATGGCGAATCTCTAACACCAATACTGAATGCAATGGCTGAGTGGGGTGACGCTCATAAACAAATTGACCCTGAAAAGAATGAAGTGGTTGGTGAATTCAAACTGCAAGTGCACCACGAATAGCACTGTAAAAGGCTTCATGAGGCGCCTGACAAATGCGGCTATCATTACGGTGTCGCACACCTGATCCCGGTAGACAATCTGCGGAGGGAGGTTGAAAAATGCAATCTTCTAATGGAAAAGACAGCAAGAAAAAAATGGGACTGCGGTACAAACTTTTGCTTATCGAAATATTGATATTTGCACTTCCTTTCCTGGTGATCTTCTACATGTTTTATATGAGCAAGATTACCGTAAATCTTTCCCACATTGTTATCATTGCCCTGGTCCTGCTTCTTATTTTGGCCAGCCTGATTCTTCTCCGTCAAATTTTCGATAAAATAATTAATATATCGACCTCGATGAAGATGTCCGAGGATGGTGATAGGCATTCGATAGTGGCTCAGGAAGATACGCATGAACTGCATGAGATCGCAGCTTCATTTAATAATCTATTGGAAAAGTTTGAAAAGTCCACCGACGAGTTAAATCGTAGAACTTTTGAATTGTTTACCATTAAAGAACTTGCCGAATCAGCGGGCAAAAGTTTGGACATTGAAGAGATGTTCAATTTGCTGCTCGACAAAGCGATGGCCATTTCCAATGCACAGACCGGGTCTGTGTTGAGTGTGCAAACCGAAGAAGGACGGCTTCGCGTAGTGGCCTATAAAGGAGCAGAACCCGGACCTAAAAAACATTCACACATAAAGATCGTTGATTCCATCGTAAAACAGGTCGTTACAGAAAAGAAACCCCTTCTCGTTCAGAACATCGAAACCGATCCAAGGACCCAAAAATCCAATAATCCCAAATATAAATCCCCTTCATTTTTATCCATGCCGATTTTGGTAAAAAATAATCTCATGGGCATCCTGAACCTCGCTGAGAAGGAAAATCAAGAGCTGTTTGACTCCGATGACGAGCAAATTTTATCTATTATGATTGGAGAAATCGGATTTGCTTTGGAAAACGCAATGCTCCATTCAAGTATCAAAGAGCATTTAAATGATCTTGAGGAGCGCTCGGCAGAACTCACCATTACCAATGATCAACTTCAGCAAGAGATCGACGACCGCAAGCGCATAGAGGAGACATTACAAAAATACAAACAGATCGTTTCTTCAGTCAAAGAGCATATTCTATTCATTGACAAAAACTACGTCTGTCAGGCGGTAAATGAAGCATATCTCCAGGCACATAGTAAAGAAACTCGGGAAATCATCAGTAAATCGCTGCCGGAAGTCATCGGACAAGAAATGTTTGACGAACAGATTAAAGAGAAGCTTGATCGATGTCTGACCGGTGAAGAAGTTCGATATCAATACTGGCATACGTTTCCCGTGGCGGGAAGGCGGTTTCTGGATGTTGTGTATTATCCCTTTGTCGAAGAGGAGCACTCGGTTTCCGGAATAGTCGTCGCCGCCAAGGATTTTACCAAAACCAAGCAGCTTGAGAATCAGCTGCTGCACGCCCAGAAGATGGAGGCCATAGGCACCATAGCCGCAGGCGTTGCACATAATTTTAACAATCTGCTCATGGCGATTCAGGGCAATGTTTCCCTGATACTCTTGGGTACGGATAAAAATCATGCGAATTACAGCATGTTGAAAAACATCGAAAAACAGATTCTAAGCGGATCTGAGATCACCCGGCAGCTTTTGGGATATACCCAAAAGGGGCTGTATGAAGTCAAACCGATTAGCCTGAACCACTTGATAAGAGATACTTCCGAAACTTTCGGAGAGGCCAAAAAGGAACTATCGATTCGTTTGGATCTCGCCGATGATTTATTGGGAATACTGGCGGATCGAGGGCAAATTGAACAGATCCTGCTGAATCTGTATTTAAATGCTGCGGATGCAATGCTAAGCGGCGGGAAACTTAGCGTGAAAACATCGAATGTGACTCATGAACAGATAATGAACAAACAATACAATCCTATACCGGGGAAATATGCATTTCTACAGGTGAGTGACACCGGTTTTGGAATCGATAAAGAAACCCAAAAGCGGATTTTCGAGCCGTTTTTCACCACCAAGACCATGGGCAGAGGGACCGGTTTGGGACTGGCTTCTGTTTACGGAACCGTTAAAGGGCATGGCGGCTATGTCGATGTTGAATCCGAGAAAAACAAAGGCACAACTTTCAATATTTATTTGCCGGCATCAGAAAAAAAAGCTGAACCGCTGCCGGATGCTTCCGCACCGATTAGGAAGGGAAGCGAAACCATTTTGGTTGTCGATGATGAAAAAATGGTTTTGGAGCCCACCGTTCAAATGTTGACGAAAATGGGATATACGGTTTTAAAGGCCGAAAACGGAAATGAGGCTCTTAAAATTTTTGAAGAGAAAAAAGATAAAATCGACCTGGTTATCCTAGACATGATCATGCCCGACATGATCGGTGGTGAAGTCTTTGACAGAATGAAAAAAATCAATACGAACGTTAATGTTCTTCTCTCGAGCGGATACAGCCTTGAGGGACAGGCGGAAGAAATCATGGGACGTGGTTGTAATGGTTTTATCCAGAAGCCCTACAATTATAAAGATTTATCACAAAAAATAAGAGAAGTTTTAGATAAAATATGAGAAAATGTTCGGGCAATAACACTTATGAATGGGGATTTGACGCGATTTTTGATGTTAAATGCCCTAACTGCGGAAACTGGGTTGAATTCTTTCAGGATGAAATAAAAAGAAATTGTTTCCAATGTAAAGAATCAGTTTTGAGTGATCGGAAAGACTTTGGTTGCGGGCAATGGTGTTCGTCTTCGTCCCCGCACCGGATAAATTTATGCCCTAAATTCAAACGGTCAAAGTCCAGATTCATGGGGCATTATATTTGAATATACTTCGGCTTTTGCGGCCACGCTTCCCGATTATCGACTCAAGAGGATCATGCAGAACTTGAGGGCGATCACCTGGAAGACGGCCCTGTCCTATTATTTTTTTTCTTCAGCGATAACTTCCGCAATGTGTTTGACCTGAATCTTACTGCCGCGCTTGTCCATTCCGCCGCGAAGCTGCATGATGCACCCGGGGCAGTCTGTGACCAGAAGATCGGCCTGGGTATCTTCCACATTATCCAGTTTCTTTTTAAGTATTTCTGAGGATATTTCAGGAAAATCAATTGAATAAGAACCACCGAATCCGCAGCAAACGTCTTCGTCTTTGGAGGGTACGTATTTGAGGCCTGCTGTTTCAATCAGTTTTCGGGGTTCCTCGATAACGCGCAGGCCCCTGCAAAGATGGCAGGGAGCGTGATAGGCGACCTTTTTTCGGGTGGTTCTGAATTCTTCGGAAGAAACGTTCAGTACGTTCTTTACAAAGGAACTGAAATCGATAATTTTATCCGTGAATCTCTTCAGGTTTTCAAGTCTTTCAGGCGCTTCTTTCAATATCTTGGGATAATTGTGTTTGAGATGCGAGCCGCAGGAGGCACACAGGGTCAGGATATAATCGCAGCTTACATGCTGCATTGCTTTGATGTTCTGAAGGGCCAGTTCTTTGGCTGTTTCTTCTTCAGCCGCCATCAGCAAAGGCAAGCCGCAGCAGGTTTGAGCCATGGGGAATTCCACCTGCACATCATATTTCTGAAATAAATCCAGCATTGCCTTTGCCTGCTCGGGATAGATAAAGTCGATGGCGCATCCGGAGAAAAACGCGATGTTATATTTCGGATGGGTTATCTGCGGGCGGACCCGTTTCCACTGATCCCTCAGCGGGGTTCGGGTGATCACAGGAAGGCTTCGATACCCGTGTTTTTTTGCCAAAACATGGGGAAGGTGACGGATCAGCGGTCTGTTTTTGGCAAAGGGCTTTTGGGCAAGGTAGGCCTTTCGAAGGATAAAATGAAAAAGCTTCCGGTTCTTCATGACTCTGGATAGAAGAAAATTTTTCACGGATGCTTTCCCCTCCTGGTCCAGCACCGCCCGATAGGTCTTTTTAATAAGGTGCGGCAGATCAATATCCACGGGACACACTTCTCTGCACGCCTGGCAGTTGATGCAGTTTTGCACGATGGCCCGATCATTATCCTTGCCGTGATAGAAGAGGGTCAGAATCAGACCGATGGCACCGATATAGACATGGCCGTATTTGTGTCCGCCCACCTTGCTGTAAATCGGACAGACATTGGCACAGGCCCCGCATCGGATGCATCGAAGCGCTTCGGAAAACACGGGATCCCGGGCCAGTTCGAGACGACCGTTGTCGAGAAAGACAATGTGCATTTCTTTTCGGTTGGAAGGGGAGGAACCACATTCCGTTGCGCCTTTGATCCAGGTCACATAAGACGTAATGGCCTGCCCGGTGGCGTTTCTGGGAAGGACCTTGAGGATTTGAAACATCGATTTCAAATCAGGAATCAGCTTGTCAAAACCGACCAGTGCCACATGAATCCTTGGCAGCGTGGTGACCAGCCGCATGTTCCCTTCATTGGTCACCAGTCCGAGCGCACCGGATTCGGCAATGGCAAAATTGGCTCCGCTGATTCCCATATCCGCTTCAAAATAGGTCGGCCTCAGCTCCTGCCGCGCGACTTTAACGAGCTTGTCAATATTCTCGGAATCCAGTTTTCTGCCGGTTACTTTTTCGAACAGATCGCCCACCTGGTACCGGGAGAGATGGATTGCGGGCATCACCATATGCGACGGTCCTTCTTTGCGAAGCTGGATGATCCACTCCCCGAGGTCGGTTTCCGTCACAATATAGCCTTCTTTTTCCAGATGATCGTTCAGGAAGGTCTCTTCGGCGGTCATGGATTTGGATTTGACGATCTTTTTTACGTTATTTTCTTTTGCAACAGCGGCAATGATCTCATTGGCTTCCCGCGCGTTTTTGGCGACATGGACATTTGCGCCGGCAGCTTCGGCGCAGGCTTTAAATTCCTCAAACAGCTCCATGAGGCGAGGCAAGGCGGCATCTTTACCCGCCGCGATTTGATCTCTGATATCATCGAAGTCAATCCCTTTATACACTTCAATACGGTTTTCCCTGTAGGCGGTATTGAAGTTGCCCATAGCAGTTCGAAGAAATTTGTCGGCCAGGGCTTCCTTGATCTGCTTTTTATACGATTTCATGTTTTGGGCTGTTTTGATCATGCTTTGTTTTCCTCCAAAATCAGAATATGCAGTTCCTGGGGGCCGTGAACACCGATGGCCAGTACCCGCTCAATATCCGCTGTCCTGCTGGCACCGGTGATAAAGGAAGTATAAGAAGCAGCGTCGGTTTTCAGAACCGCATTCAAATCATTTTCAAGGGCGGCGGTGTCCGGTTTGATTTTCGAAACCGGCAAAATGGCGATGTGGGTTTCCGCAAGCGTCGTGGCGATGCGAACATCCTCTGAAGTTGAATTCAGTACCAGTGTTCCGGTTTCGGCGATTCCACAGTCAACAGGGGTCAGCGCGGTGTGGATTTCATTGGCGTATGTTCTGAGGGGCGGTTCAAGCAGTTTAAGGCCTGCGGATTCACATTCCTTTTTTAAACGTTTTTGCGCGTTTGATTCCAATCCTGTTGCAGCAACAGTTCTACCGCCCTGTTCTTTGGTAATACCAACGGTGTATCGGAAAGCGTCTTCGATGGCTTTAATATGAGAAACGATGGCCTGGACGGCTTCCGCTTTTTCTTTCATGAGTTGAATGATATCCGGGTTTTTCATGGGATTTCCTTATCATTCTTATTAAGCAAAGTATGCCACTCTAACGAATTAAAAATAATTTGATTTTTAACAAAAATAGGTTCATAGAATATATAACAATAATTACAATATTGACAGCTTTCCTTTAAACATTACAAGGAGGAATAATCATGTCGGACGACAAAGAAAAGTTAGATAAAAGCTTGGATCCGGCGGTTCGGGAAATGATCGCCAAGGCGGAACAGATGAATGTAACCACCGTGTGGGATCGGTACGCGGCCATGACCCCGCAATGCGGTTTCGGCGATACCGGCCTGTGCTGCCGCCACTGTCTACAGGGCCCCTGTCGTATTGATCCGTTCGGGGAAGGTCCTGAGACCGGTATATGCGGTGCCACCGCAGATGTTATGGTGGCCCGAGGCCTGGATCGGGCCATTGCCGCGGGAACGGCAGCCCACTCCGGTCATGCCAAGCATCTGGCGCACACCCTGTTGAAAATGGCCAAGGGCGAGGCCAAGGATTATTCGGTGAAGGATGGAGACAAACTCAGGGCAGTCGCGACCCGAATGAGCATCCCGGTGGATGACCGTTCCGACAATGAAATCGCACTGGATCTGGCCAATGCGGCGCTGGCCGATTTTCACGAAAAAGAGACCCCGGTCATGTGGGCGGCCACCGTGGTAACGCCGGGGCGTGTCAAAGTGCTGTCGGATCTGGGTTTAGTGCCCAAAGGTATCGACCACGAAATCTCGGAAATCATGCACCGGACGCTTTACGGGGTGGACGCCGATGCCGTTAATCTCCTGCTGGCGGGACTCCGCTGCGGTGTGGCTGATTTGGCCGGTTGCTACATGGCGACGGACTTGTCTGACATTCTTTTCGGTACCCCCGGACCGGTGGTCACCGAGGCCAACATGGGAACGCTCAAAGCAGATGCGGTAAACATCGCGCTTCATGGTCACAACCCGGTCTTATCCGATGTGATGGTCGGGGTGGCCAAAGATATGGAGGCAGTGGCGACAGCGGCCGGGGCTACAGGAATCAACCTGGTGGGCATCTGCTGTACCGGCAATGAAGTGTTAATGCGGCACGGTGTTCCGGCCTGTACCCATTCGGTGAGTCAGGAAATGGCGATTATGACCGGGGCGCTGGACGCCATGGTGGTGGATTACCAGTGCATTATGCCCGCGGTGGTTACCGTGGCCGAGTGCATGGGAACATCCATTGTGACAACGATGGACATATGCAAAATTACCGGAGCCACCCATGTTGAATTTACCGAAGAGGCGGCTTCGGAAAAGGCAAAAGAAGCCATTGATATCGCTATTAAAAACTTTTCCCGCCGGGCAAAGAAGCCGGTGGATATTCCCGATATTAAAACTCCGGTTGTGGCGGGATTTTCAGTGGAGGCCATTGTAGCGGCCCTGTCCAAGGTGGATGCCGAAGATCCTTTGAAACCGGTTGTTGACAATATTAAGGCCGGCAACATCAGAGGGATATGCCTTTTTGCCGGATGCAATAACGTCAAGGTGCCCCAGGATCGAAACTTTACGACCATAGCCCGAAAGCTGCTCAAAGAGAACGTGCTGGCGATTTCCACCGGCTGCGGTTCCGGCGCCCTCATGCGCCACGGGTTTATGGATCCGGCCAATGTGGATGAGCTGTGCGGTGACGGGCTGAAGGCTGTATTGACGGCCATCGGAGAGGCCAATAATCTGGGCGGTCCTCTGCCGCCGGTTCTGCATATGGGTTCGTGTGTGGACAACTCCCGGGCCGTGGCGCTGGCCGTGGCCGTGGCCAACTATATGGGGGTGGATACGGATAAACTCCCGGTGGTGGCTTCAGCGGCCGAGGCTGTATCTGAAAAGGCCGTCTCCATCGGGGTCTATG
>Ga0114925_10001149_pt1 | contig 12718 bp, 20 predicted proteins | sample SumtaG_2_FD_87287 | JGI IMG/M metagenome (GOLD analysis project Ga0114925, IMG submission 87287) | Deep subsurface microbial communities from Indian Ocean to uncover new lineages of life (NeLLi) - Sumatra_00607 metaG | ecosystem: Environmental > Aquatic > Marine > Oceanic > Sediment | place... | reverse complement strand
ATGATAGCAATGCGCCGAATTTCGGCCACTAAAATATTTTTCCCAGGAAATATATGAAATATTGAAAAATTGATATACAATATTTTTCTATATATTTTTCTACGAAAAAGTATGTCAGTAATGAGAAATCTTTTCCTCTTTTTTCTATGGATATTTTCCGGACAATAAAAAAGACACCCCTCCCCTACCTATTTTTCGTATTGATATCCATAGAAAGTTTATAAAGATTTTATGTACACAATAAAAGTGTCCATAAAAATACTTGACATCTTATAGATAAAGTGATTATATATCAGATAGTGTAAGTCGCCACGGGCGCTCCTGAAAACTAACTTAATTCAGTATAATCACAGGAGAACGTCTCATGGCAAAACTTACCGCTAAACAAGTAACAGAAAAGCATGCCAGACGCCTCAAAGGGGCTGTCGAAGATATGCGCATCGGTGTTGATGGTGTTTCTGTCAATCCGATGGACAAAGCCATCAAAAAGATACCAAAAATGAGAGCAAATCTCATTAAGGCAATCGATGAGGGTAAAGTCGAAAGAGGAATGAAACGGGTATCCCTCGATGATTGGAAAAACGCAATGATCGATCGGGGAATTCCGAGAGTTGCGGCCGGAGTTGATGCGGCTGCCGGGAAAATTGAAGATTTTTATGACGAATTACTACCCCATATCGACAAGGTCAAAACCGAGGTTGACCGGTTACCTGACGTATCGCTTGAGGATTCTATCAACCGAATGGGGACATTTATCAGAGGTATGGCAAAATTCAAACGAAAGGGTTAATATATGGGGGCTGAACCTACCCGATTAATCCGACTACGTTGATAGTCGGCTGGGTAGCACCCAGGAATCGGATTAGAGAAATTCGCCCCTGTTTTTACCTGTTATTAAATAAGGAAAGGAGACAGTATGAATTACAGAAAATATGAATTATTGCCTGCTCTGGATATTACAACGCCTACGACTAAAACGCTCGATCTGAAAGGGCTCGATCCTATTAGTCGTATAATTATCCAGACAAGTCAAACACAGTCAGCAACTGAAGCTTTCAACGAACATCCTGCTAAGATTATCCAAAAGATTGAGCTGGTTGACGGCTCTACTCCGCTTTACAGCGCATCAGGCATCGCAACGCAGGCTCAGGACTTTTATCGTCAACACAGTCTTATTCAGAATCAATGGTATGATAAAGATTCTCATATAAGCAGGTGTAATTTCAGGCTTAATTTTGGTCGATTTCTTTTTGATCCGGTGTTAGGTTTTGATCCGGGTAAGTTTAAAAATCCGCAATTAAAAATTACCCATGATAAAACTGCCGGAGGCACATTGACACCAACGGCTCAAACACTTCGTGTTGAACTGGATACCTGGGATGAAAAAATGCCTTCTTTGACCGGAATGCTTCAATTTACCGAGATTTTTTCAAAGCTATTGGTTGTGGATGTAAACGAGCCAATTAATCTTCCTCTTGATCAGACAATCAAAAGTATTATGCTGCAAGCTTTGATTGTCGGGTGCAATCCCGCCGATACTTTCAAAGAGGTAAAACTTGATGAAAACCAGGGAAAAAGGATTGTTTTTCACGATAGTCTCTATGATATGCTTCCCAATCTGCCTACTTTTCTTCCTTATGAGGAAATGTTATACTTATATTCCGGCGCCGGTATTGTAGCAAATCGTTTTTGCACCTCATCTTTCATGAATCAAATTGCCGGAATGACAAGCGGTTCTAATAACTTAACCTACCTTACTCTGAATGACGGCGGTAGGGTTCAACTCGGTGGCGCCGTGAATAAAAAATTCTATGCTTTGGCTCGTGGGTATTGTCCTCATGGCGCCGTATCATTTCCTTTTGGCGATCCAAAAGACATAGCAGATTGGTATGATGTTATGCATCTTGATAAACTTACTCTGAATACTCTATGTGGTGGATGGCTAGGCGTTGCAGGCACTCAGCAAGTTTTAGTTGAATCATTGAGAAGGTATTAATTTTTATGAGCCGAAAGGTTGTCGCAGAAAAGTTGGTGCGCTCCGGCTCATCTTAAGGAGTAGCCTTAAACGGGGAGGGTTATGTAACAGGTGCTTGCCTATCTTCTGTTAAAGGCGCTCCTTATTTTTTAGGGAGAGAGATGATGAAAGAAGAAGAAAAATGGAGGGAATGGATAACAAAGCACATAACAGCCAGTCAATTATTGAATTTAGGGCCCACTTTTGTAAAACATGTTTGTATTTCGGCCGGTGGTGATACAGGCACAGCAATGTTACATAACAGCCAGGATGCCAGCGGTGAGATAAAATTAGCTATAACAGCTATACTTGGCACTCATTTTGGGGATGATTTTAATATACCTGTATTTTTTGGGAAAGGACTATATGTAGTTATTGGTGGAACAACCCCACATGTTACAATCCAGTATAAATGCGCCGAATGCAAATAAAATGATATATACTGCAAACATACTAATCCCTGAAAATACACCGGCCGATAAACCGATAAGAGAACCAATACAAGTGGTAAACGGATTGGTGTATAAAATTGAAATAGCTTTTCCGCCAGGGCCGGAAGGCACAGCTCATATCGTTATCAATGACGGTGGTTTTCAGGTTTGGCCTTCGTCGCCAGGTGTTGATTTTGCATCAGATGATTATACAATTTCATTTGACGACACTTATCTGAAAACCACCGATCCTCTCGAATTCCAGGTGTATGGATATAATACAGATGAAATAAATCCTCATACAATACAGGTGAGAATAGGAATGGTATCTAACGATATATTCATGGCACGTTTTTTACCGAGTATGACATACGATTTTATGATAAAGAAAGTTAAGGAAATGGAAGAAGTCGAAAGAAGAAAGGCCATAAAATTATTAAAAACACCATTTGACTGGATTGTACCTGGGGGATTAAATGGCCAGAGGAAAACCTGATTATCATCGTGCCACAGTAATTGAGGCACAAAAAGGGGTTAACTTTCAACCTGTTTTACTGGATGCCAACGGACATATGTTTATCGCCTTAACCGGTCAACAAATTGCTGTAAATAATCACCCCTCGGACTATTTCAAAAAAGACGAAGCGATCGGATCCATTACAAATAATGTAACTGTAGAGCAAACTGATTCGGATAGAATATTAAAGGTGAAAGAAAATGATACGGTGCATTACCTTGGTGTTGACACTAACGGAATTATGATTGCTAGGTTAAAGGCGGCTTCAGGTGAAGTATTAAAAGACATTGCTATTGATACATCGGGGGTTTTGCTGGCCAGGCTGCAGGGGAAAACAGATAATGGTCTTCATGATGTAGCGGTTGATACAGAAGGTTTGATATTAGCTAGAATGCAGGGTGGCAGCACAGAAGGATTAAAAGATGTTTATGTGGATACGGCGGGTAAAATGGTGGCAAGGGTTCAGGGAGTTGGCGGGGGTTTAGAACCGTTATTTACGATTGAGGATGGCGGCGATGAGGACCTAATTTCGGATTGGGTTGAAGCTCAAGATGGTCTTGACCCGGTAAATTTAGAGGGTTTTGGTAAAGAAGGTCAACATGCTATGAAGTTAGGTATTGATGCTTCTTTAAGTGGTAGTGATTATGCACAATGGGTGAAAAATGTAGCTATTGGCGATATGTATCAATATCGTAATATGAAGATATATATGTGGGTATACATACAAACCAGGGATTATTTAGCGACTATCAGTTCAGCGCTTCGTTATATTATCGGAAATGATCCAGGTAATCGTATATATTTTGATTTTCTGAAAACACAGCTTTCAGTAGGCTGGAATCTTCTTGAAATGGATTTAAGCTCTCCGAGTGGCAGCACCGGCACAGTGGATTGGACAGACATCGACTATCAGACAATTAATGTGAATACTATTCTCAATAATGAGGCCGATTTTTATGTCGTGATAGACCTCATTGCCGTTGTAAAACCAAATCCCTCAACCGGCACCTTAATAGATGTGGCAACAGATAAAGACGGTCTTATGATTTCCAAAATGGTTGGAAGTTACGGTGAACTCCATAAACCTATAACAGCGGATCGATTCGGCCATCTTCGTATAAATATCTCAGAGCAGGGGTTATTCACTCAGGTTTCTAATAATTATCGTGAAAAGTTAATCGTTTCTAATGTAGAGAGGATACATACCGGCGCTGAAGATTATACTATGCTGTCGCTCGAAGGCCGGGGGGTTGTTATGGGTGGTAGTATACTACATACCGGTGTCAGTTCACATATAACCTGTCAGGTACAGACTAAAATAGACGGTGATGATATCGGAATTTATGATATCCAGATTCTTAATACTTATGGTATGACTATTCCCTGGAGTCATATTCCACATTTAATCCATTATAATGACACTGATTTTCGATATGTCATGATGTTCCCTCATCCGTTGACCTTTGAGAACTCATTAGAAATAATTATCAAAGAAGCAGGACTGAGTAACGGATGGACATATTTATATTTAATTTACGCCTTATTTTAAGGAGGCATATATGCAGATAGAATCTCACGGTGGAGAGGACAGAATTTTAAATGTAAGGGTAGTTAATCTTGAAAAATGGGTAACTAAGTTGGATAACAGATTATGGGTTATGACAAGCTTACTGATAATAAATTTAGTGGGAATCATAGGTATTTTAGTGAAAGCTATATTAACATTTTAGAGGAGGGACGAATGATTTCGGAAGCGCTTCAAAGGGAAATAATAAAACAACTCAGAGGCAGGGGTAAAAAAGTCAATACTATGATATTTGAGCACATACTGGATATGAGAAATGATCTGATTGATCTTAATGAGCAGGATTTAACGGATCATGAGTGTTTTGTGGTCTCATTATTACAAGAAATAGTTCAAACATTTTCAGAGGAGTTACTTATCGATATAAAAATCAACAGAGAAGAGGAGGAATAAACAATGCCGGAAAAACCTACCATGCCTACAATAAAGTTCTCACCGCAACAAACTGAAGAACTCAAAGGAGCTAAACAAATGATGATTGATGCCAGAAAAGAGCTGAATATATTGAAAAAACTAGGTATGGGTGTTAAAGAACTTGAAGATAAATTAACCTGGGCAGAAGAAGTACAAAGGACATTATTACAGGAGTTCACTTAATCGTGGCGTTTTTAACAGCGGTTGGCGCCGCTATATCAGCGGCATTAGCTTCGTTGACAGCTATTCTGGCGGCAGCGTTAGTCAGTATTATAACAGTGGTTGTGGCCCTTATTTCAACAATTGCTGTCGCCGTTTCATATACAGCCATTATGGTAGTTACCGGAGTTATCAAAGTTTTTTCGGTTATGGCCGGTTGGATAGCTTTGAAATTAGAAGCCGCTTATATAGCAGCTAAACCTCTTTTCACAGCAGCTTATGAATATATTCGGGGTCTGTCAATCGCAATAGCTGAAGGGATGCAAACCTTTCTGGACGCTATACATTTCAAGACCCTGCTTAAGATACATAAAATTCTTGAATTAACTTCCCCCAGCTATAAAAGAAAATCCAGACAGTTCTTTCAACACATTTCAGGCGTCAGTCAGGCTTTAGGGTTAGGAGCTCATTATCTTAATATTATGATTGAAAATACCAGGACTGTATATCTGGATGTATCTGCTATGATGGGGAGAAAATATGACCTCGCTGAAGTTACCTGGCTTAGTTCAATGAATACATTTTTGCAACGCATCAGCCCCCACATAGAAAGTGTGCAAAATGATCCGGCCAGAATATTAGACTGGATTAATAATTTTATGCTCCGCCCGGCAATCGATGCCAAGGGAGAGTTTCAACAAACTTTACTCGGTGTCCTGGATGGTGTCGTTACAGTCGTTGACACTACCGTTGGGCAGGTAATCAATCTAAGGGAAGATATCGATCGGGCCATTCTGCAATTACCTGAAAGTATCAGTCGAAAGCTCTATGAGGAGTTCAGGCCTCGTTTCGAGAAGTTTGATGCATTCATCGAGGATGAATACCGGCCTGTAGCCACAACAATAACCAAGGTCATGAATGTTATTAGTGATACGACTGAATCACATACCGCTAAATTAGGGAGTCTTACCCATTCGATTCTCAATCCCGGTGACTTGCTGAGTAACATTGATCATCTGCCGGAATTAGAGCGACTGCGTCAGGAAGCACAAATTGGTGAGATTTCGAGCAGGTCAACTAACAGAGAAATGGATAAAATTAATGAAAAAGTAAGCGGAGTATATACAGGAATTTCAGAGATTTTTGAGGCGTCTGTTTTAATCTTGCCTCCTGTTCCTTATCATGTGCCTGAAATCCAAGGTTTAGCTTATCCGATCGGAAAAATACCAATAGTTAAAAACACCTGGTTTGTAGGAGATTTTTAGATATGCCGGAAGAAAAAGAGAGTTATGGATTTGTCGGTGGATTGTGGAATCGTATGCAGGGGTTTTTTACAGCTATGTGGGAGCAAGTGGCTACCAAAATCCTGCCTGTCGGAGAATTTTTAGTCGATGAGGTCTTTTTTCGCGCCGGAAAAGGTATGAGAGAAGCCGATGATACAGCCTGGAAAGTATTTTTAGAACATATGAAGAGTAGTGGTATGATGACCGAAGAACAGATAACCTTTTATTCTGATTTGAAGGCGTTACCCGGTATATCTTCATACCTGATGCTCGGAATTATCTCTTTCATTTCTTATGGGATGCAGGCGAAAGCCTTACTCGGGCCTGCCGGCATCTTAGCCGAGCAAAAGCAGAATGAAATTGCACAACCTCATCTGCCGGACGTGTCAAGCCTTATTCAGAGCGCCTTTGTAGCTCCGGAAAAAACCGCTGAAATCAGAGAATTACTCTTGAAACATGGTCTCAGTGAAAAATCTCAGGATTTTATGTTTCTTGCCCGGTATGCTCTCTATGATATCAATATGTGCCGTGATTTATTTTTAAGAAAAGAATTAAGTCCGGAACAACTTTATATGAGGATGAGGGAATTAGGTTTCACTGATACACGCACCAAAGAAGTAATGAAAACATGGGAATTAATACCGGGGCCGTCCGATCTTTTTCACCTGGTGGCAAAAGAAGCCTTTGAGCCGGAAATGATTAAGTTAATGGGGCTGCACGATGAATTTCCGGAAGATCAGGTGGAATGGCTCGAAAAACAAGGGCTATCTAAATTCTGGGCCGAAAAATACTGGTATGCTCACTGGGAAATCCCCTCAGTCCAAATGGGTTTCCAAATGCTTCACAGAAAGAAGATCGATCTCGATCAGTTAGATATGCTTTTCAGAGCACAGGAAATACCTCCATTCTGGAGAGATAAACTGGTAGGAATCTCTTACCTGCCTTATACCAGAGTTGATACGAGAAGAATGTTCAACTTCGATGTATTGAAGACCAAAGATGTTTTCGAGGCCTATCAACATCAGGGTTACGATGCAGAGCACGCCTACAACCTGACGAAATGGACAATCGCCCAAAAAGATCCCGATAATAAGGATATATCACAAGGGCAGATTCTAGGTAGTTTTGCAGATGGTATATTAGAGAAAAGTGATGCTATTGATTTATTGAAAGATATCGGTTATGTCCAGGAAAAAGCCGAGTTTTTAATAGTGGCCAAAGAGTACGATATGGCTAAAAAATTACAATCCAAACGGTTGAAAATTATAGAAGAGAAATTTACAAACAGGTATATCGATAAGTTTGAAATGCTACGTCAATTAAGCCTGCTGAACCTTCCTTTCAAGCAGCAGCAGTTATTAATGGAAGAATGGGAATTGGATATACTGAAAGATAAGAAAATGCCAAGCAAGACCGATTTGGATAAGTTTTTCGTTGCCGATATTGTAACCAAAGAACAATATAATGAAGAGATGGAAAAACTTGGCTACAACGAAACCTATATTTCATGGTATCTTCAAATAGTTGAAAAGAAAAAAGGAATATAGCACTATGAGTAATCTGAAAGAAGCGTTAAAACGAAAGATAGCCAGGCAGAAAGATTTGGCCACCTTAAACCAGGTGGATAAAAGAGAGCTCGAAGCTCTGATGTTGAAGACTGTAAAAACCGCACGTCAAAAGGCAGTCGAAAAGGAGCGATTTGTCCGAAAGCGTTGATTTTTCCCTTATTGATTTCAAGGCTATATGTCTTCGTAACTTTTTTTCTTACAATCCCACTGGCCTTACCCTCTTTTATCATGCTGGCTGATTTTGTGAATGTGGTATATTCCCAGGTATTAATGCCTGTCATTTTAGCACTTGCAGGCAACCCTTTTCGAGTCCATTTATCGTTAAATCTATACCATTTCGGAGCCCCTAAAAATATCGCTTCCGATTCTCCTTCATTTTGCAGGGCTCCGAGACGCCAATCATCCAGCAAGGATTTAATCAGATAAAGATATTTCTTCCGGATTATTAAAGAGTCCGTGTCACAATAATAAATATGGCTCATTCCGATCTGTCGGAAAATGCGCCAGAGTAAAAACCTGGCATATTCCGTAACATGCGCACAAATGGCATAAAAGGTGTGTGCTGTGTCCTCTTCGCCGGTCGGAGATTGAACAAGATTAAGCAGTTTGGTTTCAATTCCGATAATTCCTTCCCCTGTAGCCGTTACAATCCTACGATAGCAATCAGGGCCATCAAATTCTTCCCTTTTTTCATATAATATATGATGCTCCCCAAATTTACCGTACAAGCTGTTAAGCATTAATTTTACCTGAGCTAAATGTAACGTATCCCCCTCTTTCTTAGCCCGGGTTTTAAGCGGGTAAAAATGATCCACATACGATTTAAAAATAAATCGACCTTCATACATCCCTCCCCTGTTTATTTTTAGCAGATGTTTATGGTTTATTGCATATTGAAGAGCTTCGGTGCAAAGAACACATTTGAACTCCCCTACCGGAAAAATCACTTTATTATCAAACCGAACAGGGTAAACGTTTTCATTTGTATTTACCACCACTTCAGCAATGACGAGATAGATTTCGAGAATCTCTCGTAAATGCTCTATCGAAATATCGCCGAAAAGATCATAAAGACGTGTCGGAAAAGAATTATTTCTCATGACATCAGGATAATTAGAATTAATATCAAGCTTGACGAAAGGGCCGGATTTGAATTCTCCCTGATAAAAATTCTCTGTCCGCCCCCCAAAATAAGCTCTTCTTTCAAGCTTTTTCATACCTTTATGTTTATGGGGATAAATCATATAATGATAGAATTTACACCGAAAAGCCTTAAAAGCCTGACTGGGTATGGTTAACGCGTAACCACCATAACCACCGGCCTTAATGAAATCAAACCAGGCATTCATAGCTTTTTGAACTATGTCCACATCACGCTCACAATACTCTAATAAATCATCTTCATCTTCGGTGAATACATTAGTATCGAGCTTGGGCAGATGAAGTAAATCTCCAACCCGCTTGAGTGAAAAAGGATAGTAATTTGTCGAACTGACAAACCAAATCGAAGCTCCTTCCTTCTTGCAGACGAGTAAAAAAGTATGTCCCTGTGCATAGAAGAATTTTAATACCCACCCGAATTTTGTCAGAATCGGTAAAATACCACTGGCCCACACGTCAAATTCTGCATTATGAGTATAGATATTCAGAGAGGTTTTCTTTTGGGTCTTACTTAAGATATAAAACCCTAAATCTTCAAGATTCCAAAAATGCTTCTTTTCAGGTTGGATTTTTAACGTTTTAGATTCATAACGCTCATAAACAGTGCAAGCCAGCCGAAAATCCAGGACGCCGATATCACCATATTTCGGTGGATATAATTCTATGTCCAGATACATTCTTAATTTAGGCACAGCGGAACGAAAAAGCTCCTTGATTTTGAAGGCGTCTATCTTTACTTTTACCAAGGATAACCTTTTCGGTGTGTTAGTTGTGTAATCTGAATATTAGTTATCACACCATTAACCACATATCTCTTCGGATCAAGATCGACATCGATCAGATCTCCATACTCTCTCTCAGTAAGATAATTATTATCATAATGACACCCAAGTTGCTGAAAAGTCTCCCCTGTGTCCAGATCGATGACATCAAAGGTATACATTATCTTATACTTTTCATGTCGATTCCACGAGAATTCTTCTATCATGTTTTTATGAGGGAGTTTATCCGGGGATAAGGCCCGGTAGAAACTTTCAAATTTTAACACATCAAGAACTTTTCTCCGGACTTTCTGTACTGTCGTGCGTCTGTAACCCATTCCCAGATCACTCATATAAACCTGGACGGCATTAGCCGCCCAGCCTTTCCTGAATAATCCTTCCATTATATTATAGTGAGGGAAAGTTACATTCAATAAAGGTAAAACAGGTAGCCCCATTATTCAGATCCTTTCTTTTCAAGTTTAGCGGCATAATTAGTGATCATGATTTGGAGGTTAGTTACAAGAAAATTGGCGCCTGCGGCCATCATAGTAAGGAAAGGCCGCTTGAAAAAGACGGTCATTTCATCGGAATAATAGATTTTGTCAAGCAGGTGATTAATTTTTTCAGCGTGTTTAAGCGCCCCAAGTAAATCAAGGTATAATTTGTCTTCCGGCATATTTTTCACCTCCTTTCTAAAACAAGCTGTGGCAGGGCTCGAAGGATTAGCCCTGCCTGCGACAGTTTTGTAAGTTCTACAAACCTTCCCTGAAGCGTTTCAGCACTTTTAAAAACTCGTCCTGCATAATGATGATAGAAGAAAGATTCTCCGATACATAAGCATAATCCTCCTCATAAAGACTGGTCAAAAATCGCAGATGGTAAGCAATATCCTCACAAGCATCGATAGCTTTCTGCGCCGAATCCCTGATTTTCTGTCTTGTCGATCTTGCAGCCATTATGTAATATCCCTGAAAAGGCGCTCTATAAAGGCGTTTTCTCTTTCATTTTGACTTATATCTTCACCAAATATGAGGCTGTCAAAAATCCTGTAATCGGATGTTTCCCGGTCACGTGCACAATCCTCCAGCCGGTCAATACCATCAGCTACCTTTTGATATTCCACCTTCCGCTTAAACATAATCGTCCGAATAGATACATATTCATACTCAGTGACCTTGAAAGTCAGGTAATTACCGTCTATAGCATCGTATACCTCTGTTTCGGGAGAATTATTATATCTCGCATCGACAACCTTCCAATACCCCATACCGGTAATATAGATGGCTATAATTTTCTCACCGTTGATAATACACTTCGGAGGCCCCATAAAAACCCTGTTTTTACTCATTAGGTATCTCCTCAATATGGTATTTGTTGACAGATCGGGTGTTATCGAGTTTTTCCTTCCCTAAGAATTCTATATGATAGACTTTTCTTATTTTCATCACAGCGCCTGCTTCGTTATCACAGGCCGACCCCAAATGGAATTTTATAAGGCCTTCATCAGTTTCAAAAAGATATTGATTGTACGTGCCGTCCGAAACACTGGACTGAACAGTGCAGGACGACAAAAAACGACCGCAGATCACAGGCTCGTCAGCGGTCAAATTAACGAATGTCGGAGTGATGTTGATGGATCGTTCGTTTTTCATAGCCTTTTCACACATTTCCCTGTAACTCATTAAAACCACCTCTCTTTTAAAATAACATAAGTTGTTTTGGCTTCATAATCACCCCTGAATACACAGGGGCAAAGATTGCAAACAAAATCTTTGGTTTTTCGCCTGTAGTAATAATGGCGACGTCCACACTCCGGACATTTAATCCAGCTAAATCTCATAGCTAATTCAGTAGAACGTGGCATTTCGATATGTCTCCTCATCTTTACTATCGAAAACAGCCGGTTTATTAGTTGATTTTCTACAAAGAACAGGATTCTTGCCTCCCGGTGTAATCTTATTTTGACCATCACAAAACGGACAAATCTCAATAAATGGCTGAACCCTGGCCCTGTCTACTAACTCCACATTGATACGAAAAACTATCCTTTGCCCGCATTGGCAATCATAATGTGACAGAACGTATTTCATATGTTGCTCCTCAAGAAAGCCTCGGCCAATCTTTCAGTGTCTCTCCCGAACTCACCATCAAAATAATACTTCAACGCGTTTTTCAGGTCTTCCAGTTTTTCCGATGCTAAAGGCAAACTGGAATCACGAAGCAGCATACGAATATATACCATAAGAAAAATCCCCTGATCATCCTTGGAAAGAGGTCTGATGATTACCATTAATCCTTTCATGACTTCATTGATTTTCATAATCCTAAACTCCCGGCGAAGTTGGGGTCAAGGGTATTGACCCATTCGTCATATTCTTTTTGGTTGTTTACATAATTAGGATCATATTGTGGAAATATGATCTCGACAGGATCATAATCGATTCTTATCGGATCGCACCCAAACAAAAAAACAACGATTATAGCTATTAAAACCCACCGTATAAAACAACAGAACATCTTTTTCATTCTTTTCACCTCCTTTCATAGTCAGTTACGTTTAAGTTATCGTCCTTAATTCAAGTCTACCGCTACGTATATATTTTGTCAAGCGAAATATATAAAAAATATGTTGTATCACCCTGTATCACTTTTAAGACAGGTGAGATTTTCACTTTTTCTCATATATGATATAAGCAAAACTTTGCATAGTATGGTGCTACACTTATGACACACTTTTGACCCCGTTATGGATAAAGGGTGGACGGGCGACGATGGCTGTGAACCCTTGGGAGGGGCGGGGGGAGGGAATTCGGCGCAATGCT
>Ga0114925_10001148_pt1 | contig 12728 bp, 12 predicted proteins | sample SumtaG_2_FD_87287 | JGI IMG/M metagenome (GOLD analysis project Ga0114925, IMG submission 87287) | Deep subsurface microbial communities from Indian Ocean to uncover new lineages of life (NeLLi) - Sumatra_00607 metaG | ecosystem: Environmental > Aquatic > Marine > Oceanic > Sediment | place... | reverse complement strand
TTCGCAAACAGAACCATAAGATATGTAAAGCATCCTAACGTAATCCAAGGTTGTCTTTCTTCCATATCCTTCTGCTATATTAGAAGGAATAGACACAACAGATCTTCTTATTTGTGAAGTTAGACCGTATCTTCTTCCCTTGGGAATTTTGCTGTTATTCTATAGATCTCTAAACAGAGTTCGTATGACTTTTGCCAGACTTTCAAATCCCTGTAATTCTTTAGCATTTTTATCCGTCTGTTCTGTGGCGGATCACTCGAACCCTTGAATCCTTGACCCCTTGTACCCTTTGGGACCACACCGACTCAATTAAGAATGACCCACTTATTTTGCCCTAAATTAACTACAACTAATCGGGAGATGATCCTAAATAATTTATTTTAAATCAACATATAAGGTGTTTCACGGAGAATGTTGGTCGGGGAAAATCCCTAAGGGTTGGGACATTCCCCTATAAAAATGAACCTTTTACCTTATGGACATATCATCTTTAACAAAGGATGATAACAATAATTTTTCATCCCGTCATTTACTGATCACGTGGGAGGCTACTTTTACACCCGCGTCAAAAGGTGGTTCTTATTATAAAAGAACTGCCTTTTTAGTTGCCCCATCATAACAATTGTCTCAATGATCCGTGCATCCATACATCTTCATTTGCTGTGAAAATTGACAACCCACTCTCTTTTTGAGATAATTAGCCCGCATTTCTCATGAAGAATTTTAACAATTTTCTAAAAAAGATGAATTTCAATAAGTTAAAATATATATTGTATTCAATTTGTACTAACATTCTGTCATTTAACAATGAGCGTAATACGAGCTAAAATTCTTCACCAAAGAACGGTTCAGCCAGGGTATTAAAACTTTACCGGGCCGCGGGCTTTTTACATCAGATGACGAACCTGGAGGATTTTTGAATGCCTCAAAAACCGGATCAGATGACCCAAAAGATAGAAAAAAAGTCCCATAAGCTGAAGCAAAAAGAGGAGAAGTTGAGGGAGAGCGAATGGATTTTGAGGCAATTTCAAAACATTGCCAACATCGGCAGCTGGCATATGGATTTTATTACCGGTGAATCAGGATTCTCAGATGAGCTATATAAAATGCATGGTGTCGATGACAGGTTCGATTGTAGCGCAGACAATATAATGGCTAAATTGATTCATCCTGAAGACCGAGAAAAAGTACAATCCGCACTTGAGAAAGCATTGGCAGGTGAGGTTCAGCCTCCACTTGAATGGCGGATCATTCGTCCCGACGGTAAAGAACGGATAATGTATTCTGAAGGGGCGAAAGTATCTTTTGATAAAGATAACAAACCCACTAAAATAATAGCATCTGTTAAAGATATTACTGACCGTAAACAGATGGAGAAAGCCCTGAGAGCGGAAGAGAAGAAATACAGATTGCTGGTACAGAACCTCCCCAGCATTGTATACAAGGGCTATAAAGACTGGTCTGTTGAGTTCTTTGACACAAAAATCAAACGATTTACAGGCTACGATGTCGATGAATTTAATTCCCGGAGGATGAAATGGATCGACATTATTGTTGAAGAAGATATTGAAGATGCGAGGAAGCGTTTTATCCACGCCCTGAAAACAAACAGATCATATGTCAGGGAGTATAGAATCAGATCCAAAACTGAACATATCCATTGGATACAGGAAAGAGGACAAATCGTTTGTGACAAGAAGGGAGTGATTGAACATGTGAGTGGCGTCTTTTTTGATATCACCGATCACAAGAAGGCTGAGGAGGCGTTGAGAAAAAGCGAGGAGAAGGCACGGGCTCTCTTGAACGCCACCAACGACGCGGTCGTCTTGTTGGATCCCGAAGGAATGATCCTTGATATCAACGATACTTGTGCCCGGCGTTTTCATAAGAGTAAAGATGAAATGATGGGACTCTGTATGTGGGATCTCCTCCCGGCTGAGGTCGCCAAACGCAGAAATAAAAAGATGAATCAAGTGTTTGAGTCAGGCAAACCGGTCCGGATGGTAGACGAACTGCAAGGGGTATGGAATGATACCAACATCTACCCTGTATGCATCCCCACGGGAGAAGTCACTCGAGTGGCCATTTTTGATCGTGATATCACGGATCGGAAGCGTGCTGAAGAGCATATCCATTCGCTCACGCATCAGCTCATAAAGGCTCAAGAAAGTGAACGCAGGCGGATTGCCCGTGAGCTGCATGACAACGTGGCACAGGACCTCTCCCTGCTTAAAATCGGTTGTGACACCCTTTTTGATGATCAGCCGTCCATACCCGTTAAGGTAAGGCAAAAAGCCGTCGAATTGTCAAAATTACTCCAAGGATCCATAACAGCTGTTCGAGACATGGCTTACGATCTGCGCCCCCCCGGTTTGGACCAACTCGGACTGGTCCGCACTGTATACCAATATTGCGAGGAATTTTCCGGAAAGACCGGAATTAACGTTGACTTCTTTGCCGCCGGTATGGACGATTTAAAAATCCCATTTGATATTAAAATCAACTTGTATCGCCTGATCCAGGAAGCCCTCTGGAACATTAAAAAACATGCCGATGCCGCCCATGTAACCATCCGGTTGGTTGCCTCTTTTCCGACCATTATCCTACGGATAGAAGATGATGGTAAAGGGTTTGATGTGGAGGATCGGCTGGTTGCGGCTTCGAATGAGAAACGGATGGGGCTTCGGAGCATGGCGGAAAGGGTCAGTCTTCTCAAGGGAAAAATGAGAATAAAATCGCGTCCGGCGGAAGGGACAAAGATTTATGCAGAGGTCCCCTTTAAGGAAAAAAATTATGTCTGAAAAGAAAACTATATTGATCATAGATGACCATCCGCTCTACAGGGAAGGGCTGAAAACAATTATAGGGCGTGAGGCCCGTTTTCAGGTGGTCGGAGAAGCCGGGAGCGCGCGTGAAGGACTTCGGAAGGCCAAATCGCTCAAACCGGACCTGGTCGTGATGGACATATCCCTTCCGGATCAAAGCGGTATTCAACTGACCTATGAAATTCGAAGTCTTTTGTCGGAAACACGTATCCTGGTTGTCAGCATGCATTCTAAAATTGATTATATTGCTGAAGCATTTCAGGCAGGGGCAACAGGATATGTGGTTAAAGAATCCGCCTCTGAAAGACTCCTTCAGGGGCTTGAATCTGTCGCAAACGGCGATTATTTCCTGGACAGTTCCGTCTCCCACGCAGTTGTTGAAAATCTTATGAAATCCCCCTTAAAAGAGGCAAAAATCACGGATGCGAATTACAGGACATTGACTCCACGGGAGCAGGAGGTCATGCGTCTGCTGGCCGAGGGGCTTTCCAGCAAAGCGGCGGCTGAAAAGTTATGCATTAGCCCCAAGACGGTTGAAAACCACCGGGCCAAAATAATGAACAAACTGGGTCTTCACAGTACCATTGAATTGGTCCGCTATGCTGCAAAGCTCGGCCTTATCGACGTGGATCTCTGGAAGGAGTAGACGTGATGTATCAATACAATGCAGTATAAAATTCTTCTTCAACATAGGGCAAACTCCCGCCCTATAGGAACTCCCCCCGCAAAAATGAGCCTTCCCCTCTATGGACACAGAAAATAACTGCTGTTAGTAATCCAATAACGTTGAAACATCTTTAACCCCTATTAAAAACATAATTAACCTCTGGTCCGGAAAGGTGATTTTTCCATACCTTTAACAGTGAAGGAGGTATTATGATTTCTTCTCCATGTAAAAATTGCTTTAGGGAAAATCTGCCGAAAGATAAGTGTATGAAAGACTGTCAATTACTCCGAGAAATACAGGACATCCTGGTATCAACTGAAAAAAACTGTGTTTCAAGCGGAATAGACTGCACAGAAGAAAACAGATACACCGTATCACTCTCGCTCAAAAAAACTTCTGCCTCCTTTTGGATGGCATAATCCAAAATCGTCGTTAATAAACAATAGACTTCTCTGTTCGGTTCTGAAAACAAGAAGGTTAATGTAACATATGCTGGTTGGAAAAGATCCAAAGGAACCGGTTGCCGGCGAAAGGCAGAAAGAGACCGGGACACTATCGAAAGCATCGCCCGTTGCCCTGAAACCGGAAACTAAAAAAAAGATCTTTCTGGATATCACCGCACTGATTCGAAGTGTTCAACGTGATGAAGGGAATTCCGATTGTTTTAGAAGGGAAATTCGCGATTGTGATCAGACGGATTGCAAGTGGCGCTCGTTCTGCCTGGAAGGGCAGCAAGTCTTGAATCAGGAGGAAACCTAAGTTGACTGCTTAGGCAATGAGATACCAGCAGGGACAAAAACCTGTTGCTTTTAGGGAATTCACTGAAAATCGTATCTTTTTATATAACAGAAAGGAGGCGCTATGTATATCAAGCAATCAGATCTTTTTTGGGGAATGGATAAGAATTTTGTGAAGGCGACGATGGATATAACAACCAAGGAATCCTACAATCAGGGAGATTTTCTCTTTAAGGAAGGAGACCCTGCCGCTCACTTTTATATTTTACTCAAAGGGCGCGTTAAGTTGATCATAGCTCAGGCAGGACAGGTCGTTTACACCGTCGATAATGCCGGAGAGGCTTTTGGCTGGTCGAGCCTTGTCGGCCTGGAGGTTTACTCAGCGTCGGCAGAATGTACAGCGCCGACAACACTGCAAAAAATTGAACGGACTAAATTCCAGGAGATCCTGGAAAACGATCCTGCCAACGGACTCTTTTTCTTCAAACGTTTGTCCGGTATCATCGGAAATCGCCTGCTTTGGAGTTACAAAATGATAACCGCCACGGCTCAAGCGGAGATTTCCTCTACCTTTGGTTCAGAACAGGTTCAGGAATCGGAAGCCGTAAGATAAAGCCTTATTTCATCTTTAAGATATATGTATGGCCATATATAGCGGCTTCCATAAATATGTTCCTATTGATTCGCTTTTGTTCATATTTTATTAAGCTGCCGGATGATTTAATTTAGGCCGGGAAGCTGTCTGTGCAATGGGTTACGAGGGATTCGAGCTAATAGAGCTCCGGTCTTCTATTGGGGAGAAAGTATCGCATCCTGTGATTTCGAACCCGGGCCAGATCCTCAACTCTCAGATCTGCGACAAGCATCCCTTCCCTGCCGGTTAAGTCTTTATCAATAACTTCACCGGACGGCCCGATAACGACAGCGATACCCGGAAAGCTGAGCCCTTTTTTATTTTCACCGGTCTGGTTACATGCAATGACAAAAAGGCCGTTATCATAGGCCCTCGCAGGCAGATGACGCATCCACGATCTGTATTTTTCTTCGGGCGTTCCTCTTGGAGAAGCATGGGAGATAAAAATAAGATCAGCGCCATTTACGGCCATATGGGTTGAAAGTTCGGGGAAATGGGCATCATAGCAAAGCTGAATTCCAAATTTTATGCCATGCGTTTCAAATAGAGGGACTCTGTTTCCGGGTTTAAAGACCGTTTGTTCAGGCGGCGAAATATGTAACTTCCGATATACATCAACAGTCCGGTCCGGTTTAACGACGAGATGGCTTGCAAAAACACCCTTCCCTTCCCCTTTTTTATCTGTTTCAGCCATCCCTGCCAGAATAACAATCTTTTCACGCATGGCCAAATTTGAGAGCTCCCGGGTTATCGGCCCTGGAATGGGTTGAGCAGGACCTTTAATATCTTCGTGTGTGGTGTATCCTGTCACATTCAATTCAGGAAAGCATATGAAATCCGCCCCTTCCTTTTTTGCTGCTTTAACCCACCGGACCATTCGTTCAAGGTTGTTGCCGGTATTATTTACCGGTGAATTAAAGACAACGGCTGCAATCCTTATATCCTTCATTTTTTTTGATTCCCATGTATTACCATTGGGGTTAAAAGCCGATCGACATTGAGTGGATTTCCTGAAGTGGCATTGCACCCTATGTAAGGTCGAAGTGTGCCTTTATCTTATATACCTTGGTCGCAGGCAGGTTGATAATCTCCTGAATTCCTGTTTCCTTAGAGATATTTTTAAGGTTTTCCTCTATCTCCTCCATGGATGGCGCAATAAAGGTAAACCAGACGTTAAACTGATTATCCCGCTGGTAATTATGGGTAACTCCCGGATAGCGGTTGACGGCACTCGCAAAATGATCGATCTTGTTTTCAGGGACTTTTGCTGCACAAAGCGTACTGACGAATCCCAATTTTTCAGGAACAAAATTGCCGCCGATTCGACGAATGATACCCTTTTTTTTCAACCGGTCAAGCCGCTCTATCACTTCGCTTTCAGAAAAACCGAGATCTTCAGCAATGGAAAGGTAAGGTCTCGATGTTATGGGAAAATCGGATTGTATCCGGTTTAGAATTGCCCGGTCGATATTGTCTATTGGCGACATGGATGACTCCTTAACATCTTTTATTCTTTTAAAAAGCGAACATGAACTTTTCGAGTCCGCGGGCCGTCAAACTCACAGAAGAATATACCCTGCCATGTACCCAATACAAGCCGGTCGTTCTCCACCGCGATCAGCTCTGAAGCCCCGACGATTGTCGCTTTGATATGGGCCGGTGAATTCCCTTCGAGATGGCCGTATCCGGCCTCCCAGGGGATAATCTTATTTAAGATCATCAAAATATCACTCTTAACGCTCGGATCAGCACTTTCATTTATGGTTATCGCTGCGGTTGTGTGCGGCACATAAAGCATGCAAAAACCGTTGCCGATGCCGGCAGCTTTAACCGTGTTCTGTATCTTGGACGTAATATCGATGAATTCTGTCTCGGTTTTGGATTTTACTTGAACAATCATAATCCTCTCCACAATACAAAAAAAGGCTCTGCCTTAAATGCAGAGCCTTTTTTTAAAACAAAGAAACCGATCACAGTCTTTTAGATTAGACACATCCAGTCGGTTTCGGAAGACCGGCCATCTTACATGCTCCCTTTCCAGGGCCTGACGGAAAGAGTTCATAAATATGTTTCAGCTTGAAACCGGTTACTTTTGATAAGATACGAACCATTGGAGCAATTCCGTTTTTTTTGTAATAGTCCTGGAGCACTTCGACAACCTTTCTGTGCTCGTCTGTCAGCTCTTCAATACCTTCTTGATCCTTTACCCACATGACCCACTCTTCGCACCAATTCTCGAAGTTATCGATAAAGCCGTCTTCGTCTATGGTAAATTCCTTTCCCATGTACTCAACCGTTGCCATTAACAAACCTCCTTTATATATAAATTATTCTTTTGGCCCGCGGGCCTGTTTCTCTACCTGTTCCCTGAGACTTGATAGATTATATTATTGATTCATCGATGTCAATATGAAAAAAAAATACCTTTATATTAATATGAGCGCCCTTAGTTTCGCGAAAACATCAATCATTAACCCATTATATTAATAAATAATATCAATGCGATATGCAATTTATAAAACTGCTGAAGCAGGTGTTCCCCGGTCGCAAAATCCGTTGAAATTTCATCTTGATAACAGGGGGCCTATTTTGCTTCAATCTCCTCAACTGCGATGCGCTTTTCAATACCTGCATCGGAGAGTCGATCATTAATGGATTCCACTCTATTGATCAGCCTTTCCACCATCTGGCCGTTCTTGCACTCATGGTCCTTTCGCACCAGAATAACCACTTTGGCAGCGCCGAGATTGAAGGCCTTGAGCAGGTCCAGTTCAGACAGCCTCCCCAGGCAATCCATGTAAACCGCATCTTTTGCTGCGAGGGTTTTTCGAGAAACCACGTTCCGGATGCATGCGAACCGGACAATACCGTTTCCCGCCTTCTTGAGAACCTCATTGATTTCCCCTTCAAGCCGATCCTCGGGAAACCGTCGAATATTTATGGCCGCATCGGGACACTCAATGCTGCACAAACCACAGGCCACACAGAACGCTTCAGGGAAGGACACCTTCCGCCCCTCTATCTCCGGCACGCCAAAGGGACAAATTCTTAAACAGGTAAGGCAGATGGCGCAATACCGGTCTGAAATCAGTTGAGCTCCCAGTCCGCAGTTCATACACCTTCTGGACTCCAGCATCGCCTGCTCCTCGGTATAGGCTTTCTCGTACGCCATGAAACCCTTGAGTCTCTCCTCGGGCGCCATCAAAATGATAGGCTGGCGCTCCTCTTTGGGGATCCTCTCGACATGGACATCGTCCAGCCGCCCCACCACATTCCGCTCTTCTGCCGGCAATTGCTCCACGCGACCGGTTTTGAGATAGTTATCCACAACCCGGGCGGCATTTTGCCCGTGGGCCACCGCCTGGATGGCTGATCCCGGGCCTCTGGCCACTTCGCCGCAGGCAAATACCCCTTTGCTGCTTGTGGCCAGGGTATTGGGATCCACAACGAGTCTGAACCCCTGGCAGTCGATGTCCGTTCCTTCTGCCCAATCCAGATCTGCCCGCTGGCCGATGGCCAGGATGATGGTGTCTCCTTCCAGGCGGGTGAGCCGGTCCTCGTAAAAGGTGGGAGAAAACCGTCCTTCGTCGTCAAAAACACTCTCTACCGCCTTGCAGGTAAGTCCGCAAACAGCGCCGTCTTCCGTCTCAACGCATTCGGGACCCCACGAAGGATTCAACTCGATGCCCTCCTCCATGGCCTCCTCAACCTCCCATGGTGCGGAAGGTATAATGTCCATGGACTCCAGGCAGACCATTGTCACCTTTTCGGCACCGATCCTCTTTGCTGACCGGGCCACGTCCATCGCCACATTGCCGCCGCCAATGACGATGACATTTTTACCGATTTCAGGTACCTCGCCCTTAGACAGCGCCCTGAGAAACGGCAAAGCCAAAAGCACGTTTTCAGCGTCCATGCCGGGAAGCGGAAGGGTGTGGCTTTCCTGCAGCCCGATGGCGAGGATCACCGCGTCGAAACCTTTCGCGCGAAGGTCGTCCACGGAAAAGTCCCTGCCCAGACTTTTTCCGGTATGCAGCTTAATCTCCAGGCCGAGTATGGCGTCTATGTCCTCTTGAAGGGCCTCTTCGGGAAGACGATACTTGGGAATGGCGTTCATCATCATACCCCCGGCCTTTTCCTCCCGCTCGAAGACCTCAACATTGTGCCCCTTCAGGGCCAGGTTGCGGGCCGCGGTCAGCCCTGAAGGGCCGGACCCGACAACGGCGACCCGTTTTCCACTTTCTCCGATGGGGGCGTCCGGGATAGATCTGTGAGTCCTGCGGTATTCCCTCACGGTCTCGTAGACAAACCGTTTTAGTGCTCTCGCTGAGAGCGGTTCGTCCACATCTCGCCTCCGGCAGTTATCCTCGCACGCGTGGGGGCAAATCCGGCCGCACGCTGAACCGAACGGGTTTACAGACCTGATTATTTCGAACGCGTCCTCGTACCTGCCCTCGGAAATTGCAGCGATATACCCTCGAACATCGGTGCCCGCAGGACAGGCATCGGAACACGGCGGCCATATGTTATCATTATGTGGGGTCAGTTCGGTCATTTTTCCAGAACCTCCTCAAAAGCGATGGTCTAAAATCACATCGGTTTAACGTAAAAATAAACTTAAGATTTATTTTCTAGAAAAGGTATTGTCAACATAAAGTTTGACCTTCAGAAGAACAATATTCGAATGTTTGCCGAAAATTATTTGATAATTATGACGATCCTATGTATTTATTCAAGCAAGGATTCAAGTGAAACACTTAATAATTATAAAGTCTGGTCTGTTCGCGCAATGGGTGATCCTGTATTAAATTGTGCACTGTCTGAGTATATTAGGGACCGTTGGAAAAAACAGACGCATGCCAAAAGTATCATAAACAGATATTGCCGATCGTTATGCCGATCGATTGGTTTTCCTTTATGCCTCTGTTTTTTCTTACGAGCCCTTATATATGAGTTTTATCCGCCTTTGGCGTGATTGCACGGTTTAATACAGGATTATTCATGGAGCGATTAACTGTAAAAGTACTCGACTCCTTGAATCTTTACCCGCCGTCTGTGTGGCGGGCTTGACTCCTTGTACCAACGAATCAGGAGAAGAACCAGAAATGTTAAAAGCAAATGTTATCGTCATCTGCGGTCCAACGGCTTTAGGAAAGACCGCTGTTGCAATCGATCTTGCCAAGGCATTCAGCGCCGAGATCATCGGTGCCGATTCAATGCAAATTTATCGATACATGGACATCGGTACGGCAAAACCGAATCCGGACGAACAGGCCGCCGTCCCCCATTATATGATCGATATCGTAGATCCGGACGAACCTTTTGACGCCAGGCAATTTGCAAAAATGGCCCGTGAAAAAATCTTGACCCTTCACGCCCGGGGCGTTGTTCCCTTCGTCGTCGGGGGGACCGGTCTTTATATCAAGGCATTGGTGCACGGCCTGTTTCCGGCTGCACCGTCAAATCCCGATATCCGCCGGCGCCTGAAAGAAGAAGAAAAAATCCGGGGCGCCGACTCTTTATACAATCGATTGAACAGATGCGATCCTGAATCCGCAAAAAGGCTGCATCCCAATGATACTTACAGGATTATAAGAGCCCTGGAAGTCTATGAGTTAACCGGAAAGCGGATCTCCGAATATCACCGTGCGCACAGATTTATGGATATGCCGTTCAATGTTTTAAAAATCGGCCTGAACATGAACCGAGACCTGCTCTATGACCGCATTAACCGGAGGATCGACGGGATGATCGATGCAGGACTCCTTGATGAGGTGAAAGGGTTGCTTAACATGGGGTACTCTGCCGATCTAAAATCAATGCAGTCCATCGGGTATCGACATATGGTTGATTTTATTCAAAACCGCTCTTCATGGAATGAAGCGCTTCGAACCTTAAAACGAGACACAAGAAGATACGCCAAACGACAATTGACATGGTTTAAGGCGGACTCCGAAATTAAATGGTCAGAACCGGATCAGATACAAGATATTCGCCAAATGATAAAAAAGTTCTTGCAAGCTGACTAAAGGTATACGAATAAGTCAATGAACGCCCGGAAATTGGAAACGCAGATATTATTAGCAGGGGATTTAGATTTAATTCAAAAATGGTGAATTGCCATGAAAATAGCCATCGCGCAGACAAATCCGATCATTGGCGACTTTGACTATAATTTCCGGAAAATTAAGCATTTTTCCGAAAAGGCTGCAGATCTTTCATGCGATCTGGTTGTCTTTTCTGAACTTGTCGTTTCAGGCTATCCACCCCAAGATTTCCTTGAAAAAAGAGATTTTGTCGAAGCAAACCATAGCTGTCTAAACAGGCTCCTGTCGACAATACGCGGCATCGGCGTACTCTGCGGATTTGTCGATAAGAATCCCGCTGACAGGGGAAAACCGCTTTACAATTCAGCGGTCCTTTTCGAAGACGGAAATATTCTGCACAAGGTTGATAAAAGGCTCCTTCCGACGTACGATGTTTTTGACGAAAGGCGATACTTCGAACCCGGCAGGGAAAGCACCCCGTACACCTACAAAGGATGCAGAATCGGCCTTACCGTCTGTGAGGATGGATGGAACGATGAGGATATTTTTAAAAATAGAATCTACCCCATAGACCCCGTCTCCATGATCATTCACGAAGGCGCTGATATTGTAATAAACATCGCCGCATCCCCTTTTCACGTCGGACACAGCGAATTCAGAAAGTACATGTTCGGATCTATGGCCCGGAAACACGGCGTTCCTTTTATATTTGTCAATCAGGTCGGCGGCAACGACAGCCTTCTTTTTGATGGGTTAAGTTTAGCATTTGATAAAGCCGGAAAAATAGCGGCCAGGGCTTCTGATTTTGAGGAAGACCTTGTTGTCTTTGATACTGAAGCGCCTGAACAGGGAGACGTCCATTCGATCTCAAGCTCGGACACAGAGTCTGTGTTAAAGGCCCTTGCCATGGGAACACGGGACTACGCTGCGAAGTGCGGCTTTTCAAAGGCGGTTGTAGGATTGAGCGGAGGGATTGATTCCGCAGTCACTGCATGTATTGCCGCAATGGCCCTTGGAAAAGAAAACCTCTCTGTTGTGTTTATGCCGTCTCGATATACTTCAAAAGAAAACCATGAAGATACAAAAAATCTTGCAGAAAATATGGGAATAACGCTTGAGCATATCCCAATTGACGGCATGTACCAAGAATTTTTAAAATACCTGTCACCCGATTTCAGGGAAAGTGAACTGGGAATCACGGAACAGAATATACAGGCGAGAATTAGAGGGAGTATTCTTATGGGTTTGTCCAATCGTCAGGGCAGCATAGTCCTTTCAACGGGAAACAAATCCGAGTTGGCTGTTGGCTATTGTACCCTTTACGGCGACATGAGCGGTGGTCTATCGGTCATCTCGGACGTCCCTAAAACCATGGTCTATGAACTCGCCCATTTCATTAACAGGAAAAACGTATATATCCCTCAACGGATCATCGACAAGGCACCTTCCGCCGAACTCAAACCGGGTCAGACAGACCAGGATGACCTGCCGCCGTACGACATTCTTGATCAGATATTGAAAGGATATATCGAAGACCTCAAAGGAGTGGATGAGCTGGTTGGAATGGGATTTGATAGAGATCTTGTGAAGGACGTCATATCAAAGATTCATCGTAGTGAATACAAGCGGCACCAGGCAGCCCCGGGTCTGAAAGTGACGTCAAAGGCATTCGGCTATGGAAGAAGATATCCGCTGGCGCAAAGATATACACCGACCTAGTCTGAAAATTTCATTCAAAACCGCACCAGGAAGTGATTTTTTCAATCGGTTCCCGGACGCTCTTCACCTGGTTTGCCGGAAATTCCCAGTTGGGATAGC
>Ga0114925_10001147_pt1 | contig 12732 bp, 10 predicted proteins | sample SumtaG_2_FD_87287 | JGI IMG/M metagenome (GOLD analysis project Ga0114925, IMG submission 87287) | Deep subsurface microbial communities from Indian Ocean to uncover new lineages of life (NeLLi) - Sumatra_00607 metaG | ecosystem: Environmental > Aquatic > Marine > Oceanic > Sediment | place... | reverse complement strand
GGTTCCTTCTCCGCCATCCACAACCCCCTGCTTTAAGCTCAAATACACATCACCCCAGGGTATGGGAGTGGCTATTGCACCAAGGGCATTCCATGCATCAATCAATATTCTATTCTCCATCGTCCGGATTTTTTTTCCTTTCAGCTCTTGCAGATTACGGATTGGGATCCTTGAGTAAAGATCCCGTGATCCTCCATAGACATATCCAAGTTTAATCAGGCCGGCCTTGTCCATATCCTTGACAAGTTTTTCCCCGATGTCACTGTCCATTACCCGAAAGAGGTGATTTGCGTCCGTAAACAAAAAGGGCAGGCTAAAAGCCTTAAACCCTGGCACAAAACCCGCCGTCAGAGCCGATGTAATGGTGGAAATATCCACTGAGCCCAACTGAAGCCCCTCGACTAGATCCCGTTCATTACCCAACTGTTTCGCCGGGAAAATATTAACCACGATATTTTTGTTACGCCTCTCCAGCTCGTTCTTAAACTTGAGTGCCATTTTATGATACGGATGATCTGTTTGCAGAACATGACCAAATTTTAAAGTAATTTTTGCCGCATCTACTGATCCAGGAATTCCACCCCAAATAAGTGCGACTATGGAGAACAGCATCAATCCCCATAAAATTTTTTTTTGTTTTGTCATTTTATTTTCCTCCTTTTTCTTAGTGCTCTGATTCATAATTACGGTAACGTATTTTCGGTTTCACCCATACACTAACCCTTCCCTTCCCCGCTAAAGACTGAATCTTCGACAATTTCTTTCACCTCCTTTCTACCCTTTCCGGGAAAGGGCCTCTGAAATCTTAAATGGACAAGGCTCTGAGTTCAGGAAAAAAACGATCAAAGGTTTGAAGATAATTTAGAGAATCTATCAGGGCCTTTCCTTCCTCTTCTCCTCCAGCCACTTCGATAACAAAGGAACCCTGGAATCTATGAGATTCCAATATATCAAATAGTTTTCCCCAATGAATATCTCCTGATCCGATCGGGAGGTGCTGATCTATCAATTGGTTTTTATAATTGTCGCTGGCATGAATAGAAATAAGGCGATGGATATTAATCGTTTTCAAAGCATCCAATGGATCATATCCAGTGGCCAAACAATGGGTAACATCCAGACATATCCCAATTGCTTCAGGAGGGAGGGGGTTGACTACAGCCATTAACTCTTTAGCATTAGCCCCCAACATTCTAACCGATGATGTTGGCACATTCTCAAAAGCCAATTTGACCCTTTTTGTAGCAGCGTATTGGGCAGCTTCTTCCACATTGGGAGCTGTTTCTTTAAGAATAGTAGGTTGTTGTAAGTCCAGTGAATTTATTAAAAGGCGAACATGTTGCACAACAAAAGAGGCGCCGAAAAAGGCTGCCAAATCAATTGTCATTTTGGTCTGTTTCGTCGAAATCCTCCGAAGTTCATCATAGGAGATGTTTGGGGGCATTTCTGTCAATGGAACATGAATCGAATTTACCTTTACCCCCAGACGGTCAACCAACTGGAGAATTTCTTCTGGGCTCTCTTCCCATTGCTCTGGGAAAGAGTGAAGCGGGTCCGCACAGAACTCTACTCGTTTAACCCCAAGCCGCGCAATCTTTCTGAGGGCTTCCGGGAGAGTCTTTTCCCTAAAAGGAAGTGTTGAACATACTAAATACATTTCACCCTATCATCCCTTTATGAACCGTTTTAAGAGTTGATAATGTTTGAGGCATATTTTCGTTTATTTCCAAGAAGTGCTTATGGACAATTTTATTTTCCAAGAAATATCTCTTAGCTCCTGGGTGGACAGGGATAGTGATTCCCCGAAGGGCGTTTTTCAGAGAATATTCTTCTCCCGCTGGATGCTCTTCGGCGATTTCGTCTGTATGCTCTAATATGGATTTTACTATTGAGTAGATTGCTTCCTCGCCCACATCTTTATGGGTAATAAGGATGCAGGGGACACTAAGGGTTAAAATATTGTCATTCTGTCCGCAATAAGTACCCGCGACAATTTCGGAAAAGGCCCAGTACGGGCAGCTTTCAATGATTTTGCTGAGTATTTCTTTTTCTATTGGAATAAAAGAAATTTCCACATTATCTGAAAGCTCTAACAATGCACTGCTCGGTCCGCCTGATAGGTAAAATATAACGTCAATTTTTTCATCTCTCAAAGCGTCGACTGCTTTGGAGAAAGGGAGGTATTGGGCCGCAAAATCTCGATCACTAAAACCATAATAATCAAAAATTACGTGCGAAACCCATCGACTTGCCCCACCTAGCGCCCCGAGGGCCACTTTCTTACCTTTAAGATCCCTGATCGATTCAAATTTTCTTCTCTTAAGAGAAAAAATTTGCATATCCAAATGGTGGGCTCCACAAATTGCCCGGATATTGTCATAGCGTTCAGGAAACTCACGGGTTCCCAGGAACGCATTAAGTGCAACATCAGACTGGGTGATTCCAAGGACAATCCGTTTCTCACCAGCAAGAATTACGTTTTCAACTCCTCCTCCGGTCGGTTCTGTTTTGGCCTTGATCCAGCTATAACGGTTAATGACTTTGGATAAAGCCCTTCCAACAGAAAAGAAGGTCCCACCAAGGCTTCCGGTCCCAAGTGTGTCACAATAGATGATTAAATCCACCATTCTCTGGGACTTGATGTCATCGATGTGCTTCTCCATGAGGATTCGGGACTGAGAAGGGTTTTTCTCCTTAATGGCGTGAAGGATTTTCTTATGAAAATCGTAAGCCTTTTCAACTCCTCCGGGCATCCTTTGGGTAAGATTTTCGTGAAACAACAGCAATTCATTGATCACACTTAAAATCTCCAGAAGAACCTCATTCTTTCCAGCTTTGGCTATTAGGTTATGGAATTCAACATCTGCCCGTAAAAAAGTTGCGGTATCTCCGTTTTGAAGGGCTTTTTCCATTTCAGATAAGGACATCCCAAGATCATTAATGTCTATCTCGGATGCCATGACTGCGGCATTGGCGACCGTTGTGGATTCGATACATTTTCTCGCTTCAAAAAGGTCCGAGAGGGTGCTCCCAGTTGTGATCAAACGGGGAGATAATATCTTGAGATAATTGGCTATCTGTGGCGTGGCAACAATAGTTCCCAGGCCTTGTCTTAAATCAATTACGCCCATGGTGGAAAGTTTCTGGAGGCCTTCTCTTAAAGACGCTTTGCTGACACCAAGCTGCTGGGCAAGTTCTTCATGGGAAGGGAGCCTGTCACCCTCTTTTAGATTCATTTCGAGAATCTTGCGTTGAACAATTTCTGCAATTTCATCAGCAAAATTTTTTCTTTTAATCATCTTTTCAAACCTATTCCTTTACTCAGCAGGTCATCAGACGTCTAATGTATAAAACCCAAAATTGAAAGTCAAGGATTATTTGACATGGGAAGGGATCTGGCGGATTCGTTCTGTACTTCTTTGAATCTTTCACAGTGATTTTTATAAACATATAACACAGCATCAGGCTAAACGATTGTTGAAAAACGCGTACTGCACCCTTTCGAAATTTTGCGAAAAAAGACTTCGCAATTTTTCTACATTTCTATGTCCAATAAAATGATCTAAAGAGGTAGGTCACGATAACTATGTGATTTTTTTGTGGTTACCCCCGCAGTGATTGATGGCATGCTTGATGCTATTAATAATTTGCAACAGGGATTTCGAGGAGTTCTTATCAGTAAAGGGCAAAATGTTTGGGAATTAATAATCATAATTAGAGAACGACTTAGAAAGGAGAAGAAAAATGTTAGTAAAAAATTGGATGAGTAAAGATGTGGTCACTGTGGATGTAAACGATTCAATGCAATATGCGACCAGGCTTTTAAAGGAACATAATATTAGAGGTCTGCCGGTCATGGAAAACGGGAAGCTTGTGGGGGTTGTAACGGACAGGGACCTTAAAAAGGCCTCTGCCTCAGATGCCACCACATTGGAAATTCATGAACTTCTATTTCTGATTTCTAAAATCAAGGTCAAGGACATCATGACCAAAGATCCGATTACAATCCCCGTGGATTCTACTATTGACGAAGCTGCCGAGATTCTGTTGGACAACAAATTAACCGGGACTCCTGTGGTGGACGATAAAGGCCAGGTGGTGGGAATCATCACTCAGACCGATATTTTCCGTGTGATGGTCTCTCTAACCGGTGTACGGGAAAAAGGTATCCAGTTGGGTTTTCAACTGGAAAACCGTCCTGGCTCCATTAAAGAGGTTGCCGACATTATTCGGAAGTACGGTTGCAGCGTGGTGAGTATTTTAAGCAGCTATGATAAAAAGTCCGACTACCGGCATGTCTACATAAGGGCATGTAATTGTGATCGGGGAAGACTCGAACAACTGAAAAACGAGCTTAAGGAAAAGTCAAACATGCTCTACCTAGTGGACCACGTTGAGAAGAAGCAGGAAGTATATCAAGAGTATGAAAGGCCATCAGGGAGTTGGGTTGTTGGCTGAAAGGAGACGAAAAAATGATTGAATATCCAAAATACAAAAAAGTGCTTTTCTGCACGGATTTTTCTGAAAACTCAGATTATGCATTTGAGTTTGCCTATGGCATTGCCAAGAGGGATGAAGGGTTACTTTATATTTTGCATGTGATCCCTGCTAACCCCCAGCAGGCATTGATAGAGGGTTTTATAGGTGATGAGATCTTAGAAAATATACAAAAAAATCTTCAAGAAGATCGCGATAATAGCTACCAGGAGCGCTATGTGAAAAAGATAGAGAACGGGATCAGATATGAAATCATTACCAAATCCGGCAGAGAAGATGAGGAGATACTCAAGTTTGCAAAGGAAGAGAAGGTGGATATTATTGTCGTGGGCACACACGGTAGATCAGGAATAGAACATGTCTTTTTCGGAAGTGTTGCCGAAAAGGTCCTGCGGCACAGCCCGTTTCCTCTATTTGTAATCCCGTGCAAGAAAAAGCTTGAACGCCCTTAGAGTAGGGCCACAAAGTCCTTCCGGGAGTCAACAGAGGAAGAAATAAGGGACACATTTATAAAGATCCGTAAAATTAGTCCGGAGAAGTCAATATGGGATATCCATCACACTATGAGACTGAGGTTCTTTTAAAGGATGGCTCAAGAATTATCCTGAGGCCCATAAGAAGCGAGGATATCGAGGGCTGGCTTGACTTTGTTTCCAGGCTCAGCCGGCGAACCAAATACTTGCGGTTCCATTCTTTGCCGAAGTTGGGCCGAGACGATGCTATTCGATTCTGCACGGTGGATTACAATAACACCTTTGCCTTTGTAGCCGAGGTACGTGGGGATCAGCGCAAGGATATAGTGGCTATCGGGCGCTACTATCGCCTCCCTAAAAGGCACTCTGCAGAGGTGGCCTTTGCCATCGAGGATGCTTACCAGGGAAAGGGCATTGGAACCAAACTAATGGAGTGGCTGGCTAACGTGGCTCGTGAAAACGGCATTACCAGTTTTGAAGCAGATGTATTAGGTGAAAACAGAGAAATGATGGGTGTCTTCAGGGCCTATGGTTTCCATGTTGAAAGTGAACTTTCAGGAGGTGTTTATCACATCACATTCCCTATAGCCCGGACTAAGAGAGTGGTTAAGAAGGAGGAGGAAAGAGAACGTATCGCAACGGTGGCCTCAGTTCGTTCTCTTTTGTACCCACGCTCTGTAGCAGTCATCGGTGCTTCAACAAAACCTGGCACCGTCGGACAGCTCCCTTTCCAGTGCATAATGGAAAACAAATTTTCCGGAGTAGTCTACCCGGTAAACCCTAATGTCGAATCTGTAATGTCGGTAAAGGCCTATCCTTCAGTGCTCGATGTGCCTGGTAATGTAGATCTGGCCCTTATCATAGTCCCAGCCCAATTTGTGCCCAAGGTAACTGATGAATGCGGGCGCAAGGGAGTGCATTCCATAATAGTTATCTCCGATGGGTTTAAGGAAAGAGGGGCCGAAGGGTCTGAGCGTGAGAGAGAGCTGCGCGATATTACTCTGGGCCACGGCATGCGTCTGTTGGGCCCAAACTGCATGGGGATCATCAACACTGACCCCGCAATAAAGTTAAACGCAACTTTTTCACAAATCTACCCACCGCGAGGCAACGTTGCCTTTCTCTCCCAGAGTGGTGGGCTGGGACTTGCAATCCTGGACTATGCCAAGAACCTTAATATCGGAATATCCACCTTTATTAGCGTGGGTAATCGCGCTGATATCTCGGCAAATGATATGCTCCAATACTGGGAACAGGATCCTGCAACAAAGGTTATCCTGCTTTACCTGGAGTCCTTTGGCAACCCGCGTAAATTTGCCCGCATTGCAAGAAGGGTCTCGGCCGTCAAGCCCATAGTAGTAGTCAAAAGTGGCAGCACCCCTGCTGGATCACGCGCTGCCTCGTCGCACACCGGAGCCCTGGCTACTTCAGAAATAGCCTCAGAGGCCCTGTTTCGTCAGGCCGGTATGATAAGGGTAAATACCCTGGAGGAACTTTTTGCAGTTGCTACTGCGCTCTCACACCAGCCGGTTCGGAGGTGAAAGTGGGTGGCAAAAGTAACTAGTGGAGGCGGTCCGGGCATACTTGCTGCAGATGCGTGCGAGAATCACGGGCTTGAGTTACCTGAGTTCTCTCCGGAAATCATAGAGAAACTGCGATCTATCAACAAGCGGGATATTGTAATTCACAACCCCCTTGATTTGACTGGTAGCGCCAATGAGGAGCAGTACGAATGTGTATTGAAGCTTTTGGCTACTGACAAAGGTAATGATGCAGTTATTATCATATTTGCACCGCCGGTTATCGTCTCCTCTAAAGGAATGGAAAACGCCATCCGACGTGTGGCACCTGTTTTTCTTAGGCACCGCAAACCTCTGTTAGCCTGTCTTATGGGGCAGCGGGGTTTCACTGCAAAACTGGATTTCAAGGACAAATTGGTGCCCTCCTACTCATTCCCTGAGGAGGCGGTTTTGGCCCTGGCCAAAGCAGTTAAGTATGGTGAATGGCTGAGAAAGCCAAAAGGGACCATTTCTAAAATTCGAGGGATCAAGCGGGAAACGGCGCGGAAGATAATTGAAACAGCAATGACACGGAGTGCCGAGAGGCCGCTCTGGCTTTCACCGAAGGAGATAAACAATCTACTTGGATGCTATGGCATACGCTTTGCCGAGACGCTGATGGCAACAACCGCAGACGAGGCAACTGCCGCAGCCGCGAGAGTGGGCTTTCCTGTTGCAGTCAAACTTAGTTCGTCCACCATTGTACACAAGACTGATGTCGGAGGGGTCAAACTCGATCTTGAATCAGAAATAGCGGTAAAGAGGGCCTTCAATGATATTAAGTCCGGGCTTTCCAAGGCTGGGCGTCAACATGAGATGGAGGGCGTTACCGTACAGCACATGATAAACGGAGGAATAGAGACGATCGTCGGTGTGACTCTTGATCCATCCTTTGGGCCGCTCATAATGTTTGGCCTTGGAGGAGTATATGCCGAACTGATAAAGGATGTGGCCGTCAGGTTGCACCCGCTTACTGATTCGGATGCCAGAGAGTTGGTGAGATCTATAAAGATGTCAAACCTACTTGATGGATTCAGGGGTTCACCACCCAGCGACACTGAATCTCTGGAGGACCTTCTGCTCAGGCTCTCAGCGTTAGTTGAAGATATACCACAAATTGCTGAGCTGGACTTCAACCCCGTGAAGGTAATGCCGCGAGGAGAAGGGTACTGGATTGTGGATGCCAGAATTATGCTAAGATAAGGGCAGTAATAGAAACAAGAAACAACATTGTTATTAAATCTTTACGTCACCTGAAGATAGAAGGTGGATCTATTCAGTAAATTAAAAGAGATGAAAATATTGCTTATAGACGATGACGAGTGGATAAGAGACTCCCTGAGGCTATACTTTGAAGGCGAAGGATGTCATTAATCGCTGCCTTTTTCAGGCACGCCTTTACTGTAAAGCGCTAAATAACCGTCTCTAAGCGCGCCACTGGTCTCGAAAACATGTCTCTTATATTCCTCCTCCTTTACATTCGTAAGTCTGAACTGGCTAATATCGCTGCCGGAACGGATTATTGAACCCGCAGGGATCATCGTATGGGAGGGGATTGTTGTTCTCATTACCACTGAACCGATTCCGATCCACACCTCTTCCTCAAGCGTTGAACTGTAAATGGCGGCCCTAAGGGCCACAAAACACCCTTTACCGATCTCGCAGGGGCCATGGATGATTACGCCATGGGCGATATTTGCACCCGGCCCGATTGTCATAGATGTTCCGGACCTTGCGTGAATAATCACACCGTCTTGGATCAAGGATTCCTCTTTAATGACCAAGGGGTGGACTTTACCATGACTATCCACTTCGTCCGCCCTGATTACTGCTTGTGGACCCACATAAACCTTCGGGCCGATACAAACATTCCCCATTATCTGGGCGCTGGGGTCCACAAAGGAAGTAGAATCTATCTGTGGCCAATCACCCACCGGATTGGGCCGGATGCCGCTATGAGACTTCAACATGTTTGTCCATTCCTCCTCGCTCAAGAATATTTGGAAGATTTTCTCTTCGCCTATATCCTGCCCGCTGCCGGACATAATATTTCATAATTTAGCGTAAGGGACGACACTTGTAAAGCAATTTAAACCCTAACCCGGATAAACCGGAAAAGTTATAAATGAGCTAAAGTTTGAAGTGAACTAAAGTTAATGAGTCGCTTCGCTCCATCTGTTTTTATAAAAAATAGGATTCCACAACTTCCCCGCTGCAAGCGGGATAAATAGGCACTTTAGTCCCGCCGCGGCGGGATTAGACACTTCACACTTTTTCAATTTTGCAATTTTCTGCACGTTTTGAGCAGAACTTTATCACTAAGGGCCTAATTGAGTGATGCTCAATTAAGGTAAAACATTTGAGGGTTTTTCGTTTGACCGGCAGGGTATTTTCCGTTATATAATGAGGTCTGTCGGTTTGGGCAACCAAAGCCCGATTCAAGCTCCTAATTAGGCTCAGTTTATTTGGTTTTTCACCCCACCGGGATTACTTGGAGGTATAAAAATGGTTAACTGGGGAAAAGCATTTGAATTGTTTTTTATCGGATTCGGTGGAGTATTCGTTACTTTAATTATATTACAATTAGGAATTAGTCTCTATTCGAAAATCATAAACGAAATTGAAAATATGATGAAGAAGAAAGGTTAGGGAGGCAAAACAATTAACATGGATTTCAGTATATTCAATAGGATCTTTCTAAATACGGGATTTGCGCATCTAACGTTTGGTAATGTCGTAATGTGGATTATTGCCCTCACTTTTATCATACTTGCCATAAAGAAGAAATATGAGCCTTTGCTTTTAGTTCCCATAGGCTTCGGAATGTTTATTGTAAATCTTCCACTGACAGAACTCATGAAAGAAGGACATCTTCTATGGGTGCCCTACCATTACGCCATTGCCCATTTTGACCTAATTCCTCCGATTATCTTTATGGGTATAGGTGCCATGACCGATTTTGGTCCTGTCATAGCCAACCCCAAGACAATCCTTATTGGTGCGGCGGCCCAATTTGGTGTTTATATAACTTTTTTCGGCGCTCTCCTGTTAGGTTTTAATCTGCATGAAGCAGCTTCCATTGGAATCATAGGGGGAGCCGATGGACCTACAACGATATTTTTAACGGCCAAGCTTGCTCCGCATCTGCTCGGGGCAACGGCAGTAGCCGCTTATTCATACATGGCCATGGTGCCGATTATACAGCCGCCCATAATGAAACTCCTGACAAGCAAAGAAGAACGCAAGATCAAGATGAAGAAGATACGCCACATCAGCAAGCTCGAGAAAATCGGATTTCCGTTGGTAGCAACACTGATCATCTGCCTTCTTATCCCTCCCGCCGCGCCTCTGGTTGGAATGATGATGGTGGGTAACCTGTTCAAAGAGTGCGGTGTGGTAGAACGTCTCTCCAATGCGGCTCAGAACGAGTTAATAAATATTGTAACGATATTTTTAGGCCTGTGTATCGGTGCCACTATGCCGGCAAGTGTCTTTTTAAGACCTCAATCTCTGTATATATTTTGTCTTGGACTGATCGCCTTTTCTATTAGCACGGCTGCCGGGCTTCTTCTGGCCAAGCTCATGAACCTGTTTTTAAAGGAAAAGATAAATCCCCTGATTGGAGCAGCGGGTGTATCGGCTGTGCCCATGGCTGCACGTGTTGCGCAGGTCGTGGCGATGAAAGAAGACAAAAGCAATTTTATTCTTATGCAGGCCATGGGACCAAATGTTGCAGGTACAATAGGCACAGTATCAGCAGCCGGTCTCTTTCTCAGTTTGCTTTTTTGAAGGTAATAAACAAAGGAGATAAGAAATGTTAGTCGGAAATTGGATGACCAAAGACGTGATCAGTGTTGATGTAAACGATTCAATGCAAGATGCGGCCAGGCTTATCAGGAAGCACAAAATTAAACGCCTGCCGGTCATGGAAAATGGGAAGCTTGTTGGGATTGTCACGGACAGGGACCTGAAAAGGGCCTCAGCCTCAGATGTAACCACATTGGAAATTCATGAGCTTCTATTTTTGATCTCCGAAATCAAAATCAGCGACATCATGACTAAAGATCCGATTACCATCCCGCTCGATTATACTATTGATGAAGCTGCACAGATTCTCCTGGAACACAAATTATCGGGGGCTCCTGTTGTGGATGATGAGGGGCAAGTAACCGGTGTTATCACGCAGACCGATATATTCCGGGTGCTGGTATTATTCACCGGTGTGAAAAAGGCGGGGATCCAATTTGCTTTTCAATTGGAGGATCGCCCCGGTTCCATCAAGGAGGTTTCCGATATCATGAGGAATTATGGATGCCTCTTAGTAAGTATCCTGAGTGGGCAGGATGTTCAGGCAGGTTATCGGCGTGTTTATATAAGGGTGCGTGATTGTGACCCGGAAAGATTAGAGGAACTGAAGGAAGAGCTTAAGGCAAAGGCAAACGTGCTTTACGTGATGGACCATGCAATGAGGAACAAGTAAACATAGATCTTAAAATAATGTTTTTGGGTTAATGAGCATATTCGGGTTAGGTGGCTCTCGGTTTTGACTACTCCGTGATCATGGGAAGAAGAATTTTAAAAACGGTGCCTTTATCGACAACACTTTCTACGTCAATGGTACCTTGGTGGGCATCAACAATTCCCTTAACAATGGCAAGGCCTAATCCGGTCCCAGTGACCTGACGGGTCTTGGGGTGTTTGACCCGGTAGAATTTATCAAAAATCTTTGGAAGCTCTTCAGGGGAGATACCCACGCCAGTGTCCTCCACCTTGATCTCCATATATTCGCCCAACCCCTGTGCACTGACAGTCACCTGGCCTCCTTCGGGCGAATAATTTATGGCATTACTGATTAGGTTATTGAAAATTTCTTCGATATTTTTCGGATCAGCCTGAACCGGCTTGAGATCCTTTAAAGAAAAAGTGAGAGCAATGCCTTTTTCTTTTGCCCTCGACTCCATCAGGGCCACGGTCTCTTCTATGATCTTACCTATATCGGTGGGGACACGGCGCTGGACATATTTGCCTGCCTCTATTTTGGCCACATCAAGAAGGTCGTTAATAAGTTCCAGGAGGGCATCTATCTTATTTGACCCCCTGCTTACGAATTCATGTTGTTTTTCCCCTAAAGGCCCACATAAGCCTTCCAAGAGCACATTGTTTTGCTGTTTGATTGCCACAAGTGGACTGCGAAGTTCATGGGCCACCATATTAACAAAGTCTGTCTTCATCTGATCAAGCTGTTTTAAGGCTGTAATGTCTTCGAAAACTGTCACGGTTCCTGCGACGCTCCAAAATACGTTTCTGCTCGGTCCTAGGGCTGGTGCCGAAATCGCCCTCAGAACCCTCTTCCCCGCACGGATTTCCTGAGAAATCAATTCGTTCTCTGAGAACCCCTCACTTAGAATTTTTTTAAGTGTTTCGATGAGGGAATCATCTGTTATGATTTTGGTGACGGGAAAAGGATTTTCTATTCTCTCCGATATTTCCAGCAGTCGCATCAGTGCAGGATTATGGAGGATCACTTCAAGATTTCGGTTTGTCACCATGACCCCATTGGCCAAGCAGTTGATAATGGTTTTCAGTCGTTTCTTTTCAGTATTGAAATCAAAAAGCGTTCGTATCAACTCGTCCTGAGTCTGCTTGGCCTTCTGCTCGAGCTTCTTTTTGTCCTCGGCCCTTTCGATGGCAAGCAAAAGCTGATCAACCTCAAAGGGTTTGACAATAAAATCGTAGGCGCCTTTTTTCATACACGCCACGGCTATGTCCATGCTCCCATGTCCTGTGATGATGATAACCGGTATATTTGGATACTTTGTGTTTATAATTTCAAGGGTATCTTCTCCGCTAACGACCGGCATCTTCCGCTCAAGGATGATTATGTTAACCTGACTATTAGAGAGGATATCCAGGGCTATTTGCCCGTTTTCAGCAGTTATCACATCATATCCCCTGCCGGTTAGTAGTCTATGCCAGGTCTCCCTGAACCGTTTCTCATCATCCACCAAGAGAATTTTAGTTTTCCCAATCATAATTTATCCAACCCCTTCCGTAAGAGGAATAAGCTCTAACTTAAAGAGTCAACTGAGTTCAAAGTATGTTCTCGGTAAGGCCGGGAGTAACTGCTCAGGTTATCAGGTTCACGGTTCACAGTTCACGGTTAGTGACTTGGCGTATCGTAAGAATCGGGTGAATTATGTATT
>Ga0114925_10001145_pt1 | contig 12743 bp, 29 predicted proteins | sample SumtaG_2_FD_87287 | JGI IMG/M metagenome (GOLD analysis project Ga0114925, IMG submission 87287) | Deep subsurface microbial communities from Indian Ocean to uncover new lineages of life (NeLLi) - Sumatra_00607 metaG | ecosystem: Environmental > Aquatic > Marine > Oceanic > Sediment | place... | reverse complement strand
TCAAGCAGGCCCACCGTAGAGGAGTGTGGCTCGTCAAAAAGACGGAAATCCCCCACTTGCTCTATTGGGTGAAACATCAGAAGCCCACGAAGAAGAAGACGATGAAGACGCCGAAGAAGTAACCTCGGTGGATAGTGAGATTACCATGTGCGGTGACGGCATGGTGGGTGTTAATAGACTTCCCCTTCGAATCTCACCCACAAACGAGACCCTTACAACCATACGGAGGTGACATAAAAGTGTTTAAAACTGAAATTGAGCTACCCGATGATTTACTTGCCAAGGTGAATAAAGCCTATCTTCCTTATTTTACAGAGGACGAGGTTAAAATCAACTTTAGTGGAATTGTCAATCAATCTCTGAAAGTATCCTTGGTATTACAGCAGTTACTGGACTTATTAAAACCGGACTAAAGGAGGTGACATCGCAAATGGATATTAAAACGACCAGATGGCCGAATTGGGCAATAGTCTTGAAAAAAAGAGACATAGACTTCCTAGAAGTATATTATCTTGGATTTACTATTGATCGGCTCACCAAAGAAGAGATTCAAGAGGAAATAGAAGCGTTCATTAAGACTCTTGTTGAGAAGGATATGGCAAAAAGCATACGCGTTACGAACGCTCCAAAAGAAACCCCCTAATAGGCGCTGCGGCGCCCCTCCCCACCCTTTTTTGAGTTGGAGTGGAGGTGACCTCGCAAATGGGTATTATGAGTGAAATTCAAATTGAAATCGACAATTCTCTCGCTCTTTCGTATCTTCTACACACCATAGAAGACAATAGGAAGCAGCTGGAGGATTTAAAAAAAGAGAGCTAGGCGCTTTGGTGCCCCTCCCCACCCGTCGTTGGGTGGAGTGGAGGTGAACAGACCGTGAAATTTACCGCCGAATGTTCGAAATGTGACAATACGCAGGTGTTTAACGACCCCTCCGATCCCGAGTTTGTCGCGGGCCTCATCCGCATGGGCGATGGGGAAACAGAGTGGATGTGTACAACCTGCCGTCCCATCGTTAAAGACTTCTTGACCGAGAAGAATTAACTTCACCCCCGTATGGAGGAGTATGTATTGACTAGAGATATAACCACACAAATGATTTGTCGTGCCATCGATAACATGGATCTGACGGACATGACCATCGTGGGGCGCGCGGTAGCGATTCGTATCCGCGATCTCACCCCGGATGCGTCGGCCCGCCAACGGATCTTGCAGCAGATGGATCTGGTGGAAGAATTGAGCATTGATCTCTTGAACCGCACCGCCTTGAGTACCGGCGAGAAAATCTTTGATTTCCTGTCGGGCAAAGCGAAAGAGATCGAAAAACGGGTAGAAGCCACCATGAAAAAATATGCGACGGCTAAAGAAGATAAGGAAGCTAAGGAACAAGGGGAAACTTCCAATACCCCAGATCCTTCGCATGACCAATCAGAATCGAGCTGACCCGCTCTAAATCCTCTTTTTTTATCACAATTTCTCCCCGGGTGAGGGCTTTCCCCGCCGCTAATAAAATTAAATTGCGTTGCATCTTCCGCCCCCATTCTACATCGTCCCCAATGAAGAACCCGCGGGTTGCTTCTTGTAAGTGTTGAAAGGTCCACTTCTCATCTTCAAAGCTGAACGTGCGATGTAATTTTTTCAATAATGCCTTGCCGACCTCGGAGGCGATGAACAGTTTGCCATATTCCTCCAGTCGTGTGTTCCCTTGGGGGGTATTATGGCGGTGCTGGCCATAGATATACTTGGTCTGGCCAATCACCAACCGCGTATATTCGTCTTGATCCTCTGGTTGGCTCGCTTCGAGTTTTAACAGCACACACCGCCGAAAGAGTTGCTCAATGGCATGGACCCGGCGTTGGCTCTGCCCGCCTTGGTCTTTTAATTCTCCCAGATTGCGTAAGCACACACCGATCATTAATACGCCCGTGTCGCGGAGGAATTTAATCGCGTGGCGCACTCGCAGTTTTTTTTCGGCCTCCGCGAGAGGTAACAACGCTTCGTGGATGTGTTTACTCTCATATTTTTCAATTTCATCCACCCCGAGGACGTGGCTGAAATTCGCGGAAACCACATAGCCATCCTTGACCATGCCCAGCCCCGCGCCCGTGAGGTCATTGGCTCCGATGAGGTCCGCGCCCATACTGAACGCTAACCCTTCGAGGAACTTGGTCTTGCCCAGGCCACTTTTTGCGAGACACATTATGGGGACGGCCGTGCGGTCGGGCTTCTCAGGATCAAAGATAGCCCGGGCATACGCTACAATCTCCTTCGTTTCCCGATCCCCTACATAATAGGGGGAGACCCCATCCAGAGCGAGGTCAAGATCCGTTGGCTTAGGAAACTGCCGGCGCCCCTCTAAAATATCATTAATTAAGATACTGGCGTCTGACATATTCTTCATTTTAATGACACAAAATTTAAATACTTTGGGGCGGATCTCCCTCTCACATTGAAGAGGGGTTTCAAAAGACGAATATTGCTCCCGTAAGGGAGCGCATTAGCCTGAAAACGCCCCCCTTTCATTCTTCTTACATACCGCCATAGGCAGTCCAGCATTAAGGCCCTCCCTCCGATCTAACCCAGGGGTCGGAGGGGGTCTCCTATTTCTTTTAAAAACATGTGATTAAAAAAAGAGGGGGCACCTTGTTTTAATGCAGAAGACTTTAAAGACAAAATAAAGCAATTTCCAGCGTCGAGCGGTTCGACATCGGAGACGGCTCTAATCCTCCACAGGATTTTTTGCAAGGGCCGTGCGGAGGGTTTTAGTGGCGCTCCGCGAGGAATATTCGCAAATCCCTAACACCTCTCCTATGCGCTTATGGGAAAACACCCGGCGATGGGGGGTGATGCGGGGTTGAGTGAGGTATATACAGCCTGCCGCAATGGTCCACGCAGTTTCACTCCCCCAGACCCGAGCCCGGCGCGACCAGTCATAGAGGTCGATGCTCTCCCGGATCAGGGGAAAGGGGAGGCCCAATTCTTCTCCATACCGGGTAATGACCCCGATGGGGTTGACGGGCTTCAGACGATGCCCCGTTGTTTTTAAAAACTTGTTCAGGAAGACCCGCATCAATCGGGGGGAAACGTCCGAGACCTGATTGAGTAGTTCCATCAGTTGAAGGGGCCGATCATCTTCCCGGAGGACCACATAACAAACGGCCGTGGCCATCGCTTTAATCCGGGTGATGGGAAAGGCGTTGTAGGCTTTGATATATAAATACATGGTGCGATCCAAGAGGCGCTGGGAAAACCCCAGAAGGCTGGTAACGGACTGGATCACGGGCATCGCCCGGAAAAGATGGAGATCTTTCTTATTCCCCGGATCAATGTTTAAAATCCTCATCCGCTGAAGGCTGGGCGTACTGACGCTCCAGTGTGATCCTTTCGGGGGTGGGTGCCCGACCAAGGTACGTTGTCCATTATCATAGAGGCGGGTCATTTGCTGGGGGGTATATGTTCCGTCCTCCATCTGTCCCGGAATATAATAAAACCGGCAGCGGTCTCCCACCGTCCCACAATGGGGACAGACACTATGATAGGTGTGTGCATCATAAATTTGCGGGGTGTTACACACAGAACATGGCTCATAATCACCTAAAATAACCACGGGATCTGAAACAGTCATTTCCACTTCACCTGCAGGGCTTTTTGCGTAATCTTCTGAAGATAATAACAGTTCTCGATCTCTGCCCGATCTTCCTCGGGCATGTTAAAAAACCAGCCGACCGTCGCTGTGATATTTGCTGTTAACTGATCGGTTTTCTTAATCTCCCGTATTGTTAGGAACATTGTGGGCACATATCCCACTGCCAGCACGACGACGATTAGCCCCATCCAACATATAGGCTCATTCATAAAAAGGTTACCTCCTTGAGCTGGAGCCACTTGAACCACACCTCGGAAATGGCATCCTTGCATTGAGGACACAACACTATACACCGGATAATCTCACACTCAGAGAGGATATTAAGGTGTCCTTTGGCACATTTAGCGAGGTAATTGCGTGTTTGGGCCTTCTCATCCAGTAAAATCGCGTTGACCTTCTCCACTTGTTTACTCAGTTCTAAGATTGCCTCGGTGTGTTTATCAAGTTCAAACGCTTTTTTCATGCGTTTATCGAGTTCCGCTAGGATGCGTTCACCGTCGGTCGTCATGGGGAATCTTCCTGTCTTAGTAGAAGCCAGCTCGTAAAGGTCAAGATGTTTTCATGCCACTTATGGCCGGTTTCTTTTTTATATTGCGCAGCGACTAGCAAAATGTCCCGCGTGGGCACGGCGTCCGCTTCATCGTAAGGGGGTGGCGGGATGATTTCATTAACGCTCCATTCCAGAACACACTCGTCCACCGCAAAGGCTCCATCCTCGGTTATTTCCCCCACTGGTTTGAAGCGATCCACCCAGAACTCCGTGCCATCAGGGATATTGGCCCAATTATTATAGAGTTCTGCAAACACCGGCTGGAGATAGGGGAGTTTGCGAAGATTATGCCCTTCTGCACAACTGTCTCCATACACCCGGGAATAGGGGCCTGCTGTCGGTAGCCAAACAAAGAGGTATTTGAATTGCGGGCGGCCAAAGCCTTTTTCCTCTAGCACCCTAAGATACGGATCTTGGGTAGACTGTTCCACCTCTTCTTGGGTGGCTTGGAAGAACACCACGTCCTCTTTTATCATGCTTCCGCGGATAAAAATGGCTTTAATCTCCATTGGGTGCGGCTCCCTTGATGGTATTCAATTTGGCTTGGGCACCCGCGATGTCGCCGACGCCTTGGGTCTCACAGTACCACGCGACTAAATAATTCGCCGCGTTCTTGCGTGTCATGTTTTGAATGATGCCCGCTTTATAGAGATGTATCGCAATATTAAACATCTGTTTATGGCTCCATTCGTCCAATAAAACTTGTTTCGTCATATTTTTTTCACCTACTTGGTCACTCAGATAACGTTACTAAAGTGAGGTGGTCAGAACACTTATAAACATACACTTCGCCTAGCCTACTTGGTGAAAAAACATTGGAAAATTCAAGAACCAAACCGAACTGTATGGTTGACAAGTGTAAGAAGCTGGCAGATATTAGCTTCTTTACCGTGATTACGGAATATCGTGGCCGTGAAGCTATCAAACACATCGTTGCGGTGCCCGTTTGTGTCCAGCATTATTTAGAACAATTCACTCTACATGACGCCATTCCACTTACCGAACAGGGCCGTAAAACTCTTCAGGGGCAAATATCCTATGGGTCCTAGTGATTACTTCGAGATCGGGGCCGTGGACGCTCGAACCACGCTCCAACAAGTGCAGGATCGTCTGACTCACTTCGAGGAAACGGGGGAGATTCTCTTTCCTTCGTTGAGTGCCAGTATGTTCCAGAACGGCCGCTGGCGGACTCCCTTTAAGACGCGCTCGCTAACGAAGGTGTCCGAAGTGGGCCAACGCATTGTCGCGCTGCTCCAGATTCTCAACGAAGGTAAGCTGCGGAAGACCAACATCCGGGACATCTGGTACATCGCCCTTGGTGCTCCGTATTTCCAGTATCCTGAAGGCTCCTCGACAAATCCCTACAAAAATCAGCTCTGCGGGAATGATATTCCCCTCCTAGAAGCAATTTTAGGGACGGATCGAGAAACCTTTGGGATTCAAGCCGGAGAACGGGGCTTCTTGCTGGGGGCGGATGAATGGCATCTCTACACCCAACAACGGGGGACGTTCTATCTCAACGTCCGACCGATGCTCCTGCCGGATATTGGGAGTCCCCAGACACACCTAACCAGCGAGGTCGAAAAAATCATGGTCCTCGAAAAAGAAGCGTTTGTACCGCACTTAGTGCCAGAACATTCGTATGGATATGATTTCAACTTTTTACGAATCATTAACACCATGATTGTCACCTCCAAGGGCTATGAAGGCAAATATCTCAAGCTCTTTGTCAAGCACCAGGCCGACCGCGGCCGTCGCATCTTATCTTTCCATGATGCAGATTGGGACGGCTTTGCGATGAGCTTCATTCTCCGCCATCACTCCAAGGCGAGTAGTCACCTCGCGGATAATATGCGAGTGGAGCCGGTGGAACTGGGTCTCTTTGCAACGGTGTGCAAAAAACTCGGCTTAGTGCCCGAACCCATCAAGAAAAACCAGTTACAGCGGATGGAATACGTGAAAGATATGGCCCGCTATACCGAGGCCCCCCAATGGATACAAGAGGAAATTGACTTGGTGGCGGGGGAACAAAAACGGTACGAATTGCAGGCCCTCTCCGGGATCCATGAAAAAGCGGCGCAGTGTTATATCATTGAACTGTTCCGGCAACGCAACATCCCCCTCAAGGACCTCCCGGACAAGAAAGAGGCCAAAAAGAAACTCCTCCGGGAGTTTGCCGTCCGAACCATCAAGGGACACCTCCAACAGGAAATCGAATTGAAGCTGGAGGAGCTAATTGAGAAGATCCGCGAGGAAGTAAATGCCGCCATTGAAGAACAAGTGGATATGGATGCCTTGATCGAGGAGGCGGTTGAAAATATAGACCCCCTTCATCATAGCACGTTCATAGAGGATGTCTTAGAAACGCATCTGGCCGATCTTCACAGCCGCCGATTGTTAAATAGCAATGATGGCCTCACTAGTGCCCTCCAAGAACGGGCCGGAACCATTGAGGTGACCTGTGACCTAGAGTACGATTTAGAAAAACCGCTCACGGAAATGGTCTCGGATGTCTTGGTAAGTGCGGAGCGAACTATGAATACCTTAGAGGAAGTAGAACCCCAGGACCCCTATGATCGGGCCATCGCGTTCTTAGGCCTCCCGCAGGAGGTCTGTGTCAAGTTCCGCTATGCCTTCCAAGATAAATTTGGAGATGATAGTGATGAGTAACTGGTACAACTTTAAAACGCTGCCCGTGCAAGAGCTTCGAGACCTATCCGCGGAGGCCCTATTAAAACGGCTCAATGAGTTGAAAGAGCTTCGGACCAAACTGGACGTGGAAATCGAAATGACGGACCTGATGCTTCATGCCCTCTTCCTCTCAAAATACCAGGAGAGTGATAGAGAATGACGGACCTAGATCGCCTCAAGAAGTTGCGGGACGTAACCGAGTTGGCCGTGACAAATTTGAGGAAGGATAACAAGGCCCGGAGAGCGGCCATAGAGAGAGCGAAACAGAATATCTTCAACCTTCAAAGGGATATTGAAACCTTTGACGAGTATACAGAAGAATATCTGCTTCTCTTAGAGGACCTTGCGAAAAAAATAAAAAACATAGGAGACCAAAAACATGCGGAATAGGTATCTTGCCCTCGGGCTGATGCTCAGCCTAACGGTTGGACTCATCTATGTGGGCATTGCTGTAGTGACCTATGTAATACAGAGGATGACGGTGGTGGACTTCAGTATCAAGGTGATAGGGAATAGTATTTCCTTCCATCCTGCATTGTACCTAGAACCCTTTTACGTCGTGTTTGTCGTGGGGTTCCTTACCTCGGTCGGGTATCTGTTCGGGCTGATGCTCATTGTCCAGCACGTCTATCCCATCCTTAAGAACTATGAGGAGATTAAAACATGAATCAATGTGTGCATGACTACCAATTCCGTACATATTGCGGAGTAGAGGTTTGTACGAAATGCGGGGATCATAAAGGACTAGGTGGCTGTTTTTGTGGCTGGGGTGCTCCTTTAGATCCCAATGAGTGTGAAGACCATCCCTACGCTCTGTAGAGCTTCGGCTCCCCTCCCCAACCTTTTTTGGAGTGGAGGACTGATTAAAAAATGACTATCTGTGAAAAATGTGAAGGGTTGGTCAATCGTGAGGTTGGCCGGACTCATTTTAATAGAAAAGATGGAACTGTTAATTTACAGCTTCATCTAACTTGTCCCTGTGGGTTAACTAATGTTTACCAAAATCAGGTACAATGATGAGCTTCGGCTCCCCTCCCCCCTTTGGGGGATAGAGGACTGATAAACATGAACGACGCTGAACAATTGGTAGCATGGCAATCCCTTTACCGCTATGGCTATTTTGAATACATTCCGAACCGAACGGCAACGACCCAAATTGTCCTTGATCCTACCACCCTAGTGAATCGTCCCCTAGAGGTGCCCCCTCTTCCTCCCGAGGTCACCGCAAAAATAAAAACTACGTTCTACTATCCATCATAGAAGGGTGATGCCATATGTGTGTAATGGGTGATCCTCATCAATCCAGTCAGGCGCTGGCCGCGTACCATCAAATGATTGATAAGGCTAAAATAAACCACACTCGCGGGCTGCCGTGGTGTTATGGCCATCAATACAAAGATAGCATCATGTTTACCTGCTGGGACTGTGATCTCCGCCTAAACTGTTGTGAGGAACAACAAAATGCAACTAAAACCGGACAAACGGACTGCTGAACTCTGGCGAGAACTCAATACGGAGTATAAACATCCAAATCGTCATAGACATTATCGGAAACTCATTCTGGTAATTTTTACGATAGTGATGGCGGTACTCCTCTGGTATTGAGTTAAGCCTGTAACGGGGTTTCTTGGCTTGATAGTATCACTGATAGTATTATAATATCACGGATAGTATCATAAAAAAGAAACAACGTACTCCCTCTCTTTTTTTAATCACGCTTACTCAGTCGCATCTACGATCGCCGCAGGCATGGGCGGCTCGGAGGGAGCGGACCACGTTTTGAGGTCCTCCGACGTTTTGTTAAAAATCTCTCTTAACGTCCAGTCGGCTTGTTCCGCCTTTTTCGGCCTGTAGAACTCCTGTGTTATGAAAGCGTGGGCGTCTGGGTAACGCATCTCGATGGCTTGCAATACAGCTTCGAGGGTGCTAATTACCCCGTGCATAAAGCTTGTCATATATGGTTCCTCTAACTTTATCCAGAGGGAGCTGTCCCTATATAACTTGACAGAGGGAGGGTTAAAACTGATGTTACAAAAAGAAAAACGTTTAAAAAGGTATAAGCCCTATGCTTCTCTTGGTGAATATCGTGCCACATATAGATGTACTGCCCTCGGGGATAGTTGCCCAGCCCCCACCACTGGACACCAGCGGGGAAAATCTTATTGTAATTCGCTTAACTATGAGCGGGAAAGAATATTTGGAGCCCAAATATCTTTATTATCAATTGTTAAGCTTATATCATGCGAAGGTGTTTCATTCGCTCGCCCGAGACGCTGACCAGCAATATATCACGGTGGAGGCCGTCAAATTCCTTAAAGTCGGGCCGTTTCCGTTGGGAGAATTGGCTGAGGTTTTTATTAAACAAACCCGGCCCTCTCAACCCGGCGATATATTCCTGGTGCGGGTGCATGATGATCCTGACCAGCTGGGCTTTCCCTATTTCGTGGAATAGGGGAACTTCTCTCTTTTTTTATGCTTTCTTGGGTTTTTGGGGCGGTAGCTTTATAAGGCCACACTCCGCCCTCTTCTTTGGTGAAAAACTAAAGTGACTGAACTTGATAAAATTCGTCTCCTCGATGTATCCGAGGACGACTTGGATCAACTACGGAACGCCTCCGTCCCCTTCGTGGTGACGGAGGGTAGTTGGGGCAGTTGTAGGTCAGAAACCTGCAACCATGTTTCCCATGACCCCTATACTACCTTCAGCAATGCGGAGATGGCTGGGAAGGAAACCCAAGTTGAGATTGGGTCTCGTACGTACTATTTGACTGAAACCCCTTGCGGGGTTAAGTTCCTAGACGTGCTAAAAAATGGCGGGGGCCACTTCAAGCCGCAATGGTACCGGATTTGGGACGCCGAGGCTTTCTTAGCCTACATCTCGCGGGTTGAGACGCCCCCCGAACATGAGGGCGTGCAGGAAATTACAAACTTTCTTGCGTGACCCTTCCCTCCCTTCTTTTTTTTTAAACTTGGTTCTAAGGAGCGGTAGCTTTAAAAGGCTACACTCCGCCCCCTTCTTTGGTGTAAACAATGTCAAAAAACGGAGAATTGAAAGAAGCATTTAAGTCTACTGGACTCAGAGAAGTCTTAGATCAACTAGACGTTTCTTATTTAGACGTCTCTGAAGATGTAGAGAACCGTGTGTACGTAAAACACGGTGAGGCACAACAGGACGGCTTAACCAAAGCCGAAGAACTGTTGAAAGAATGGAATGAGGATGAACTCCAAATTAGCGAACTGGTGTGGATTACGAGCGATCGTAATTTTCACCAGCCGGTAGTAGATTATTATTACTGCCCAGAGGAGAATTGGCTCGTTATTTTAAGCGAGAATGAGCCATTTGTTGAGTGTGAACAGGCACCTTGTGAGGCGTTACTTGAACAGCTCTCAAAACATCCTGCTCGGGTGATTAAAGCTCTGAAGAAGCTAGCAGAGCAAGGGCAATTAATTGAAGTCTTTGATATGAAAATTTCCCCCGAGCATGACTACCGGGTGGTGTATAAAGACTACCCCGCCGAGAACCCGGAGGTAAAAGCGATCTATCGCGAGATCAAGGAGATTTCGTGGGAGTATGGGCGAGATTGGAACGCAAAAGAGATCCGATGCGTCAATGCCTTCGGCAAAGAGGTTGTTGTGTATGTGCACATCAGCCATTGGCAAGGGTCGGTGGACTACACCGCCACCCGGAAAGAGTAGGAGCCCGGCTCCCCTCCCTTTTTTATTTACTTTGGTTTATGGGGCGATAGCTTTAAAAGGCTACACTCCACCCCCTTCTTTGGTGAAAAATAGTGATAAACAGAATAGTGATTTATCAAGAGGGCAAAAATCCCGTGTCGGTGGTCCCTACCCATGAAGGATCGTGGACGCAGGACGTCCACCACGCGATGACGGAAACCGAGCGACTAGCCACTTTCTTAATACCGGACTGCCTAGACGGATTGGCTCAAGTGCTGATTCATTTCGGGTACTGGCCTAATGGAATAGAGGAGGAAACCCCTTGAAGTGTCCTGATTGTGGTTCTGAACTGGATTCCGAGGTGTATAATAATTGGGAGGGCGAAACATCTACGCAGGACGGCTTAAGGTTAGATTTCACTTATGACTGCGATAATTGCAGTTTTGAGGCCTCCTTCAGTAAGCGGCTCACTAATACCCTCGAAGAAGTGAACAACTGCCGACTGGTGGATGTATCCGCAAAGGCGGTAAATGCGGCTTAAGGGGGATACACCCGGGAATAGCCCGTTCCCCTCCCTTTTTTTTTTCTTAACACGGTTTTAAGGGGCGAAAGCTTTATAAGGCTATACTCCGCCCTCTCTTTTGGTGAAAAAAATGCCAACACTTTGTCCAAGCTGTAATACAATGGCAACACCCCGTTCATACCTTTCTGGGATTACTAGAATTTGTTTAGGGGGATTTTGCAGTGAGAAGCTACATTATCGGAGTGCTTACAAATTCGTGGGTCGCAACTCTTGCAATCGACCAATATATGAGGTAACTCATCGCTGTAAATGTGGGTTGCTAAAATATTCGGTCATGGAGTAAGGCTTACGATCTCTTTTTTTGTTTTCTTTTGTTTTAAGGGGCGAAAGCTTTATAAGGCTATACTCCGCCCTCTCTCTTGGTGAAAACCTTTGACTGAATGGATAAAAGCCCCCTACCCGATAAATACGGCTCGGGCAATTGTAAAAAACGAATATGGCGATAGTAAGAACTTAAGTGATAAAATCATTCAGTATGGAATGATTCATAGTAGTTCAATTGACAAGATCGCCTATGAACTATCCTCTGGTGAGGGAATGGACCAAAAACCGATGTATGCGGTATCCGTAGTGTATTATGATCGAGCAAACCAACAGACTAAACGAATTCATAATCTCTTTGAGACCTTTACCTCAGAGCTGGCCGCCCTAAAATACATAAAGGATCTAATAGTCCAATGCCGTAATAATCCTGTAGGCTGGTTCCGATGCCCTAAATGCGAACTGTTACGGTTCCGTTTTGTAGCATGGAACCCCAAAACTGAAGAATGGTATCCCGGAATTCCGCGGTGTTCTGCTTGTGTCGGGCATGATGACTATCTCCCATTACTGTCCCCCACTTCAGCCGATACCGCATAATACCGCGGAAACTCTCTCTTTTTTTTCTTAACACGGTTTTAAGGGGCGAAAGCTTTATAAGGCTACACTCCGCCCTCTCTCTTGGTGAAAACTATTGAATCAAACACTAAACCATAGAATCCAATTTTGTAATCTATGCAAAAAAGACACCCCCCAGCTTCCACTGGAGAAAGACAAAAACACCCCCAATGATCTCTTTGTCTGTCAACGGTGTGGCGGGCAAACTATGCTCTTGATCCCGCCGGACCTCAGCCAAAAACTAATGCAACAATGGCGGCGATGTGGCGAATTGCCCGTTGAGGACCACGTGCTTAAGATGTGGGTGAAAATCTTTGATCCTATGGGATCAATGACGTGGTACATCTGCGAGCAGAACCCGGACAATTGGGATGAGCTATACGGCTTTGTCATTGGTGATTTCCCAGAATGGGGCTACTCCTCTTTAGAGGAACTAAAGCTACACATAGGCCCCCTACGGATTGGATTAGAGCGAGATATGCACTATACCCCGTTAACCGTTCACGACTTCAAACAAAAGCTAAAAGAAAACGAATATTCTCGCTAAACTTGCAGGAGATTATAAAATGCCCTACCCCAAAAAAGAACGGGTGCGAGCGGCAGACGTGCAAAATCCGCATTGGTCCTTTTTTTTATATGACCAATGGCGGGACAACTGGGACAAGAAGCACGGAAAAGCCATCAGGGAGCAGGCACAGGATGAAACAGAAAGCCTCGAAACAAAC
>Ga0114925_10001144_pt1 | contig 12747 bp, 9 predicted proteins | sample SumtaG_2_FD_87287 | JGI IMG/M metagenome (GOLD analysis project Ga0114925, IMG submission 87287) | Deep subsurface microbial communities from Indian Ocean to uncover new lineages of life (NeLLi) - Sumatra_00607 metaG | ecosystem: Environmental > Aquatic > Marine > Oceanic > Sediment | place... | reverse complement strand
ACCCCATTCTCCTTGAGAACCTCACTCTCCCTGAGAGCCCCATTCTCCTCGAGAACCTCACTCTCCCTGAGAGCCCCATTCTCCTTGAGAGCCCCATTCTCCTCGAGAACCCCATTCTCCTTGAGAACCGGTTCCTCTATGGCTGCCTCTTCTATTTCTTCTATTTCTTCTATCTCTTCAATTTCATCTGCAACTTCTGCTTCTCCAATTTCTTCAACTTCAGTCAATTCCTCAATGTCACTTAATGGTAGTACACCCGATTCCAGGAAAGGAACTTCCATCTCAGGTTCTGATATTACTGACTGCGACTCCTGGATAACACTTTCGGCCTGTAGAGGTGGACCTGCTGGCACTTCCTTTTTCCCCTCCTCCCTGCTCACTACTATTGCAGGACCCCTCTTCTGGCGGATATTGATTAAAACAAAGATTAAAATAGAAAATACGACAAGTGCCGTGATGATAAGGATAAGAGCCCCTATTTTTGAAATTCTCAGCCGTTCGGTGTCGAGCGTCAATCCAAGTCTCCAATCCGTAAAATCATCAGTGACTCTTTTATAATAAATTGTTTTATCAAAACCTTTATGTGAAAGTCTTACAGCACCGGAATCATTTTCTGAAATCATTTTGACAACACGGGCCAAATTTTCCTCCTCACTTGCATCAATCTCCGGGAAATTGATAAGGATGATTTTATCTGGCAAGATTAAGAAATCTCTATAATTCAAAGACTCAATCTGGTGAAAAATTGAATCGAGTATATCCTGTGTATAATAAAACAAAACCCTATGCATGTCACCCTGCTCTCCCTTAAATGACCTGTAAAAAATAATATTCTCGAACACAGGATCAATGATAATATTACTCATGCTGGTTCGATTCTCGTCGAAAATTTCTCCATATATATCCTGACCAAGCTTTGATCCATAAATATCATTATTTGAAGTACTGTGAATTATCTCATACTGCTGATTAACTATTCTTATTCTTTTACAAAACGGATCGGATACAAAATAATTCTTTAAGACGGATACTCCTTTTTTATCCAGGCTTTCAATATCAATTTTCTCAATAATATAATCCAGCTTTTTATCCGTAATGTTTACAAACCGTTTAAATCCGATTTCCATAAGATCGGTGGTTTTAAAATATTCAGATTCAATATTTTTACCTATTAAATTTTTAATACTGGTATCCCCAAGTTGTATGATATTTTCATCAATTAAAAAATATAAAGTACAGAATATAATTAATGTAATCGATAAGCTTATGATAAGCTTTTTCACGATTTCTCCAATTTCATTAAAAAATTAAGTCTTCTTTATACGAATACCGTCATATTCAAGATTCTTCATTAATTTTGTTCCCACACCATCTGTTATTATTTTTCCCTCTTTTTCTGTATCCTGAATTGATTCCAATGCAGTTTCTTTGGCGGTAGATAATTCAATATCAATTTCACTTATTATGTCAGACCCGCTTTCCCCATCGGGCGTTACAAGATTTACTTTCTTAAAACCTTTTAAACCAGAAAAAACAAATATTCCGGTAAACAATAATAATAATATAGTTATTATTAATATCACAATCAATCCAATTAAAAGAAAAGCTTTTTCACCTAATTTAAATGGGTACCCGGCGACCAGGAACAACTTTGAATTTTCCAGATCCAGAGGTTTTGTCAAAATAACATATCTTATCCCAATAAACTTTGGAGATTTCACTGTAATTATCTTATTCAAATCAATCCTCTCAGGGGGTTCGGTATTCTGACTAAAAATAATACTATATACATTTTCCGATTCATCATACAAAAGAACCCACGCAGGGATCCTCCTCAAATTTTCAAAAATACTCCTAAAGGGGAGAAATCCTATAATTGTATCTGAAAAAACATCCCCTTTACTATCTGTGTAAACATAATGGGTGTATCGATCCTGGTCTATATAATACTGATTCTGGTTTTTAAACTCAGGTAAAAAATTATTTCCAACAGTAAAGCTTGTTATACCTGAACGTACATATGCTCCAATTAAAATATCTTCCTCCTTAAGCCTGTCATACCAGCTATATTCTGAAATAAAATCTTTTATCATTTCTGTATGGCTGTTCAAATAGAAGGAAACAATATCCCCCATTAAGTAAAAACTCTTATTATCTTCATACAGAATATATTCATTTATAATCTTTTCCTTCAATTCAAAAAAATAGTTATTGAATCCATAACATGAGTGATAAATCATAAATATAATAAATATTAAAACTAAACAGAATCTTTTCAAATCCTTCACCGGTTAGTAATTACTATGTGTTAATTATTATCGGGTAAATAAAACAAAGCTATAAAAAGGAATATAGCTATATTACCCGGAATATAAATATATTACCAAACCCTTCGATCTCCAGTCATCGGCTGAAGCTGAAATATATTCTATGTTTATCTTAATAAAAAATAATATAAGACATCAGTAGCTAATAGCAAGGTAAAAAGCCCATTTTCTGATATTACCTATTAAAGTACAAAGGTGCTTTTACCGAAAATAGGTGTGTTGGTGCAATGCACTTAGTTCCCCTCCCAGTTAACTATTGTTTTTGCACCAGAAAAGACTAGCGCGAAGCTAGTCTTTTTTATTCAATTTTCAGCAATATCTTTGATAGCTTCTTGACTTTTAACTCTTAATTTATTAACGTTTAATATGATGTGCTCCACATGATGTCCTTTTTCATAAAAAAATCAGGAAATGAAAAGATTAAGAAAACTTGAAAAAATTCTCATATCTATCCTTCTTTCACTTGCAATAGTACTTGGAGTAGGTATGGGGATTTTAATATCATCTTTAGAAGATACTACCGTTATTGCCAGTCTTGAAGACTTCAAACCAGAAATCCCATCAAAAATTTACGATAAAAATGGAAATCTGATCAGTGAAATATTTACCGTAAAAAGAGATCCGGTAACATTCGAAAAACTGCCTAAAAACCTTATAAATGCTTTACTTGCAATTGAAGATATTCAATTCTACTCACATCGGGGTATACATATAAAGAGGGTATTTGGGGCTCTTCTAGTAAATATCAAAACACGAAAAATAAGTCAGGGGGCAAGCACAATTACCATGCAGCTTGCGCGTACACTTTTTACAGGAAGAGAAAAAACCTATTCAAGAAAAATAAAAGAAATATGGCTTTCCCTTAAAATAGAAAAAAAGTATTCTAAAAACGAAATTCTAACACTTTATTTTAATCAGATATATTTTGGTCACGGTGCATACGGAATAGAGGCAGCCTCACAGTTTTACTTTAATAAGCATGTTGAAGATCTTACGCTTGCTGAATGTGCCATGCTTGCTGGACTTCCACAATCACCAAACAGGTTGTCACCAATAAAGAACCCACAGCTTGCACGAAAGAGACAGGAGCTTGTTCTTGAGAGTATGGTAAAAAACAAAATGATCTATCCAAAGGAGGCTTATAACTCGTTTCAGGATTTCTGGGTAAACTTCAGACTGCAGATGCGTTCGCCCTCACAGTCTGTGTATAAGCTCACAGAAAATAAGGCTCCCCATTTTGTTGAATATATCCGGCAGAAAATCGAAAAACTCTACGGCTCAAAAAGAATATACACAGACGGCCTGAAAATATACACATCACTGGATTTATCACAACAGGAACTTGCCGAAAAATATCTAAAGGAAGGGCTTGAAAGACAGAACGTAATTTATAAAAACACAATGAATCTGTTGCGAGGAAATCTTGATAAAAAAATACTTGATTCCCTCGATATACTTTCCCTGATTTTCAATCTGGAAAAACTTGACATTGGCACCCATAAAAATGAAGAAAGAATATTAAATCACCTGGATAAAAACTTAATCGCCCCGCTGGATATGGTGTCTTTTCTCTTTAATACGACTCATATTAACCGTATTATCGAAAGCTCATATACGATTGACAAAAATGCGGGAGATTTTCAAAAGGTCGAAGGAGCTTTAATTGCCATAGAACCGAAAACAGGCTACATAACTGCAATGGTTGGGGGAAGCGCTTATACAGAAGATAATCAGATTAATAGAGCAATTCAGATAAGGCGGCAAACCGGTTCAGGGTTTAAACCATATATATATACCACAGCAATCGATACGAAGATATTTACCCCTGCTTCGAATATTTTAGACAGCCCTGTTGTATTTTATGAAGGAGAAGAGGAATGGATCCCGGACAACTATGGAGGTTTATATCAGGGAAGGGTCAGGCTTAGGGAAGCATTAAGACGATCTATAAATGTTGTGACTGCAAAGATTGTAGACAGACTGGGCATTGATACAGTTGTCAGATATGCCTCCAGTATTATTGGGATTGTTGATCCGGAAACAGTGGAAGAGAGGTTTCCAAAAGTATATTCAATTGCACTGGGTGTCGTTGAACTTTCACCTTACGAACAGTCAAAAGGATTTGCCACATTTGCAAATAATGGGAAGGAAGTAACTCCAATAGCAATTCTCTATGTACTTGATAGAGATGGTAATCTCATTGATAATTTCGAAGCTGAGCTACGAAAAAAGCAGATGTCAGAAGGGGAGAAACAGATAATACCGGTAGCAACAAATTATATAATTCTCGATATGCTGAGAGATGTGCTGAGACCAGGTGGTACAGGATACAGAGCAGCGATTGAGAATGATTTTGACAAACCTGCTGCAGGAAAGACTGGCACAACTCAGAACTGGAAAGATGCCTGGTTCACCGGTTTTAGCCCTGATCTTGTTACAACTGTATGGGTAGGATTTGATAGAAACAGTATATCTCTAGGAAGAGGACAGTCTGGAGGGGTTGTTGCAGCTCCTATATGGGCGAAGTTTATGAGAGATGCACTTAAAGACAGATCTTCAACATGGTATACAAGACCAGATGGTGTGTACAGTGTAAAAATATGTAAAGAATCAGGTCTCCTCCCTACAAAGTATTGTAACGATACGATAACTGAACTTTTTGTCAAGGGCACACTCCCAACAGAATATTGCTATGAATGTAAAGAAGGCACAGGTGATACCTTCAATATTGATATTTTCATACGAAAAAAAACTTCATCAGAGAGATTTCCAGAAAGAAGGGAAAATAGGGGAAGCTCAACGGAATATAAGTTTGATAACAATTTATATTTCTACCCCCGTGTACCTGAAGAGGCAGAAAGTGAAACATTTGACTTCAGCAATATTCCTCTTAACGAACCCAATACCTTCTCTGAAGAATATAGGACAATCATTATTGACGAAGCAAGTGTTTTAGAACCAAGTTCTTTAAAATCAAGTGCTTTAGAACCAAGTTCTTCTAAAAAAAATACCTCCCCGGAAGACACCTCTGCCGAATCAAATTAAACTATGCCGATCACAAACATACGACAGTTCCGTTTTATCTATACAGGTGAAAATGACGGATATACAAATATGGCGATTGATGAAGCTGTTATGATTGGTCTAAAGGATGGCTCTTCAACACCTGTTTTGAGAATATATAAATGGAACCCTCCTACTATTACTCTTGGATATTTTCAAAATGCTTCAGATATAAACTTTAAGGAATGTGAAAAAGACGGAATAGGTGTTGTCAGAAGACTTACTGGAGGTAGGGCTGTTCTTCATTTTGAAGAGCTTACCTATAGTATACTTTTTACTGAAGAAGATTTTACTCCTTTTAGAAAAAAGGATCTATTTATTTTTATTGCACGTTGCCTGGTCGACAGCTTAAGCCTTATTGGAATAAATTCAAAAATAGCAGAAAAAACAAGGGGTAATTTAAAATCTCCGGATTGTTTTGCTTCTCCTGCTCAGTATGAAATAGAATCTTTAAAAGAAGGGAAACTTATTGGGAGTGCACAGATTATTAAAGATGATGTTGTGCTTCAGCATGGAGCTATACCATTAACAGACGCATACAGCAAAATAGCCAAATATCTGAATAACGATTCTACTTCCTTTAAATCTGCATCATCATTAAACCAGGCATCTGGTACCCAAATTCTAGAAGAAAAACTAACAAGGTATTTAAAAATTGGATTTGGAAAACATCTTCCTCTCAAAGACGGCAGGTTAAATGAATATGAATACAGAACAGCAAAAGACCTGGTGGTTCAGAAATATTCACAAAAAGAATGGATATTTAGAAGGTAGGGGTAATTCATGAATTGACCAGGGCTATTCATGAATTGCCTTACTAATATATTATTCTTTTGTCTGGGATTTCCGTTTAGCTCTTACGAGACGGAACATTTCATAGAGGTTTTTTACTATAATTCTATCTTCATACAACTGAACTTTCCCTGAATTTGAGAAATTCACAAGCACATTTTTTACCTTGTTTGCTTTCTGGCCGCACCAATTTGCAATTTCCTCTATCGTACTGTTGAATGTTGTAGGGTGTGTTGTTTTTGGTGAAATATTCTGGTTTTCAGCCAGCATGAGAAAAACATCGGATACTTTCGATTCGATATCAGGAAGCGTTAGAATCAATAATCTTCTCTTTGCATCAAGTATCCGGTTGGAGAAAAGTTTCAACAGGTTTACTGCTAATTGAGGATTCCCCTCGATAAGTAGATTAAAATTTTCTTTATTAAACTTTAATACCTTTATTCTATCAACAGCAATGGCTGTTGCACTTCTTGGTTGATCCTCAAGAATTGCCATTTCTCCAAAGATATCACCAGGATGAAAAATATCAAGAGTTTTTTCCATGTCGGATACAATTTTTGTTACCTTAACTCTTCCCTCCTGGAGGAGATAAAACTCATTTCCCGGCTCATATTCACAGAAGATAATATCACCCGGTTGATATGTCACTCCAAACTTGTTAAACATACTTGAGTCCATTTTTATAAACCGTTTCCATTCATATCTTTTTTAACCGAATCTGGTGCTTTGCAGCACTTGAGATGGATGTAAATATGGTGTTAATCTTGTCGAATCTTGTTTATCCGGCTGGCACCGCCAGGCTAATGCTTTTAGAATATTCTCATGTTCTATATATCTTTTTATAAATCGCATTTTCATGTTAATACCTTAATACTGATTTTCTTGCACAATAGGCAAAAAAATCTTTTAAATCTTGAATGTGGCTTGTCCACATCAGGTATTTAGACTGGCAAGTTCTTTTTTTGCTTTCTTATCAATTGGGCTTTCAGGAAGCATCTTTAAGACTTTATTAAAAAATGAAGCTGCCTTTTCTTTATTTCCCTGTATCTTGTATACAACACCAATGTTAAATAGGGCATCTTTTAAATTTTCATCTTTTGGATACTTTTTTATCATATTTGTTAATACAACAACGGCATCTTTATAATTTTTTAAAGCCATCAGGCATCTTCCTATCTCAAACTCAATTTTTGGGATATACTCTTTTGAACTTTCATCAAGTGAACCCGAAGTGTGAAGAGTTTTAAAGAGGTTATATGCTTCTACATACTTTTCCTGTGAAAATAAACTAATTGCATCATAATATTTGGTCGCTATATCAATACTTTCTTTAGATTCAGCGGGCTCTTCTTTTTCGTTATTTTCTGTTGTTTCTTCTTTTACCATACTCGTATATGTTCCAGAACCTTTACCTCCCAGTGCATCCTCAACTGCACCAAGTCTCTCTTTTGCCTGTGCCGCAAAACTACCATTTTGGTAATGCTTTAAATATGTCTCATATACATAGTGGGCCTGTTTATAATTATGATTTTTCAAATAATATTCGCCTATTTTAAAGAATTCAGCCTGATTATCACCAATTTCTTCATGATCAAGAAAACTATGTACAAGCTTACCCGCTTTTCTCAACTGATTGCTGAAAACTCTCAAAAAATTGGTGATAATTTTGACATTTTTTATTATAAGCTGTTCAAACTCCTCATTAGTCAAAACCATAGTATTTGAGTTCTGAATAACTAGTGCGGTCTCTTCACGAGGCCTTTTTGCAAGTGCAGATTTAACTCCGAAAAATTCTCCATTTTGTATGGTCTCCCTCACCTCTTCACCTGTTTCAATGGAATGGTGTATTAAGCTTACTGCACCTGATTTTAAAATGTAGATATTATCCCCAACATCCCCCATAAAATAGATGATAGAACCTGCTTTATAATTTCTTAAAATTCCCGCCACTATACTCTCCTGATGCAGACAAGCCACATTAAATATTACAAAGATTGTCTTGCCTATTGGGCAAGAAAATCAGGATTAAAGTACTAAATTGGTAAAAATGGAAGCTCCTTATGAAAACCAACATTTTTTCTCACTTTTTCCATAAGGCCCTTTGGATCACCGCAGATGAGCTTATTTCTCCCTTCGATTTTTATTCTTATATATTCAGAATTTAAGTCTTGAAAAATACTTTCAAATTTATCATCACCGTAGAGGGGTTTCCCTTCCAAAAAAATAAGCGAGATGTCTTCTAGACCGGCATTTATCAGTGATGAATGCGGGTTCCCCTTTTTCCCCGAAATAATGAGTAAATCTCCTGATTTGTTTTTCTCCAGTGAGCCGAGTCTGTCCTGAACCCGGAACGCCTTTGCTGGATTTACAGTTATCATCTTAACAATCGTCTCATCATTGAGCTCTTCATTATACATTTCCCCGTAGACTTTTTTTGCAAACCGTATTTCATCCAGTATGTTTAATTCTCCGGAAGCAGGTGAGTCCGTACCGATAGAGATGTTCACTCCTGCCTGCATTAACTCTTTTACTTTTGCCGTTCTCTCAAACATATAAACATTGGACCCAGGGCACCAGATAAAATGAGCTTTCCTTTTAGCAACCTTTTTTATATCTGCCTCAGAGAAACCAATACCATGTATCAGAACAGTATATTCACTGAGAGCCTTATTCGCCTCCAGGATATCAATCCCTCTTAAAGACTCTTCATCAAATCCTTCTTCAATATGTGTTACAAAGGGAATATTATTCTCGATAGCTCTTTTATGCTCAATATCGACGCCGTCTCCCCACTTGAGGTCATAAACTGAAGCCTCATGCGCAAGAGTGTAATTTCGCAGCACTCTAATAGGAAGCTTGTCTATGTAAGCATCATTCACACAATGAGGGATATGATCATGTACTGTCGTTACTCCTGATATAAGATTTTTATATGCACCTAACTGGTAGATTTCGAATGGAGTGTTTTTATTTCTTTCTTCATAAACTGGCGAACTTTTAAGATCATAATCCCATGGGAGCCAGCAGATATAGGTGCCGTTGCCTACTTTTGGATAATAGCTTCCGTACAGATGGTCATGAGGGTTTATAATGGCAGGGAAGAGAATATAAGAATCGCCAATCTCATAATCCTTAACCGTTGACCGTGAAAAGTCCATTATTTTGCCCTGAGAAATCTTTATACTTGCCCCAGATTTAATCTCATAAGGAGTTACAATAGTTAAGGAACTTAATGAATATTCATCAATCATGAAATAGAATCCTTCCCATAGATTGTGAAATTATAGAGTAATATGCTATCTAAGTCAATAAAAATCTAAGTTCAGCTTTATTCCTTTACTCGAAACATAGCTTGTATTTTTTCAAATTCATTTTACATTAATATCGTCAACGTAAAGCACTTCATCCAATATTCTGTACTATGGAAGTTTAATATATCGTTCATTAATATATTATATCGTCAAATATAACTCTTTTCAAAAGTTTAGTTTAAAAAAGTTATTACAATTAATAGACCACTAAGCAAACGTATTCCATATGCTTAGCCAGTACGGGCAACGTAGCGGTTAATATCTGAATAGCTACTCTGTATATTTAATAATACTGAATACAGGAACATCAATACCCTTTCTTCCCTTTAAGAATTCAAGCTCTACTAAAAATGCCACTTCCACTAAATTACCGCAAAGCTTTTTCACGAGTTCGATCATCGCCTTAACAGTACCACCTGTGGCAAGAAGATCATCGACAATTAAAACATTTTCTCCCTGTCTGACTGCATCTGCATGAATAGATAAAGCATCTGTACCATATTCCAACTGATATATAGCTTCCACCTGTTTATATGGAAGTTTCCCTTTCTTTCGTACAGGTACAAATCCGGAGTTAAGCAGGTAAGCGAGTGGACTTGCTACTATAAAACCTCTCGATTCTGCCCCAATTATTTTATGTATATCTTTATTTTTATATCGCTCGTAAAGAATATCAATAGACTCTTTAAAAGCAAGCTTATCCTTCCAGAGGGTTGTAAGGTCCTTAAACTGAACGCCGGTTTTTGGAAAATCCGGAACATTCCTGATAAAATTTTTTAAATCCATAATAGCTCCTTTTCCCTCCAGTACCTTAATACTGATTTTCTTGCACAATAGGCACAAACTTTAGTTTGCAAGAAAATATCTTTATAATCTTGAATGTGGCTTGTCCACATCAGGTACTCCGGTGCATTACATGGCCAGAATAAAGTGGAAATTATTCATCATAGGTAAACTCTTTCAAATCTTTTGAAAGTTTAAAACTCTTCAGTTTTTTCAAAGCGGTGTTCTGTATTTGTCTTACTCTCTCTCTAGTTATACCTAAGATATTTCCTGTTTCTTCAAGTGTATATGGCCCTTCACCATCCAAGCCAAATCTGAGCTCTATTATTCTCTTTTCCCGTAGACTCAGTTTATTCAATACCTGTTTTAAAAGTTCCTGCAGTGCCATAAAAAATATTGCATCTTCATGCACTGCGCCTCCTGAGTCCTCAATGAGATCGCCTAATTCTGATGAACCTTCAATATTCACGGGAGTCTCAAGTGATCCTGGTTCTTGAGCTATATGTAAAATATTTACAATTTTTTCTTTTGAAATACCCAAATGTTCAGAAATCTCATCAGGAGTAGGTTTCCTCCCAAATTTTTGAGTGAGCTGTTTTGTAATAAAATAACATTTCCTTATCGTATTGAGCATGTGAATCGGCAGCCGGATCAAACGCCCCTTATCTGCGATAGCTTTAATAATAGACTGGCGAATCCACCAGGTACTGTAAGTACTGAACTTAAACCCCTTTGTATAATCAAAACGTTCGATTGCCTCTATAAGTCCAATGTTTCCCTCATCAATCAGATCAATTAAACTTATGCCCCTGTGCTGGTACTTTTTTGCAATACTCACAACAAGCCTTAGATTTGATGTTACAAGTTTGTTTTTTACATCAACCAGTTTCTTTTCATATATTCTTTTCTCCTTTATGGTTGTCTTTTCATCACTTTCTACAGTCTTTAATTTATTTGCCAGTTTCTGCAATATATCTTCAAAATATCTAATTTCTATATAATATTTCTTTTCTTTTTCAGGGTCTAAAAGAGGAATTTTATTAATTTGTTTTAAATAATAAGCAAGAGGGTCATCCTCATCCTCATGTACACCATGTACATGTCCATGCTGCCCCTCATTATGAATATCCATTTATGAGAGCTCTCCTCTTGCCTGGATAGATAAATGAACACCTTTTACTTTGTTGATACCTGTATTTTATTTAATATAATATTAAAGTATAAAGAGGCTAAGGTAAATAATAAAGAGGATTCACCGGTTTACCCTTGTAAAATAACTCATAATGGAATACTGCTTTATCAATATCTTTTACTGCATCTATTTTTGCAATAATTGTATTCTTCTCTACAGTTTGTCCCTCTTTAACAAAACTTTTTAAATTTCTTGAATACAAACTGCAGAAATCATTATCATGCTCTATAATAATTGTATTCCCATATCCCCTGATTATATTTGATACTACAACAATACCCTTTTGAGCAGCGAGTATGTTCTCATTGTCTCTTGTCTTTAAATCAATGCCATAGTTAAAATCATTTTGATGCTTTCCAAAAGATTTTACAATTTCCCCTTTTACTGGCCACGAAAATTTAAAATTCCCGTATTCCTGAGGTGAGCCGTAGGTATTTCCCTGTACATACATCACCTTTTTTGCGTCAGGTATGAACATCCATGTTCCTGTTGATATATGTACTACATCATCCATATCGTTCGCTTCTTTTATATCCTCCAGAGATACTCGATAAGTTTTAGCAATTCTCCATAAAGTCTGCCCCTCCTCTACTCTGTGCCAGACTCCTTTATCAAAGGCAGAGCTATCTGTTCTATATATTTTTTGAGTTGTCGTACATGATAACAGTACCAGTGCACCTGACAATAATAAGGATATAAGATTTTTCATAATTGCTTCTTCTCTATCTATTTATCGGTACATATAAACTTTTTGTTAAATTATCCCGATTAGAACAAAATTATAGTTTAAAAATGCTTGACATTTTTCGTAATAACTATTAAGTTGCAGAACGTTTTATAGAAGGGGGTGTGGCGAAGCTGGTTATCGCGCCGGCCTGTCAAGCCGGAGATCGCGGGTTCAAATCCCGTCGCTCCCGTATTAACGGTCTGTTATTTTCGTACTCTTTGATTACCATTTAACGGCAAGTGGGAGCAATTCATGAATTGCTTCTGCTGCTCTTCAAAATAACGGGCTATAGCGCAGTTTGGTAGCGCGCACGGTTCGGGACCGTGAGGTCGTGAGTTCAAATCTCACTAGCCCGAAATATTTTATTTTTAAATTTATTACCTTTTTGCCGCTAAATAGGCATAATACATGAATTACCCCTCCTGATACATATTATTAGTACCTTAATATCAATTTTCTTGATTTTAAGGCAAGAAAATTATTTTAATCAAGAATGTGGCTTGTACACATTAGGGCTTATAGAGACAAAAACCACCTGAAATCAGGTGGTTT
>Ga0114925_10001142_pt1 | contig 12748 bp, 11 predicted proteins | sample SumtaG_2_FD_87287 | JGI IMG/M metagenome (GOLD analysis project Ga0114925, IMG submission 87287) | Deep subsurface microbial communities from Indian Ocean to uncover new lineages of life (NeLLi) - Sumatra_00607 metaG | ecosystem: Environmental > Aquatic > Marine > Oceanic > Sediment | place... | reverse complement strand
TTATATTGTATATATGGGAAAAATTAATATTAATATTTTAGAATTTTAATTAATATTAAATTGTTATGCTTATATCTGTTATTATATATTTGATGTAAGAAGAAAATATGCTTGAGTAATAATTCACTTTCTATAATTCAAGCCGTTTTAAGATTTTATAAGTTTTAAACTCCCTCATGAGCTTATTATCTTCATCTTTTCAAACTGAATTTTTTTACATTATTGAAAATTTCTTCAAACTCAGATTAAAACACTTCAACACTTTCTAAAAAATTTGTTTCAATACCATATAAAATTATAGAAATTGAAAAGCAAAAATAGGATTATTAATTTTATATCTATATACTAAATAGAAGTTGAAGATCAAAATGTTAGAATTCGAGAAAGAACAAAGAGTATTTGAGATAGGCAATGTGAAAATAGGGGGGCAGCCAGGCGAAAACCCAATTGTATTGATTGGAACAGTATTTTACGCAAAGCACCCCGCATTATTGGACGAAAAAACGGGTGAGTTTGATAAAAATATCGTCGAGGATGAGATTAATAAATTTATTAGCATTGTCGAAGAGACGGGGGTGCAAGCTATTATTGATGTAGTTGGAGCTTACCCCGAAGCACTCATTAAAGAATGTGAATACATTGCTGATCTCGTTGATTGTCCTTTCTTAGTTGATGGTTTAAATGATTCCAGCAGAATTCCTGCTATGGAAGGGTTAAAAGAAAAAGGTTTATTGGATAAGGCAATATTGAATAGCATAGATGACCATATTAAAGATGAAAGTGTTAAAAAATTAAAAGAAATTGGAGTTAAGAACGCAGTATTATTAACCTTTAGTAATAGAGCTATTTTTCCAGAACAGAAAGTAAAGTTATTAAATGAAAAGTTGATTCCTATTGCTCAAGAGGCGGACATTGAAAATATTATTGTTGACACTGCTGTTTTAGATTTACCCTCAATTGGTATAAATTTAGAGACTGCTAGGATGGTAAAAAGCGAGTTAGGATTACCCACAGGATTCGCTCCTGCTAATGCAATATATGGGTGGAAATATATTAAGAAATATGGGGAGAGTTCTAGATGTGGTGCCATCGCTTCGATAAATACCTTTTGCGCAAGCGCAGGTTGTGATTTTATTTTATTCGGACCTGTTAAATTTGCTAAATGTATTGTTCCATCAATAGCTATGATTTCGGGAATTACCTCTTATTATCGTAAAAGAATATTACGGAAGAGTATTTCAGAAATGACCCCCTTTAAAAAAATATTTTAATTATAATCGGAAAGGCTATAATTTTTTTATAATAAATAATATTTAGGATATATTCTATGAAATATATCTGAGAAGTAAATCTCTCGTACGATCTAGAAAATCAGGCAATAATAGGTTAATTTTATCTTTTTTCTCTTCACGATCCATTAGAAATAAAATAAACATGGGATAATCAGAGATTTGTGTCTTTTTGAAAAGGATTATGGAATTAGAAATTTTAAAGAGTGCCTCATCCTCTTGAAGAGCCCGAAATTTAGAAAATATTTTGTATAATATAGCAAATTGAGGTGCCGTAATTTCAAAAATATCCCGGAGATTTCCATTTTCTGGAATAAACAATCCAGATTCTGGGGACTTACCTTGTGTTATCTCTTTTTTTGAATAATAATCAGCTAGCACTAAACCATCAACACTGAGCATAAGAGTCAAAGAAACACCTATTTCAATTGAGAACTTTTTCAGATTAAGATTTATTAATTCTCTATTAGGGCTTAATTTCGAGATACCTGAGGAAAAAGCTCTTAATACTGTAAAGATAGAAAAAATACTCGTAACAAAAAATTCCGGTACTAATCCTGAAGATATTTCTACTAATTTGGATGATATATCTTTGATATTTTCTTTAATCTCATCGGTTTCGACAATATCAGAATCGCCCTTAGATAAAACATAAACCACAGGTGTTTCTTGTTCGAATCCTTCTAGAATTGCTAAAATTTTTTGGAGATAATCGAAGGCTTCTTCAAATCTCTTTTTATTTTTAATGTCTATAAAGAAGAATAGTAAATCGGCTTCATATAAATATATTTGGGACTTATTAAGATATTTTTGCCTTGATGAGATCTGCCCTCCTAAGTCCCATAAAAATATTGTTGCTCCAAGAGCTTCTATCGAGTTAACATTTACACCTCGCGTAGGTTTTAGGCCAATTAATTTTGAATATTTTCTATCCACAGCTAATAGAAAGGACGTTTTTCCAGAGTCATCTAAACCCGCAAATAAAATCTTCATTTTTCTTTGAGAAGTAGTTGGCGCATAAGGTTTTTTTTCAAGTTTTATCAAATCTAACATTAAATCTTTAAAGTAAGGCTCTACCTCCTCTCTTGGTTTAAATTTATCAGCGATTTCTCTGTCAAGTTTCTTAAAAAAATTAGTAACCAATTCTTTAAGTTGGTTTATGTTATTATAAAGAAAACTTCTTTTATTTTCGTCTACGCAAATTGAAAAAGAAGTACCTAAAGGCTTTTTTTTATAAGTAGTCTTTAAAAAGTGAAAATAAGTTAGGGATGTTACTTTAAAATCAGGATATGGCAAAATGGCAAAGTATTCAAGATCTTCAAGGTCTTCCTCTTCTGAATATGCTTTATCACCGATTAGTAGACTTAAATTTTTAATAGAGATTTGGATATAATCTCTTTGACATAACCTTAATATCCCATCATCTCGATCTTGACTTTTTTCAATATCTTTCTCTTCCATACAGTCTGGAAAGGTATAGACGGCTTGTGGCCCGAATTTTTGGAAAGCCGAGAAAATTAAACCCGCAACAATCGATGATTTTAATAAGTCTTCCATTAATTAAAGCAATTTTTTATTTGAATATATAATTTAAAGGAAAAATTATTATTAAATAATTAGATGTTAAAAAAAATAGCAGAAAGTATTAGGATAAATAAAGATATTATCGAGAAGATGGAGATAAACCCAATTATTGAATTTATTTCTAAAAATTCTTTCAAAAGCAGTCGAATCTTTACAGATATTGGTGAAGATTCAGCCACAATAAAAGATAATGAGAAGTATATCTTAGTTACGACAGATAGAATTAAAACTGCCTTTATAGAAAACTTTCCCTTCGGAGCAGGATTTAGCTCAATATTAGTTAGTGTAGATGATATTTATGCATGTGGCGGATTACCAATTGCTGCAAGTTTAATTATTTCTGTTAAGAATGTAGATACATGTAAAAGTATTTTAGAAGGAATATGTGAAGCTTCAAAAAAGTTTCAAGTTCCAGTTATCAGAGGACATACTAATCCTCATGGTACTTGTTTCGAATTAAGTTCTACTATGATTGGAGAAATCAAAAAAGAAGATTATATTTCAGCAGGAAACGCTCAAGAAAATGATGACATTATATTAGCTGTAGATTTTGATGGAACTGCCGCTAAAGCTAGTGAACTTTATTTCGATACAACTACATTTAAAGATTCTGAGGAGGTGTTAAAAAAAAGAAAAGCTATGAATGTTATTGCCAAAAAACATCTCGCTCATGCTAGTAAAGATATATCAAATGGCGGAATTTTTGGCACACTTCTACAAATGATTAAGTATTCAAATGTAGGAGCAAATGTGAATATAAACAAAATCGAAATACCTCCTAATTTAATAGAAAAAGATTATTCTTTAGAAATGTATCTCCAAATGTACTTAACCACATCCTTTATTATAACAGCTCAAGCCAATAAAAGTGAAGAAATAATAAAGATTTTTAAGGATTATGGGATGGAAGCAAATGTAATTGGAAAAATTATTAAACAAAAAAATCTATTAAAAATAAATAATGGTAAAGAATCGATAGATGTAATTAACTTCTAGATTCTGGATGTGAAAAATTAATGTCTTCCCTCAATAAAAGGAAATCATCAATTTTATTAATCTTTCTCACAATATTTCCTGTTTTATTTAATATAATTATATCAAATTTGTATCTTATAGAGATTAATCAACAGATTAATAGCGATAACTCTAAAATAAGATTAACACAAGGAACAAATAGTAATTTTTCAATTGAAAGTAATTATCCCAGATTAATTTGGATTGAAGGTGTTTTAAATCTCGAAATAAAATCCAATTTAACAGGAGAAATTAATATTGCTTTTCTTAAATCACCAAATGGCGATTTCTTCATTAACCATCATAAAAAGGAGGAATTAGAAAGTAGTGGAAAAAAATTGAGTATTAATATTCTAATAAAACCAGACTTTTTAACACTCCCTGGTAAATATAAATTTAGATTATTTATCTCACATTCAGACAGCGGAGAAAAATATTTAGAGGATTTAAACATAATTCTTGGTATGGGATATGTTATTATAATAACTGTTTTAATAATCTTTGGCACTGCTTTAATTATCATTCTTACCGTTAAAGGAGAATTAGAGGAACAACTTTCAATAACTAGCACACAGAATATTGGAAGATTACCAGAAGGTAAAATTAAATGCCCAGAATGTAAAAGATTAATAGATGAAGGTCTTTCTTTCTGCCCTGAATGTGGCGAGAGAATTCCCGAATTTCTTAGATTTAATCCAAATTCACCAACAGGTTTATCGTAATAAAAAACTAGAGGAATATTAAAAATGATATATTTAGAAGTAAAATTACCAGATACTCCGGGAAGCTTAATAGAATTAATTAAACCAATCTCAAAAAATGGTGGAAACATCTTTGGAATCCTCCATCATCATGATAAAATTATAAATAATATGATTCCTGTAAGTATAACTTTTGAACTAAATAAGGAATTAATGGAGGTAGGTTTAAAAAATATTAAAAAGGAGTTAAGGGAAAAAAATATTCAATTCGATAAAATTACATTTGACACTGAAAATAGAAATTTGATTGTAATTTTAACTGGCCATGTTTTCGATACAGATATTTTGGATACAATTAGACGTTTAGCCTCTAAAAAAATAAAAGTTTATGAATTACAAGCAAAAATCACTGAATTAGAAGAAATAAGCAATGTTAAACTTAAATTAGAATATCCTGAATCCATGACAGAGAAAGAACTTATAAAAGAGCTAAAAAAAATTTGTGAGGAAAAAAACCTATTTTTAATAAGGACATGACTAATAAGAAAAAGAATAAAAAAGGAAAAGGAAGTCAGATACCTAAAAATAAAATTCAATGTCCAGAATGTAAAAAAATTATTGATGAAGGCTTAACATTCTGTCCGGAATGTGGAAGCCGAATACCAACATTCCTTCAATTTCATTTAAAAGAAGATGGTTAGCCATAATAATAAGGACATACCTTCTAAATTTAAAATTAATTCTGCTGTCAGTAAAGCCCATAAAATAAAATTGAACCGAAAACTAAAGATATTTTTAGCTTTTTCTTGAATATTCCAAAAGGGTTTATCATACACTTCTCTTTCTGATTTAATCTTTTTAAAAATTAATTCAATGATTGTTAAGGTAATTGCCACTATTATGCCGACTAAAATTGGAAACACAATTATTACTATTAAAGCAGAATACTTAGTTCCAAAAAGGTCAAGTTCGTTTGGATCAGCATCGATTAAGTAGAATTGTGAGAGATAAATAAAAAGACTTAACACGGCGGCAAAAGTGATTATTCCTTTTCTATTTGGTGCTACAAAAACCGCTCCAATTATGATTTCAGCGACCAAAATGAAAGTTAAAATTACAGAGGCGAGATGTAATGTTATATTGCCATAACCAGCTACACCCATTAATAATTTTACATTTGTATCTATCATAATTAAGCTAATAACAGTAAAAAAAATAAAAATAAAACCTCTCATGCCTCTAATTAACCAACAAGAATATGACTCATCAGGGATACGAAACTTATCAAACCACACATAGCCAGATAGAATTATACACTGAACGAGCCAAGCAAGTATCATTGTAGAGATATTAGGAACCCATAGCATTTAGAATTTCAACCTCACTCCTGTAAAATTGCTTTTGAGTCTTTTAATTTTAAAATACAATTATCAATTACATCATTCTCAGGTGAAAAGGTTGTTAAGGTTATTTTATTAGATTCTACTGAAATCTTTGTGTAGCTTGGACCCATTGCGAAACATTCTGTATTTTCACCAGGATTGAAATAATTCGCACCAAATTGTTGACCACCACCGCCGCCTAAACATACATATGTATGATCATTATATAAGAATCGTTCATAATGATGATGATGCCCATATAAAACTAAGGAGATATTATATTTTTCAACAATCGGAACTATGCGTGCTATTAAACCATCGTTATCATCTTCAGCACTAAAGAGTTGTCGATGAAACATTAAAACTCTAAACGTTTTATCTTGACCATTCGCTAATGTTTTATTTAACCAAATATCGTGTCGAATATTTCTATCTAAAGAAATATCTTCATCACCACTTTTCGAGATTTCTGCTACTATGAAAAGAGTGTTGGACCAATTAAAACTATAATAAAAGGTGTGAGGATCGCATGATGTATTTGTAGCCCCAAAATATGTTTCATACCAATGTAATTTAGCATCAGGGTCATCTTCAGGATAATAACCATCATGGTTGCCCATTATTGGAACAAAAGGATATTTTCTCATATATACTGAAGTTTCTTTAAAAAATTGGTTCCAGTCGGGCTTTTCATCCCAATCTTGAGTGAGGTCGCCAACATCTGTTACAAAACTAATATCATCATGTCTCGCAATTGCATCACATATTTGATTATGCCATCCAATTCCAAAAAATTGTTGTGAATCTGAATATGCTATAAAATCAAACTCAGTGTCAGTATCATCAGGAGCAGTTATAAACGAAAAAACCTCGCTTTTCTCAGAATTATCTATGTTCACTTGGTAATAATATTTTGTATCTGGATCTAATCCTTCTAAAATAATTTTATGAATATAAACATCCTCGTCATCATTTTCATCCCATTTTAGGTTATCTTTATTCGTGCCATACCAAACTGTTGATTCTTCTTTTTCTTTTGTTTCCCAGGTAATTATTGCCTCAGTTCTAGGATCATGTCCAGACCATTGAACAAAAGGGTCTTTTACATCGGGATATGTTAGTTGATATAGATACATTAATCCTAAAAAAATAAATATAGGACTCAGTATAAGAAAGGTTAATCCAAAATTTCTTAAGAACAATAAAATATTTCTTTTAGTAAGTATTTTTTCTTTCCTAGAATCCTCAGTCATGATTCTTGTCAAATTGAAAAATTAATTATTTATCAAAAGTATTATAATATTTTTATGTAATATATATTGGAAAATATATTTTTAGTTAAAATTTTCTGTGAATAAAATGGAAACGAAAATCTGTTTAATCGGAAAAGGAAATGTTGGCACAAGTTTTCTTCAGTTATTAAAGAAAAAGCAAGAAATGTTAAAGCGAAAATTTGATTTGAATTTCAAAATAATTGCGATCTTTGAATTCGACGGTGCTTTAATCAATGAAAGTGGGATTATTTTAGAAGAAGTAATAAATAAAGGAGATAAATTCCGGGATCTCCCTGATTGGAAGAAAGATGCTAAACTCAAGGATTTTATTTCAAAACTTGATATAAATATATGTATAGAAACTACGCCAACAAATCCCGAAACAGGTGAACCTGCATTGAGTCATATTATTGAAGCTTTAAATAATAGTATAGATGTAATTAGTTCAAATAAAGGGCCATTTTATTTACAATATCAAAAAATTAATGATTTAGCGAAGAAGAAAAAATGTTTCGTGAAATATGAAGCAACTGTAGCTAGTTGTGTTCCTGCTTTATCAATTAAAGAAAATCTTATAGGTAATACGGTAACTGGGATAAAAGCAATATTAAACGGCACAAGTAATTATATTTTAAGTCGAATGACGGCTGAAGGTGTGGCATTCTCATTAGCATTAAAAGAAGCCCAGGAATTGGGATATGCAGAAGCAGATCCTTCCTTGGATATTGAAGGATATGATGCTGCCGGAAAATTAGTTATTTTAGCAAATAAATTGTTAGGATGGTCAAAATCTATTAAAGATGTGAAAATCTTCGGGATTTCAAAAATTACTCCTCACGCTATAGAATTGTCGAAATCTGATGGATTTTTAATCAAACATTTAGCTATAGCAGAAAATAATGAATTAATTGTAGAGCCACGCTTAATAAAAAGAGATTCTCCCTTAAATATTAGTGGAACTCTAAATGTAATAGAACTCCAGACCGAACATGCTGGACCAATAATTTTAATGGGTAGAGGGGCTGGGGGCCCTGAAGCCGCTGCTGCAATATTAAACGATTTGATCGATATTGCTCAAAAAAGAAGTTAAAAAAAATCTAAATTAATTATAACTTAATTAATAGGAGCTATTATTTTATGAACTTTAATTTTAAAAAGGATTGTAATGGAGTTATTTCGGTTATCTGTGGAAGTGAAATCGATAAAGAAACTGAAATTAAAGCAATAGAAATTGGAAGATTATTAGCAAAAAATAATTATGCTGTTTCATGTGGTGGTCTTTCTGGAGCAATGGAAGCTGTCTGTAAAGGAGCAAAAGAAGAAAATGGACTGACCATTGGAATTATACCATATAAAGAGAAAAGTGCAGCAAATAAATATGTAGATATAGCAATTCCAGTACCTTTTTCTCAAGCAAGAAATATTGTAGTTGTATTGAGTGGTGATGCTTGTGTGGCCATTGGAGGTAAAGCAGGCACTTTATCCGAAATGTGTTTTGCTTGGATATATGGGAAACCAATTGTAGCGCTATCTAGTGCTGAGGGCTGGTCTTCAGAATTGGCAAATAGAAAAATTGATGATAGAAGATCTGACATGATTTATGGGGCGGAAACTCCCGAAGAAGTAGTTGATAAAATTAAAGAGTTATTAAAATAATTAAAAAGAAGGTAAGAAATATGACTGAAAAACAAATAATGTTTCATTCTACAAATTATAATACTCCAGACGTAGATTTTAAGGCGGTTATTCTAAGAGGCCAAGCTCTAGATAAAGGATTATATATGTTAAATGAAATTCCTAAGCTTAGTAATGAGCAAATCTTTAATTTTAAAGATCTCGAGCTTAAAGATATTGCTTTCACTGTAATCTCTAAAATAGTTGGGGATTGTATCCCTGAAGATGAGCTACGAAAAATCCTAAATAATGCCCTATATTTTGATGTTCCCGTTGAGAAAATAGATAAAAAACTATATATGTGCTATTTAGACAGAGGCCCTACATGTAGTTTTAAGGATTTTGGGGCAAGAACATTAGCTCATATAATGGAATACTTCCTAGAAATTGATGATAATAATATTATTATATTAACAGCTACTTCAGGAGATACGGGCGGAGCTGTTGCCCAAGCATTTTACGAGATGGAAAGGATTAAAGTTGTTGTTTTATTTCCGAAGCAAGAGATCAGCGATCTACAGAGAAAACAAATGACCACACTTGGAAAGAATGTTACTGCTATTGGAATTAATGGAAAATTTGACGATTGTCAGAAATTCGTTAAGACTGCGTTTGCAGATCAAGAGTTAAAGCATATTAATCTATCCTCAGCTAATTCTATTAATTTTGGGCGCTTGATGCCTCAAACCCTATATTATTTCTGGAGTTATTCACGAATTATTGAAGATAAAGATGAAAGAGTTATCTTTTCGGTACCTTCGGGAAATTTTGGAAATCTTATGGGGGGTCTGATTGCATATAATATGGGATTACCAGTGAAAAAGTTCATTTCTGCTGTTAACGAGAATGATGAATTCCCTAAATTCATAGACACAGGAGTATATGAAAAGGTGGAGCCTTCAAAAAAATGTATCTCAAATGCTATGAATGTAGGACACCCCTCAAATTTTGCAAGATTGATTGATTTATACAAAGGCCAAATTGATGAGACCGGAAAATTACACAAGGATCCAGATTTAGAACAAATTCGTAAAGATATTGCCTCATATTCAATTGATGACGAATTAACAAAAAAGACTATTGTTGATTTTTACAATCAATATCAAAAAATTATAGAACCACATGGAGCAGTTGGATGGGCGGCACTATTAAAATATCAAGTAAATTTTCCTGAGGAAAAGAAGTTTAAGACGATTAATTTTGAAACTGCTGACCCCGCAAAATTTCCTGATGAAATTATTTCTTTAATCAAGATTACCCCTAAAGTACCTAAATCATTAGAGGTCATTCAAAATAAAGATGAATTTCCCAATCCCGTAGAAATTAATGAATATAAAGATTTTAAGAACTTACTTCAAAACAATTTTTAAAGAAGCTATAATACATCTTTAGTTATTGAATTATATTGACTGACTAACATTTATTACTCTTAAATATGAAGGTATAATAATAATATTATACTATAAATTTAAGAAATCTTAAAACCATTTTAGAACTCTTTGAATACTTAAGGTTGAATTTCAATGGTAAAAAAGACACCAATTATTAGCTTTATTTTTATTCTCATTATTATTTTTAATAGTAATTTAACAATATTTCCAGTAGATAAAAAAAATATTAAAAAGGATGATCAAGATGATCACAAGGAATATCTTGCTCAACCTGTTATTTCTAATTATACTGTAAAGAAATTATGGAATTACACAACTAATAATGCCCAAATGGTTGATATTTCGGCAGATGGTAGATATATTATTTCAATTATAGGGAATAATATCTCTTTATTTGAAAATTCTAGTAATAAACCAATATGGGTATATAATAACTCAAATCTTATTTATTCAGTTGCAATTTCTGCGGATGGAAATTATATAGTTGCTGGAGGCGTTGATACCTATGTTTATCTATTTAATAATTCAAGTCCAGTTCCTATCTGGTCCTATGAAACACATCAACGTGTTTTTTCAGTAGATATCTCGGATGATGGGAGCTTTTTTGTAGCAGGATGTGAATTTTTTTTATCGGATAGCGTATATCTTTTCGATAGAGCACTTCCGTTCCCATTATGGAATAGTTTTATTGGTTATGATGTAAGATCTGTTTCTATTTCCTCTGATGGAAATTATATTGCTGCGGGGGATGACGATGGTTCTTTATATCTATTTAATAGATCTAGTCCTATTCCTGAATGGTCTTATTCACAACAATATTTCATTTTGTGGGTTTATGACGTTGAAATTTCAGCAGATGGTAATTATGTAGTAATAGGAGGATCTGATTTTGACGGGGGCAACATAACTTTGTTCAATAGATCAAAAGCAACCCCAATTTGGAATTTTAATTTTTCTAGCTTTCTTGATATTCCTTCAGTTGCAATATCATCTAATGGAGATCGTATCGCTTTAGGAACTTCTAGTAATAAGGTATATTTGTTTAATAACTCGGATTCAGAACCAATTTGGAATTTTACAGCAAATGACGCTATTTCATCAGTTGATCTCTCTTATAATGGTACATTTATAGCCGCTGGAAGTGCAGATAACTGTATATATTTTTTTAATCAGTCTAAGTCAGTACCAATATGGAGTTACAATATGAGTGGTTTTGTCAGATCCATATCAATCTCTTCAAATGGTAATTATATAGCTGCCGCAAGTGACAAGGAGATTTGTCTTTTACGGAATGGCTTACTCCCGTTTAAATTCAATTTATCCACTGATGCTGATAGCCCAGATCCAAACGGAGCGTTTTTATTAAATTGGACGGAATCAAGAAATGTAGATAATTACTCTGTTTATGTGTATAATAGTCCAATTATAGAAATAAATAGTAGCGTTGAGGAACGTTACTCTGGTCTGAAATCAAATATTCAAATCATTGAAGAATTCATAAATAATACTTATTATTACTTGGTTGTAGCATTCAATGAATTTGGGAATACTAGCTCAAACTGTATTAGCGTTGATGTGCAAATAATTCCCGGAGGGCTTGGTCCTTTTTTGTTAACATCAAACGCAGATCGTCCTGATACGGATGGACTGTTTATTTTAGATTGGAATGGTACTTACGGCGTTAGAAACTTTTCAGTTTACACACATAATAAAACAATTATGGATATTAATCATACTGTTGAAGAACTAAGAGAAGGACTAAAAAACACCTTTTATCCAATGTCAATATTGGTGAGCGATACTTACTTTTTTGTTATAGTAGCTTATTTTGACGGAGGAATCAATGCAACTTCTAATTGTATTAATATTACTGTTCTTTTTCCACCTGAAGCATTCTTTTTAGATTCTAATGCAGGAAATCCCGATCACGATGGAATAGTAAGATTTAATTGGACAGAATCTTTAAATGCTGTTAATTATTCTATTTATACTTATAATAGGACCATTACAGAAATTAATGACACAGTTAAGTTGCTAAAAAAGGGCATTACAGATTTCAATTATACCTTGGATAATCTAACAAATGGTGTATATTATTTTATTGTAGTTGCATTTAATGAAGTAGCTAATATTTCGTCTAATTGTATTAAAGTCACTGTGGAGATTTTCCAAAATGGAATTTATTATCTTTCCCCTTTTGTAATTGATAATACTGGCGGAGGTGACTATTTTTGGTCTCAGCTAACTTCAAATCCATGGTGTTCAGGTTCAGGAACATACCATGACCCTTACATCATTTTAAACATATCTATAGATGGAGCTAATTCCGGAAGTTGTTTAGAAATTCGGAATTCATATATATATTTTGAGATTTTTAATTCTACTTTCTTTAATTCAGGTTTTGGACAATATTACGCAGGAATTCTTTTGGATAATGTT